>QQTW01000081.1_pt1 | contig 51268 bp, 51 predicted proteins | sample 1904831 | NCBI WGS metagenome assembly QQTW01 (sample SAMN09435610, study PRJNA476489) | Subsurface metagenome, whole genome shotgun sequencing project.
TTGACTTTATGTCAAACAAAATCTGCCTTGGCTTAATATTTCTAAATGCGCTCTTTAGATTCTGACTCAATCATTGCCATAACAAACACCAATAATAGCGCTTCTCATAACAGGGCCATTACCCTCAGAGAAGATACCAGAATGTTCGGGTTTGAATCCTCACCACAATTTCAAAATAGCTTTCAGGGTTGCGTAACCAATGCGACCTGGCAAACCAAGTAACCAAAAACGGAATCGCCACGCTAAATCTGTCGTAAAGGTTGACACTTCGCCAGATGAAACAATTAAAGATTGAGCCACCATACAGGTATGCTCTGTATCATCTGAAACTATACCTCTACCAAAGAGAAAGTTATGTCCGTTTAAATTTGGATAAAGGCGATATTGTCGGCGCTTGCATAACCCTTCATATGGGAGTCCGATAGCAGTTCCAAGTTCACAGCCAATGATTGAGTCAGAATCTAAAGAGCGCATTTAGAAATATTAAGCCAAGGCAGATTTTGTTTGACATAAAGTCAAATCTATGACGTATAGCCTGAGCAAGATTGAAGCAAAGCAACATGAAAGTATTTATATTAAATCTTGCAATAGTATAAATCTGAGGCTTTGGCTCAATTTTTTTGTTCCCAAACTGAAGCTGTGAACAAGGATGGGGAGCCTTTGACCCCAGGGAAAAATTAAGGTGCAATATTTGAGTTATTTTACTTTAGGCGAGTTAAGTCAAATTGCATCTATACTCATCATGCAATAGCTAGATACTCAAATTCTCTCGGAACCTTTAACCTAGAAGTGTTGTGCCAAGAGATTTGATTGTGGATGCCATACTAGAACGATCGCGCGAACTCAAACAAGCCTTAACTGATTTTGTTCTTGATGCTGAAGGAGAACTAGCAGAATCATTAGAGGCTTATGCAGCTGCTCAGTCCCGTCGAGATCGTTATGATAGTTTCCAGCAAGACTTGATTGTTGACACCTTTCTTACAGAAGGCAAAGTTGGGGACAAGACACCAATAGATTTATTTCTGGAAAGCCAACCAGAGGTAACACAAAGCGATCGCCAACTAATTAATAACTGGCGACGTAGCTTTATTGGCTTATTTGCTATAACTAAAATTTTACCTGATGGGTTTGAGTTGACGAACTGGCTGACAGCCAAGCATTACATCGTCAAGCCAAACAACACGCAAACACTACAAGAGATGTTTCGGTTTAAAGAAGGAGAAATTTTATTAACTCGTATTTCTCCTGTGACTGACACCTACTGGATGTTCTCTGGTTCCTACACAAGTATGGGTAAGTTGGGTAAACCCAAGCTAGCAGTAGCAATTGGTAACTTTAAGGAAAACTATAACAACCATCTTTACAGCGATGCTCCAGATCTGCTTGAGCAAGCATGGCAATCTGTTGCACAATATCACCAGCAGTTTGTCGACTTTTTTGGTAGTGATGAAGTGACAATGCCTGGATATCAGCTGAATAAAAAAATTGCTGAATTTCAGGAAATAATAACGCAGAAACACTTAGCCGCAGCAGGTATTGATGACTCTAAATCCCTAGCAGAAATGGCTCAGGAAGCTGGAGTAGGAGAAGAGGAAATTAAAGCAGCCGCAGCGGAAGCTGGTGCAGATTCAAAAATAGTATCCCAACTGTTTGATAGCAAAAGTACTACCAAAATGGTGATGCCTAAAGTGGAATTACCGGCTGAACTGAGGAAAGCAGAACAGGTAACAGCTATGTCCCATCCGCGTTGGGGTCAAATGTTTCTCCCTACCTATAGTCAGTTTAAAGCACTGTTAGAAGCACAGGACTGGCAAAGCATTGAAGGTGCAGAGAAATTGATTCGCTATTACTTAGAAAACTCAGCAATTAATACTTTTATCTGGCAAAAGTTAGCACAACAATATCCAACTGGGCTAGAAAAAATCTTGCAAACAGTTTTAGAACGTCCAAATTTTCAGATCAACCGCGATTTAGAAGCACTTTTGCAAGAATTTAATAAACCGATAGAGCCAGATTTACCAGAAATTGCCAGCGTACCAGTACATCTAAACAATCTATTCCAAGAAGCTTTGACAGAGGTAAGTAAATCTAGTTCTAAGAGCAAGAGTAAAAAGAAGACTGGTTTCGGCTTTGAAAAGTCTTGATTGGATTTTGACAGGAGAAAACAAAGTGAAGACTATTTGTTTACACTCCAAAGCCCAAATTGAGGCGTTTCTCCGTCGCTATCCTTTTCTTCATCTTTACTTAATTGGGGATTTGGATGAATTTTTTTGGTATTACACCACATGGTATGCCCTTTTAAACCAGCGGCAGGTCGAACAGCTTGTTTTGCTCTACAGTGGAACGTCTCTTCCTGTTCTGCTTGGCCTTACTGAGGAACCTACAGACTTAATGAAAAAGTTGCTACAGTCGATCACCCACTTACTGCCTAAACGATTTTATGCTCATCTGAGTGGAGATGTAGCAACTGTCCTTGCAGATGACTACCAGATCGAATCGCACGGTTTACATTACAAAATGGCTTTGACCAATATCAGGCGTTTGCATAGTGTTGATAGTACCGATGTTATACAATTGTCAGTAGCCGACACAGATGAACTAGAAGATTTATACCGTTTAGCTTATCTCGGCAATTGGTTTGAGCCGCGTATGCTGGAAACTGGACATTACTATGGCATACGCCAAAATCAACGTCTGATTAGCCCTCTTATATCACTCTAGGCAAGGAAAAATTTTAATAAAACTTGATAACGTTTGCTATGTATAGCTTTCATGCTTGATTTCCTAACACTTTCCTTCATTTGTATGAGTTTTATCAAAATCCTTATCCACGGCAGGTTCCAGAATTTGCTATCACTAAAGTGATTAAAGAGGGTTAGCGTGGCAGGTGTTCATGTATACTCGCAACAGTATAAAGTGGCAGCGCTGGGTAACATTACTACACATCCACAGTTTCGAGGACAGGAACTAGCAAAAGTCGTCTGCGCGAAACTATGCCAAGTATTGTTGCAGAAAGTGGAGCATATTGGATTGAATGTGAAAGCAGATAATAAAAGCGCGATCGCTTGCTACACCAAGTTAGGCTTTGAGGCGATCGCAACTTATGAAGAATACTGCTTTGAGTTAAAGCAAATAACACCAGCACCCACGACTTAGTAAGCGATTTCCTTTTCATTTAAATTGGATTTTTCAACGTTTGGATCGTCAAAACTTGGGGTGGGGTTGCATCTGGTGGGTAAAGGAAATCTACTTGTACAAGTTGGCGATCGCCTGGAGTCATTCTCAATATCAGCAATGGTTTCCCGATCTGACCTCTCTTTTGCACCAGATGCACGTATTGCGTCCTCGCCAGATTTTGCCGCTCATTATAGCGTAGCCTAACTGTTCCTCGGAAAAAAACTTGTGTAGCGGGTGGATTGAAAAAACGTAACCCCTCTTTACTCAATTGGTCTTCCTTCAATGGCGTTTGAATTGACAAAGTAACAGTTTGAGCCATTCTAGTATTGTTGTAGAGCGGCAAACTGAGACTGTATTGAATGCCGTAGTTACCATGAGCCTGGTAAGCTGTATCAGGGTAGCGTACCAACATCGGCGCACTTTGAACTTGACTAGTACCCAAAGTGCCACGCATAAGGGTACTAAGACCGTAGGAAAAAGCTTGCCCCGATCGAGGGATGCTGAGATACTTTGCTTTTGAATTATCTACGATCCGTGCCTGCCACTCGGAACCTTCGGCTACTCCAGCTACACGACCATAAGCTGTTTTACCACTAGTTTGCTTTGGGGAAGTTGGGGTTTTATCGCGCGGCCCAGCGAAATTACCTACAAACAAAAGATGCTGCCATTGTGCTAAGGTAGGCGCTCGCTCAGTACGATTAGGATTCAAACGTGCATACATTGCCAAACTAGCAGCATAGACTTTACCACTACTTTGCAAGCGCACGAGTGTAGACCGACCATTTAGTGGTGGATTTAGACCCCGCACCGGAATGGGAAGATTCAGCAACATCCGGCTTTGCCTGGGTGGAATTATCAGTTGTGCTGGGAAATTTGATTGTCGCTTGAGGCGAAGCACATCATCCATCACCCGATCGCCAGGCCCTGCAAAAACATTGCCCAACGCATTCTCAACTAGAGGTGGCAAATCTCCAAAAGGCGCATCCGGTTGACTGAGATAACTAGCAGCCTGCAACACATTCACCTTCACTGGCTTGTTACCTGGATTATGTAGTAACACCCCTAAGTAAAGCGTCCTTAAATTATTTGGTGTGAAAGGCTTAGCGACGTGATGGACAAAGACATCAAATCGTCCTTGTAGTGGAAAATTCAGGTGAGCTGCTTTTACTCGTTTGCCAGAGGAGGGAAAAGTTGATAGTAGAATGCCTTCTGTCTGCACCTGTTCGGGACTATTGCTATTGAAAACTGGCACTGCGTCCAATCTACCAGGTAAAGGACGCACTACTTGAGGTTGTACCACTTCTTGAGGTGGCAAAGTAGGAGTGACTTGAGCAATAGTTAGAATTGGCAACAAATGCAGCATAAAGCGGAAAATTTTAAGATTGGCGATCGCCAACCCCATACAACTAGCTCGTAATACCTTAACTCTCAAAAGAAGGATTAACAACGCGATATTGTAGCTTTGCTAGCTTAAAACCACAAAGGTAATTAAGTTGTAATGGGATGCTTTTGCTATGGCTCACGAATAGCTTGGATTGGTCGATAGTCCTCTAGCCCAGCAGCAAGGTGAAGTGGAGCTGGCAACGTCGTAGCACCAAGATAGTGTATCAGCCCATATAACCGCAGGCATTGGACAAAATTTGCCCAGTCGCTAAAGCAGTCTCCTTCTTGAAGAGTCAGGTTGAGAAAAATTCCACGCGGATTATATCCTTGGGCAGAAGACGGTTTGCGCTTTTTAGGTTGTCCTTTGTTGTCACCTTTAGTTGTAGTGAGTGACACTAGCTTGCTCTCATTAAGTATACCGCCACTGCGAGACTCAGGGCGCTGGTTACTTAAGTAATAGTAGCCACACTCAGCATTTTGAGACGACGGATAAAACACGCCTGCGGTGTGTCCCTCAAGTTCATCGTCTTCACCACATACGCGATATATGGGAACTTCTGTTGTATCCGGTGTAATGATGTTAGCTACACGCACGTTTGGATACTTTGAGATTGGGATAAAAGTAGTGGTTTCGTCTGTATTCCATGCAAGAAGATGCTTTTGCCAAAATTGCTTTTGCAGGAAAGCGGGGCCACGAGTACGAAGATTGCTAGCTTTAAAGCAGTATATGGTTGGTTGTATAGTTTCTTGGAATAGATTGTTGAACACCCAAGACTGAATTTTACTTCTATCTAATTCGATTGCTGAAAATTCCTTCGCTCCCGATGCCATTTTTACTTGCAAAGTGTGAAAGTCCAGCCAGTCATTACACCCGTAAGCTTTAGCAGTAACGCCTGTTCGATCCATACGCACCGCCACAGGAAGATACTTTGTTTTTTCACCGTTATAGTAAGGAATTAAATACACACCCACACTGGCAGGGCTTAGTCCAGCCCAACTCGTACCGCTGAGTAGTAGGGTATGCGCTCCTTGTGTACCTTCGTCAGCAAATACATTAGAAAAATTTTCTAACAACCACCGCCCTTGTCCGAGTGCTTGAAAATACCAAAGTGTCAATTGATTCTGCTGCTGTTCGAGCTTGAAGCCGCAAACCAAACCCGATGCTAGTCCCGGTATCAATCCATAAAAGTCTCGCGGAATGCGATTAAAGAAAACAACTTCATCGGCTCCGTCTGCTTGTTCGCTCAGTCCGTAAGCTGTTACGATCGCTTGCTGGAAAAATGACACAAAAAGGACTAGTTTGAGAAACAATGCAAATTTACAACTAAACCCCCACTTATCTTTAATTGCCTTCAACCAACCTTTGGCGGTAAGTTCTTTTTCTATTTTTGCGATTGTTTCCTGCTGCTCTTGATAGTTCTCGCTCTTGAGCCTCATTGCATACTCCGCAAGCCAAGAGCTTTTCCAATCCCCAAGTAAGAACTCAGCTAACTCTTGGTAAACAGGGTTCTTATCGAGAATGAAAGTATTGGAATCGGTATCGATTCTCTCAGCCTTTGCGATCGCTATGACAAAATCTCTAGCAAGGGAAGAGCAAGTAAAGAAATGCTCTGCTAGCCACTCGCTTTCATTTGGAGATAGTTGCAGTTGCGTACATATATTATCAACAAGGGCATCGGCATTGCCAAGAGCATGATTGAACTGCCCGAAAGTAACTTGCCGCAGGTTATTTCTTGAAGAGCCGAGTTTTTGCGATCGCGTCCATGTCACAACTCGATCAAGAAATCCATTACTTCCCTTCTCAATTAGTTTGATAGCAGGTAAAAATGTCGAATCTAGGTTTGTTTGCACCTTATCGCACTCGTCGAAAAAGACGACGCTGCAAGTGCGATACATCAATTCGTAATAGGTAATTGACTGCGGACTAACGTGCGGTAACGGACGAGTGAAAATTGCAGATGCGGCTGTAGTTAAAATCACATCTGCATTGGCAAGTTCGTTAGTATCTCGATGTCTTGGACACTGCCCAATTAAAGGACAGATTTTGGCACCATCTTCGCGATCGCTACCATCGTCTTCTTGCCTAACTTCCCTCAAGTCGAAGCATGGAGGTGAAGATGGATAGGTAGGATGAAAGTAGCTGCTTAAAGGGCAAGCTGTAGACAAGTGTTCAAAGCTATCCAGCCCACCATCAACGTTATGCCAATTCTCAAGATGAACTTTTCGATTTCTTTGCCCGATCGCCACCGATACTCTTAGCCCAGCCTTTTTAAGTAAACTTGCCATTCTCAAGCAAGTGACAACTTCGTTGAAAACAATGCCAACTCGGTGTCCTTTTTTCACTAGTGCCACACTAAAAAACTCGATCGCTGTGGATTTGCCTGCATTTAGCAACCCGACCAAGTTTTTCATACCGTCGAACACAATCGTATCGGTGGCGGCAAAGCCCATTGCTTGCGGGTGTTCGAGGATAGTATTTTGTAGCAAGCCCTTCCTGTAGCTGCTACCGCTGCATCGATCCAACAAATCTGCTGCTGACTCCATTTCTGATCGCGTCAGTGCGATCGCTTTTATATTGTTGCGATACAGTGATAGAATTTTGCCTTGGTATACAGGAAAATCCAGGGGAATTCTGACACTGTAAGTGTTCTCCTCGGATCTAAAGCGATATTCTTTACCAGGTTCAGCGTACTTGATATTTCGAGATCGATACTTCAGTTTATTACTGAGCAAGTCCTCAAAGCACTCAAAGCGGTTGCCCCAGATAGACGGCATGGATTTTCGAGAGAACCGATAGGAATTGTCAATATCGTAGGCTCGGTACTTAGAGGGAATTTGGCTATATCCCTTCACCAACTGTTCTGCAACATCTTGATTTGTCAAGTAAGGAAGGAGCTGTCTGAGATTGAAAAGCGTTCTTTTTGCCTCTGCTGTTTCCACCAAGGAAGTTAATGGTGGAAATAGATAAAATCGGTTGGAGATTAACAACCATACAGAAGTTGCTGTATAAAGTTCACTTTGAAGACCTAACTTTTCAATTGCAAACAGACAAAGTTCGACATCGAGCAATGCTTCAATCTGGTCTTTTGGTAAATTTGCTTGTTTTTGCAGCGATCGCTTTGCAGACGATCGCCAAGACCTAGTTTCCCTCATGGCTTTCCTTCCTTTTGAGTAGTGCGATCGCCTACTTTTTTCTTTGCCAGCGCGAAGACCGCATCATCAAAAATCGGTTTAACGTTGTGCCAACGCCAGCGAGATTTGAGTTCTTTGAGATAGGCGGGACGGTCTTTCTTTCGTTCGTTCGGAATGACGATATAGGCAACATCCCAAGGTGGATCGCTGGGTATAGGTTCGTCACCTAGACGCTTTACCAATAGGTAGGGATTAAAGTAATCCTTAAGATCGATTGCCCAAACTTCGCCATCAGGAAATGTAACTCTCAAGTCATAGCGATCGCAGCATGGATAAAGCTCGACTTCTAGTCCTAAGTCTATTAGCTTCTGGTATAGTCGAAGTTCTGCACGTCCAGGGTAAAACCAAAAGCGTTCAATTCCACGCTTGAGTTTGAGAGTATTGCTTGGTAGCTTGACTTTTCGCTTTAACCTGCGTCCAGGTGGACAGCGGTTGCAGCTAGGGTTTGCGATCGCTTGCTTGCGATTTACCGATGTCAATGCATGACAGTACGGACAGGCGTAGAAGTTTCCCTCCAACTCATAGCAACTCGGCGCAAGTTCGTAACATTCCTCTAGCAGATCTGATAGCCCAACACCAAGTCCAAAGTAGCCCTTTGCTTCTACTAACTTCTGGTTGGATAAAACAGGATTCTCTACAATAAACCTTCGGAACTTCGTGTAAATTTGCGCCCCTTGTGGATGCGATCGACAATGTTCAAGCAACGCTGAAGCAATTTTGGATTGTGACTGGGAAATAACGCTTCCACCAAATGCTTCTGCTAACTCGATCGCTAGTTCTGTTGGTTCTCCAAGGAAAAGCAAAGAATCGCTGATATCGATCTCTTCGTCAAGTTCCACTCCCCATTCTTCAAACGACTGTTCGCACCGCTGATAAAACTCTGGAAGGCTAGCTGGTGCATACTCTGGCTTACCTCCCAACAAAAACGCCAAAACAACCCTGTCATAACCCAATTGCAGATCTTGAGGGTAAGGATAAAGCCTACCTAGTCGCCCAACCACCTTAATTAGCCCTGCCGAAATCTGCTCAAGTATCGGTAGTTCAAGCTTAACCACTAGTTATTACCCCAAAAATATGATTTTTTATAGTAGTAAGTTTAATTGAACCGAATAAATATATAAATACCTATCAATTTACATTTGTTAACTCATTCAGTGAGTCTAAACTACTGTTTTTATGAAAAAATATAAATAAAATAGCTACATTCGACTGCCATGCAACGCTCGTAACCTTTGCACAGTCAGGTTTTTAGTCACACAAGCTGTCTAATCTGAAGCTTGTTGTGGGGCAAGATAAAATTTTACTGATGGCGTTTTAGTGGAATTTTGGCGATCGCGTGGCTTTTCGTTGCATTAGCGCTACCATTAACAAAAAAGTGTAGATTTGCTAAAATTTTGCAATTCTCTGAATTAGTAAGACAAAATCTTCTACGATAGCAGCCAAATTGTTTTCATTCAGTATTGGTACGTGAACAAAAATACAACTAGTATTGAGTTTTTGCTCAAAAATATAATTTAAGACTGAATAATAAAGACCTTCGCAAACAAATTTCCCAGCATCATGACTAATATTAACTCTATCTACACCATCTACTAATTTTTCTAGAGCAACATTTGTTCTCATTACTATGTTTCCTCTAGTGGCATTAGATTCTATGCTTAACTGATGACGGCCTTCTGCCATACCACAACAAATAATAATATCGGGAGCAATTGTATTAATTTTGGTAATTACAGATTGGCTAGCAACTTCAATATCAACAGGCAATAATTTGATAAAATTAAGAGATAAATGTGTATAATTAAGTTTAGCTATTTCATCTAATAGATCGTTGGAAGAATTAGATAGTTGATGCGGTAGCCAAGTGGTGAATGAAGTTAAAAGGATCTTTTTCACTAGACAAAAATATTAATTATTAACTTAAAATAGAAACAGCATTAAAATTATTATGCGGGGAGCGAGTAAATGTCAGCGATCGCAGTTGTAGACTACGATATGGGGAATTTGCACTCAGTCTGTAAAGGACTAGAGAACGCTGGGGCAACTCCCAAGATTACAGATTCTCCAATAGAATTACTACAAGCAGATGCGATAGTACTACCTGGAGTGGGATCTTTCGATCCAGCAGTACAACATTTGCGATCGCGTGGTTTAGAGTCGCCAATTAAAAAAGCGATCGCTCAAGGCATACCCTTCTTAGGCATATGTCTAGGTCTGCAAATTTTATTCGATGCGAGTGAAGAAGGGAAGGAACCAGGGCTAGGAATTATACCAGGGACGGTGCGTAGATTCAAGTACGAACCTGGAATTACTATTCCTCATATGGGTTGGAACCAACTAGAAATTACTCAGCCAGAATGTGCGTTATGGCAACAGTTACCGTCTCCAGCTTGGGCTTACTTTGTCCACTCCTACTATGTCGATCCAGTTAACCCTCAAGTTAGTGCAGCAACTGTAACTCACGGTAGCCAAACTGTAACAGCTGCAATCGCTCACAACAACCTCATGGCTGTCCAGTTTCACCCAGAAAAGTCATCCACAACAGGATTGCAAATCTTATCAAATTTCGTCACTCAGGTACGGGCAAAGGTTCCCGCCTGATAAAGTATTCAGCAGCTAGAAGCCAAGAGTCAGAATAAGATCTCTTTCCTTGCTTCTATTTTCCCTAAAATTTTGCACTTAAAAGCGAAATCCCTCCTGAATCCAGCAATTCAGCAATTCTGACTCCTATAATATGAGTTTAAGAATTTATGGCAACCGCCAGCTAAAAACCTTACCAGGTAGAGAAACTCGACCGACAAGTGCAAGGGTACGCGAAGCAGTATTTAACATTTGGCAAGGAGAGATTTCTGATTGTCACTGGCTCGATGTATGTGCTGGTACTGGTTCAATGGGTGCAGAGGCTTTATGCAGAGGAGCCAGTTACGTAGTAGGCATTGAACAATCGAGCCGTGCTTGCGCCATTATCCAACAGAATTGGCAGCAAGTTGCTCAAACCGAACAGAAGTTTCAAGTTATTAAAGGGGATGTAGTACAGCGATTAAAAACTTTGTCAGGACAACAATTTGATCGCATATACTTCGATCCGCCCTATGCTAGCAATCTATACCAACCTGTGTTAGAAGCGATCGCTCACTATCAGCTACTACATCCCGATGGAGAACTAGCCGTAGAACACAATCCTGAATTTTGGCAGCCTCAACCACTTGCTAGCTTAGAAGTTAGTCGCCAAAAAATTTATGGCAGCACAGCCTTAACCTTTTACACAGTAATAAGTAATAAGGACTGAGTTTTCAACCGGAGATCTTACCTTCACTCCTCAGTCCTTATCACTTTTACCTCAGCACCTCAAAGTCCCAACTGCTTTCCGCGCTTGTACTGCTGATAAGCAGCAAAAAACAGTCCAGACAATGTGATAAAAATTAAACCAAGCACGATGCCATCAAGCAGCGGTTCAATCACTTTGAATCTCCTTTAAGTCAATTGAGATTAGTTATAATCGGTTAACTTTTCTTTCCTGTCTCTCATCTTACCGCTGTTCAGTCTGGAAAAAGAAAGTGTGTGCGGAATTATTTCGCTTTCCTGTTGCAAATGAATCATAGATAGGTTCTAGGCCAGTCCAAAGAGTTAACCCTGCTTGCCTAGTACATCAAGAACTTTTAAGCTATGTGTAAGAGATCAAATATTTTTGTCAATTGCGACTTAAAGTGAAACCTTTTGGATAACCAGCGCCTCCACACTGAAAAAATCATGCCGCAGATCGCTTTAATTGGTATAGCGGTTCTGGTGGCGGTCGCCACTGTCATTTTTAGCCTTCATCTGCTGCGACCATCCGATCCGTATATCACGAGTGTTCTATCTTTGAGAGGCAACGCAGATCAAGGTCATGCTATCTTTCAAATGAATTGTGCCGTTTGTCATGGCTTTGAGGCCGATGGCAATGTCGGCCCCAGCCTGCAAGGTGTCTCAAAGCGGAAATCCCGCTATGGTCTAATTCATCAGGTTATCAGTGGTGACACGCCTCCGATGCCACAGTTCCAGCCTAGTCTTGAAGAAATGGCAGATCTCCTCAGTTATTTAGAAACCCTTTAAATGATGAATTATGAATGATGAATTATGAAATACAGCATTCATAATTCATCATTATTTTGATTGAATTTCGGCGTTTAAAGTTTTATTAATCCGAGCTTGTGTCTCTTCTAGATGTGCCTTGGTGTATTCGTCTAGCTTTCTAGAGCGAGATAGTGTTTTGTTGAGCTGATCCCGAAGTTGGCGTAAATTGTACCAAGCGAGAGTACGGGCATCTTCTGGTACATCCACAGTTCGCAACACCATCTTTGTCGTCAGTTCTAGGTGTTCCCGCTGTAAAGCTCGTCGCAGACTAGAAATCTTCATTGGCTCTTTGTCCGGTTCCACTACCTCTGTCCAGATGTCTTGTTGCAGGGTAGCAAACAGTTCTGGTAAGGTCAGAGCTTGTCCTTGCTGGCTCTTGAGTTCGATATCTCGCAAGCGGCTGAGGCGATCGCCAGACAGTAGATCTTTCAACACTAAACTCTGTAGGGCATAAATACTATCGTGAATCGGATAATCGAGTCGGCCCATCATCGCGCGATCGCCCCAATGCATCCAACGCGATGGCGCTAACTTATTTAACAGCGATGGCGGGAAGTTGAAAGCATTCGCCGCAAAGACATACTTTTGTAATGTTGCCAAAGCTTGGCGCTGTTTTTCTAAAGGTACTGGTGCAAAAGGCAGCCGTCCGTTAGACTCTCCAGCATGGTCGCGGTAAAACGACTGCCCACCAATATATTTCGTAATGTAGTAGGTATGGCGCAAATAATGAGAGAATACTTGATCGAACAGATCGCTTAGCTCGCTATAACTTTCACCCTTTGCCGGATAACGTTTATTCAGTCGCTCCCACATCAAACGAGCGTTGTTTAATTGCCACTGGGAATAGCGCAGCACATCATTGCTATTGTCCCAAGCGTTAACATCTGGGTCAAGATCGTACATATCCTCATCAGTAGCATAAGCCAATTCTGGCTTGTCTGAAAGGTCAGCAATTCGATCTAAGAAACGCCGTTCAGCCAGCGGATGCAACGCTTGAGTGGGTGTATAGCCATATTGAATTGCCCAATCATCGTAAGGCCCAACACTATTAGGAAAATAGTCACCTTGCTTTACGCCTTGGGGAGCTAAGTTGGGTGGAATGTAGTCCATCACCGAAGTAGTCAAACCTTGAGTGCGGCTGATGTTGGTGTTGTTCAACTCTTCTGGACGCAGTAGGGTGCTACCACGAAAATTGTGGCGTAAGCCCAAAGTGTGTCCGACTTCGTGGGCAATGACGAGGCGCAGATATTGATGCATATAATCTTTCATTTGGTTACTACTGGGCAATGTGTTTTGGAATAAAGACAAAGCCAGCGAACCGATCTCAAACTGATTGATAGCTTCCATCCCGTAGCACAGATCGTACTGTGTTGCCAATCTAGAAAGAGACGAGGGGTAGGATGGATCGCTTTCGGGTTCTGAATTACCAGCGTCAAGCCCCTCCTCGCGCCTGGTGCCTGTTGCCTCGTGCCTACCAATACTATTACCGCAAAGGTTGCGCTGCTGAATCAATTGCGACAACATAGATGTTGGTTGCGCACGATTTTCTTGCACTAAAAGGCGATACTGCTGCTTGAGCGATCGCACAAAACTAGCATCTACCAAAATGTCAGCATCCAAAATCTCCCCAGTTAGGGGATTAACTCGTGATGGACCCAAGGCAAAAAATCCATCTACTGTATTGATCCAGCGAATCGTGTTGTAGCGAACGTCCGCTGGGTCCCACTTAGCATCATCTGGCATTTGCCGCACTTCAATCGCATTCTTGAATCCTGCCTTTTCAAAAGCGAGATTCCACATCAACACGCCTTCTTTAACTGCATCCCGGTACTCTAATGGCACAGCGTTTTCAATCCAGAACACAATCGGCTTCTTTGGTGGCGACAACGGCGCATTAGGGTTTTGCTTTTCTAAATTCCAACGATTGATATAGCGAGTAAACGGATCTTTACGATCTTCGATCGCAAAGTCTTGATAGGCAGTGATAAAATAGCCAATGCGATCGTCAGCTAGACGCGGACGGTAGCTAGAGTTTGTTGGTAATTCCGACAGACTATAGCGCACGCGCAAGGTAAGGGCGCGACCATCAGGCAATGTCAAAAAATCAGGCGTGATATTCTTGGCTCCACTCAAAGAGAATCCGTAAACTGATTCAATTTCCATGTTGAGTGGAAAGCCTTTGGCATTGCCAAAATAAGACTTGTTTTCATCCAATTGGTAGGTTGCGCGTAATTGAGATGACAACGCTGCTGAAAGTCCAGGTAAATCTTTGAGTAGCAAATCGCCAAGATCGATCAGGATAGTTTTACGTTGGGGATGAATGCTTTTAATTGGGATCGAGTACAGAACTGAATCACTAAACGAGCGATTGAGCGATCGCGCTTGTGGCGAACCTGGAGTGACGCGAAAATTTACGTTGCGGACGACATAATGTAAGTTATTATTCACCCGCCGGAAATAAAATAGATAATCTTGCAAAGGCATACCGCTATAAATTCCACGTTCGCCAATGCCAGATTCCATCGTCATCGTACTGAGAAAGTTTCTATTGAGTTGTTGCGGCTTGATTTCAAGAAAAATTTTGCCCGTTTCCTTATTGCGGTAAAGCGTAAATAAACCCGCTTCAGCAGAAGTATTTTTTATTACTTCGTTAAACGGCTTCAGTTCTGGTTGTTTAGATTCTTTAGCTAGCTGAAAATTTGTTAAATCAACTTGTTTAGCGTCTTTTCCTGCTATTAATAAAGGTTGCTCTGCTGCTTTTTTAGTATCTTTCACTACCCAGGTATACGGTTGTTGCTCTGCCTGGCGATCATCATTAATTACCCACACATTTGGTGGTGAAACTAACGGCTGAGCTGTTATCTGCTGTTGGGATGATTTTGATGATAACGCTGAAGCCGGAAGCTGTCTGCTAGCTGCGTCAATGCCAAAAAACAAACTGTTAAGTATAGCAATATAAAGATAAAAAGGTAGTCTTTTCATTTTTGGCATTCCTAGCAACAGCTTCATTAGTTCACACTCAAATAAACTGGGTAAATAGTAGGATATACCTAGCTAGAGCGGGCAACTTTTACCACCAAACAATGCCAGTGAAAATAGCAGTTAGCCTTGAAAGCGGTATTTAGAACCTACTGTTAACTAGAATTCCCAGAAATCTGCTTTGATGTGACACTGTTTATTCTTTTGTAGCTAAATCAGAAAAGTTCTTGGGCAATTATTTATACAATTCAACAAAAACGCGATCGCACTGCACAAGAGCAGGAAATTCAACCGCGATCGCGATAACTCATAAAGGCAACGCTTACGCCCTTTCCTTCCCTTGTGCTTGGCGTACTTAGCGTACTTGGCGGTTCGTCACTCAACTCAAAAACAATTCCCGAATCCCCGTACTTCCTATCTCTACCGCCAGTGCAGCTAACAAAAACCCCAAAAGTTGAGTAATAATCACCGCACCTTCTGCACCGATCCACTTGTCAATCCGGGCAGAGGATCGCACAATAAACCAAGTTACGAACATGGCAGCAACGATTCCAGCCACCACGCTTAAATGAGCGTCAGGAGATTCAGACATCAATAGCATCACTGTAGTTAACGTTCCAGGCCCAGCCAACAGCGGCAAAGCAAGGGGAGTAATAGCTACATCCCGCTGCTGTTCTACTATTGGTGTGTCTAGTTCTCCCTGTAGCATCTGCAAAGCAATTAGTAGCAGCAGCAAACCCCCAGCTACCCGCAAAGAGCCAATGCTGATCTCCAAATATTTTAAAATCCACTGACCACCAAAAGCGAAGCTCAGCAGTACCGCTGTTGCTACAAGACTAGCTCGATCCACTACGCTGTTTCTTTGCTCTGGTTCCATGCCCTTAGTTAAAATTAAAAAGATCGGAGCATTACCTAAAGCATCTGCCAGGACAAAGACAGCCACAAAGGTTTTAATCAGGATAGAGACATTCACAGGCGCACTTGAAAGATTATTTTCTTAAACCCTAACGCGATCGCCTGCTAGCTTTCCACTAAAAAAATTACCGAATCAGAATTGAGAATTAAAAACAACTTTATTTCTCCCTCAGAGAAGCGGTCGCTTCAGTACGGATTTTTGACTCGTAGATTAGTAAATGAGCGCGCCTCGGTTGATTGCATTCGATTTCAAACTCAGCACGATTTAGTGTTAATCTACGGGCAACCAGTGGTCAACTTCAACTCAGTCTGATTTGGGGAACCTAGGGAGCAGACAAAAACTTGATAGCCGATCGCTATTTACCTGGGAAAATATATTTTAATCATCGATCTTGGACAACCTCAACAGAATACATTACATGAAGTCTTATCTCGCCGCTGCAATTCAAATGACTAGCGTGCCTAACCTAGAAAAAAACTTGGTTCAGGCTGAAGAATTGATCGAACTTGCCGTGCGTCAAGGAGCTGAGTTAGTATCCTTGCCAGAAAACTTCTCCTTCCTGGGTTTGGAGACGGACAAGATCGCTCAAGCAGCAGCGATCGCCTCTGCAACGGAAAAATTCCTCAAAACAGTCGCGCAGCGCTTCCAGGTAACAATCCTGGGAGGTGGCTTTCCCGTACCCGTAGATAGCGATCGCGTTTACAACACCGCCTTACTAGTTAGTCCCAATGGTGAGGAACTCTACCGCTACCAAAAAGTACATTTATTTGATGTCAACGTCCCCGATGGCAACACCTATCGAGAATCAAGTACTGTGATGGCGGGGACGCAGTTACCCACAGTCTACCCCTCACCCGAACTAGGTAATTTGGGAGTTTCGATCTGTTACGATGTCCGTTTTCCAGAACTATACCGCCACTTAGCTTATAAGGGAGCCGATATTCTGTTTGTCCCAGCTGCTTTTACCGCCTACACGGGTAAAGATCATTGGCAAGTACTACTACAAGCAAGGGCAATTGAAAATACTTGCTATGTTATTGCTCCAGCCCAGACAGGACAACATTATACTTTACGGCAGACTCACGGTCATGCCATGATTATCGATCCTTGGGGAGTGATTCTGGCTGACGCGGGAGAAAAACCAGGAGTGGCGATCGCGGAAATTAAACCCGATCGCTTGCAACAAGTCCGCCGCCAAATGCCCTCCCTACAACACCGCGTATTCGTCTAACTCTATATTTTCTCTTCCTTCGTGTACTTGGCTCCCTTGGCGGTTCGATAAAAAAACCGGGTAGCTCAACAACTACCCGGTCAATTAATCTAAAGACGTATATATTACGCCTCTACAAAAAATTTAGACAGTTACAACCTTCTTAGTCGTAGCAGCCAATTCACCTTTAGCATATTTAGCAGCAAACTCATCCAAAGATAGCTGCTTGATCTTGCTACCCTGGCCAGCTGCCCAGAACTGCTGATAGCGATCGGCACAAACCTTCTGCATATACTTAATCGAAGGCTTGAGGAAGTGACGGGGGTCAAATTCCTTCGGATTAGCTGCTAGAGCTTCCCGTACCGCAGCAGTGATCGCCAGACGGTTATCGGTGTCAATATTTACCTTCCGTACACCGCTCTTGATTCCTTTTTGGATTTCTTCAACAGGTACGCCGTAGGTTTCTGGAATTGTACCGCCATTCTGATTGATGATGGCAAGCAAATCTTCTGGCACGGAAGAGGAACCATGCATTACCAAGTGAGTGTTTGGTAAGCGGTTGTGAATTTCCTCAATTCGGCTGATTGCCAAAATTTCCCCAGTCGGCTTGCGGGTAAACTTATAAGCACCGTGACTGGTTCCAATAGCAACTGCTAGAGCATCTACTTGGGTTTGCTCTACAAAGTCAACAGCTTGATCTGGGTCGGTCAGCAACTGATCGTGAGAGAGAACGCCCTCTGCACCGTGACCGTCTTCAGCCTCACCCATACCAGTTTCCAGAGAACCCAAGCAACCGAGTTCGCCCTCAACGCTAACACCAACAGCATGAGCTACTTTTACTACTTCGCGGGTAACATCAACGTTGTATTCGTAGCTAGATGGGGTTTTGGCATCTGATTCGAGCGAACCGTCCATCATCACGCTGGTGAAGCCGTGACGAATCGCTGAATAGCAGGTAGCTGGGCTGTTGCCATGATCCTGGTGCATGGCAATGGGAATATGGGGGTAGGTTTCTACTGCTGCCAAAATCAGGTGGCGTAGAAAGTATTCGCCTGCATAGGAGCGAGCGCCGCGAGAAGCTTGCAAAATCACAGGGCTATCTGTTTCATGGGCAGCCTTCATGATGGCTTGAATCTGCTCCATGTTATTGACGTTATAAGCTGGAATGCCGTATCCATTCTCAGCCGCGTGATTCAAAAGCAGCCGCATTGGTACGAGCGCCATAGAATTTCCTCCTAATTTTGTTATCAGCTAATTGTTTGAGACGATCGCAATTCTTAGGATAATCTTAAGATACTTTTCGACTTATAGGAAATTATATTTATTTTGGCAATAATTCACACTCTTTCCAACTCGATGCTGATGTAAAGCAAGTTGGCTGCGATCGCAGCCAATGACACAAGCAGCTTGACCGCCCCGAAGGGGCAAGACTCGCCACTCCTTCGTCGCACTCGCCACTTCTTCTAACCATTGCTTCCAACAGTCAATAGAGACGATTTTGAGCTTGGTTTAGGCGATCGCATTGTCCTGCTAGCAGGTAAAAGTCTCGTAAGGCTTTTGGAAGACCGACGTTAAGGCGACGTTCTTCAGCCCTCCACTTGAGGGCTGGCACTTTGTCTTTAGAAGTCAACGGTCGAGCTAAGGCAGCAATAGTATTTTGGTATATTTCCAAATAGCTTGTAGGCATACACTTTACCGCTACGCAAAGTTATGAATTATCAGTTATGAATGCGCGAATTAAAGATTAATAACTCAAAACTCAAAACTCAAAACTCAAAACTTTGAAACAGCCTAACTTGAAATAAAGTATGTTAATTACTTAAATTTAGTCAGATATTTAGTCAAGAGGTCTAAGTTGACTAAGTTTCAGCTTATCTGCATAATTTCTATCAATCATTGCAGTTAAAGTATGTTAATTACTTAAATTTAGTCAGATATTTAGTCAAGAGGTCTAAGTTGACTAAGTTTCAGCTTATCTGCATAATTTCTATCAATCATTGCAGTTGATGTATCGCACCATTTAGCGATAACAGCACTAGGAACACCCTTGAGTAACTGGAGTGTGATAAAAGTATCGCGGCAATTGTAAGGTGTTGTATCTGGCTTAATTGGATCGACTATTTGATGCCAAATTTTAGATAGGAAGTTTGGATAATTAATTGCCTTACCTTTGGGTGAAGGAAACACCCAGTCATTAGGATTAAATGTTTCCGGTTTGAGCGATCGCAATAATTCTTGCACTCTAGAACTAACAGCAAGGGTTCTAGATTTATTGTTTTTAGATTTTTCTGACCAAATTTGCACTCCCCGTACAGTTTGGATTGACCCTTCAAACGAAACAATCGAGCAATCATCAGACACTTTGCCCCAAGTCAAGCCTATCGCTTCACTAGGTCGACATCCAGTCAAAAACCAAAACTCTACCACTGGGGCATAGTGGCGGTAATTCATTCCCCATCTCTTATCGTTTTTGAAAGCTTCAATTACTGCGTCTCTTTCCTGCTCTGTAAAAGAATCTGGCATCTGGTGAGTTACCGATTTCCGTTTTGGTAGTTCCGATGCTAGCCCGTCGTAGGGATTGTCATATATCTCTCTATGTCTGATTCCCCATTGACAGCAAGCAGAGAGATATTGCAGCATTCTCCGAGTTTGATCGATAGTTGTAACCGCTAATAAAGCTTGTTTGGTCTTGAGGGCATCATAAGATAGACCATCAACCTTATCTAATAACTTGGTGAAGTTGCGGTACTCATCCTGAGTTTTAGCCTTGACATGGTGAAATTTATCTTCTAAGAACTTGTCCCATAATTGCCGTAGACTGATTTGGCGCTCTTGTATCGGTGATACAACCTCTAAGAATGTTCCACACTTCCCATACTTCTCTAATGTGATATCAAATTTGTTAAGGGTAATATCGCCGTCTATAAGTTGAGCTTTACCTATAGCAGCTTTGAGTGTATTTCTTGAGTCTTTACCTATTGTTAGTGAGTAGCGTTTACCTTCAACTGTCCAGCGTAAACGTAGCGAATCTCTAAATCGCTCTACATTCACTCTGCCTATTTTTTCTTTACCTGTAAATTTTAATTCTGCCATATTGGTATCATTAAACGAGTAGTTCATCGCCGCGATACCATTTTGATACCGAATTCATTTCATGTCAATTCCTAGTTCAGCGATCGCAAACCACCATTAAATGAGTAAAACCCTCACTACGTAAGGGTTTTATTTCTTAATTCTTTATATCTTTATATGGGTCGCCTGGGATTCGAACCCAGAACTATTCGGTTAAAAGCCGAGTACTCTACCGTTGAGTTAGCGACCCGCTTGTTGCAATTTATTTTTGCAACATTTGCCAATGTATCACGAGTCTTTGCTGTTGCGCAAGTGGTTTAGAGGAAATTTACAGATAATCGCACTATTGACTGCCAAGTATCATTTGGAGCTAACTGAATCAATTGCTCTCCAGTATTGAGTGCGTTACGAGCAGCGCTCCAAGGTTCGAGACAATAGTAATCTTTGCCTTTGATTGTCCAAAAAACCACAGTTGAATAGCTTTGCTCCCAGTCGAGTTGCAGCTGTAATTGGCGGCTTAAGTCCGTTACAGTGGCTGATTGACTGCTTAAAGGCTTAAAAGCTACATCAATCTCATCACTGTTGAAATCAAACTCGCCTCGCCAGGGATGAACGGTTTTTGTTATCTGATCTTGAAACTCAGTAGCGGGAATTTCAAACTGCAACTGAGTTTTATCAGATGCTAAAAAATAGGGATGCAAGCCGATAGAAAAGGGCATTGGTTCATCAGAATGATTGATACACCGTTGCTGAATCTCTAGGCTGTTACCCACCAACTTGTAAGTAAAAGCAAGTTGGAAGTCAAAGGGGTATGCGCGGGTGGATTCGTTGCTATTGAGTTCAAGCGTGAGGCTAACACATTCTTGAGTTACTTGTTCTGTGACTTCCCAAGGTAGATCGCGGGCAAAGCCGTGTTGTTTCAGGGTATACTGCTGACCTTTGTAAGTGTAGGTGTTGTCAGGTAAGTTTCCGCAGATCGGAAACAAAATCGGAATTCCACCTCTAACACTCAAACTAGGGTTAGCAAATCGCGCTTTATCCAGGTAGAGAAGCTCTTTACCTTGAACTTGCCAGCTAGTAACGATCCCGCCTCGTTCTGGTACTACTGCTAGTTGAGACTGACTAACAGCATCAGAAAGGATGTAGGTTTTGTATTGCTGCTGTTGAGTTGCAATTGCAAACACGACTATTTATTTAATGATGAATGAAGAAGGATGAATTATGAAAATATCAGCATTTCAGCATTAATAATTCATAATTCATAATTTATCTTACCGATCTTCAGCAAACACGAAGCGATATAACTCACTCGGATCGGGTTCTGGACTACTTTCGGCAAATTTTACGGCTTCGTCTATTAGCTGTTGAATCTTCTGCTCGATCGCTTTGAAATCTTCTTGCTGGGCAAGATTTTGCTCGGACAGATATGCTGCCAAACGCTTAATCGGGTCGCGGGAGAACCAGAATTCTTTTTCAGCCTTGGAGCGCATTTCGTCGGGATCGGCGAGGGAGTGACCTCGGAAACGGTAGGTCAAGGCTTCAATCAAAGTTGGCCCTTCCCCTGCACGGGCGCGGGCTACAGCCTCTTGTGCTACTGCCCTGACTGCCAAAACATCCATTCCATCTACTTCTACTCCTGCCATGCCAAACACGCTGGCTTTTTTATAGATTTCTGGCTGGGAAGTTGCCCGTTCGTGTGCCATCCCAATCGCCCACTTATTATTTTCGACGACGAACAGAATCGGCAGTTTCCATAAAGCCGCCATATTCAACGTTTCATAGAACTGACCGTTATTGCAGGCTCCATCGCCAAAAAAGCAAGCTGTTACTTGGTCGGCAGTTTCATCTTTTAATACTTCGCGGCGATATTTGCTTTGAAATGCGGCTCCAGCTGCAACTGGAATGCCCTCAGCGACAAAAGCATATCCTCCCAACAGGCCGTGTTCGGATGAAAACATATGCATCGAACCGCCGCGCCCTTTACTGCAACCAGTGGCCTTGCCGAACAACTCCGCCATCACTTCTTTGGCTGGCACTCCAGCACTCAAGGCGTGGACGTGATCTCGGTAAGTACTGCAAACAAAATCTTCACCCGGTCGCATGGCTTGGATTACACCAGTAGAAACGGCTTCCTGACCGTTATACAGGTGAACAAAGCCAAACATTTTACCTCTGTAGTACATTTCGGCGCATTTATCTTCAAAAAAGCGCCCCAAAGTCATATCTTCGTACAGCCGCAATCCCTCTTCTCTGGTAATTCGAGCTGTAGCAGCGTGAAAAACTGGTAATGTTCGTTCTTGAATCATTACTTTAGAGTACCTTTGTAACAAAACCTAAAAGTTATTTTTTCTTAAGATAACCTGAAGAGCGATCGCTAAATGTAGTTTGCGATCGCTTGAGTGAAGAAAATAGGTGACATCTAAGTTTAGATTAAGTAAAATTTCAGTTCACCACCACCGAACTATTCTTGCTTCAATCTTGTAAAGGAACAAACTGCGAGGTTCGATCTTACAGGTTATTATGATGGCACGGTTTATTAGTTCTGGGGAACGCGGCTGTCAGATATTTTTATTACTCACGGTGCAGGGGATCTAACACTGTGCGAATTCCGCTTGATTATTACCGAATTCTGGGATTGCCAATTCAAACCAGTGCTGAGCAGTTGCAACAAGCTTACCGCGATCGCACTGTGCAACTGCCGCAGCGTGAGTATTCAGCCGCAGCGATCGAGGCTCGCAATCAACTCATAGCAGCGGCTTATGCCGTTCTGTCCGATCCAGAACAGCGTCAACGTTACGATGCCAGCTATTTTGCTTCAACTTATGAAGTCGAGGCTAATAACGACTTTGAATCTACAGCCATAGAACATCAGCTGCTTCAATCTTCTGCCTTTGAACCAAATACTCCCAGCATTGAAATTGCCGACGATCTGTTTGTTGGCGCGCTGTTGATGCTACAAGAACTGGGAGAATACGAACTAGTTTTGGAGCATGGCCTTTCTTTCCTCAGTACAAATAGCATCACCCAAACGCAGGTGCAATTGGGCGAATCTCACATAGTTCGCTCAGATGTTGTTTTAACTGTAGCCCTCGCTTATTTAGAACTGGGGCGGGAACAATGGCAGCAAGGTCAATATGAAAATACGGCTATTTCTCTAGAATTTGGTCAAAAGTTGCTAGCACGGGAAGAACTATTTCCTGTTGTTGCAGGGGATATACAAGCTGATTTAGATAAATTGCGTCCCTACCGGATTCTAGAATTACTAGCGCAACCCGATGCCCATATTGCCGCCAGACAACAAGGATTAATATTATTACAGGCAATCTTAGAAGAACGCAAAGGCATTGAAGGGACTGGCAATGACGGTTCTGGTCTTAGCGTTGAAGATTTTCTCCGTTTTATTCAACAATTGCGTAGCTACCTCAGCGCCGCAGAACAGCAAAGTTTGTTTGAAGCAGAAAGCCAACGTCCTTCTGCTGTTGCCACTTATCTTGCTGTTTATGCGCTGATCGCCAGGGGATTCGCTGAGCGTCTGCCTGTATTGATTCGTCAAGCAAAAGTAATGCTCGTGCGTTTGGGCAAACGTCAGGATTTGTATCTGGAACAAGCGATTTGCGCGCTGCTATTAGGTCAGACAATCCAAGCAAGTCGAGATCTAGAACTTAGTCAAGAGTATGAACCCCTAGCTTTTATTCGGGAACATTCCCAAGGTTCACCAGACTTACTACCGGGATTGTGTCTTTATAGTGAAAACTGGTTGCAAAAAGAAGTATTTCCTAACTTTCGGGATTTAGCAGATCGGCAAGCTTCGCTGAAAGAATACTTTGCTGACCAACAGGTACAGGCTTATTTAGAAGCTCTACCAACGGAGTTAGAAGCGGCTGAGGACTGGAAAGTTGATTCAGATAGCCCAAGGGTGGGTGGAGATGCTGAAGCTAATGATGCATATGAAACTAACCAGCAGTTAGCTGCAACGCATTCTCACAATTCGCTGCCAGAGCCAAGCCAAAAGCTCAAGACAAGAACAGAAACAGGAAAGGATCGCTCGCTCGCAACGCCCAGGCGCGAGGCCAGAGCTACCAGGCACGAGAAAGAATTCGATCGCTCCCAAAAAGAGCGCCCGTCGCCCCTCAATGGTGTCGCTGTTCTCCCAGAAACAGAACGCCCAGAAAGAGCCAGCACAAACTCTTCAGTTGACTGGGTGGGGAAAGAGCAATCGCCACTACGTTCGAGAAGACGAGCAAAAAATCGCTCTAGCCGCAAAGCAAATGGGCGCGATCGCACAGAACCACTATTTCATTCCCCGGATAATGATGTTGTCTGGGCTAGCAGCGATCGCAGAGTAGTTAAAAAGAATCGACTACTTTTACTCCTAGCTAGCAGCGTACTAGGAATAGTCGTTTTGTGGTTTTTAGCCAGTCTTGCCGCAGGTTTATTCAGACGCATCTCAACTCCTGCGCCTGTGGCTTCACCACAGCTAATGGTGGATCTGAATCAGCCAGCTGTACCTATTCCTAAGCCAGAAAAAAAACCACCCGCAGTAGCACAAACACTGAATCAGGCAACGGCTACACAGGTAATTCAAAATTGGCTATCGACTAAATCAGCAGCTTTTGGTCAAAATCATGCTGTTGACCAATTAGGGCAGATTTTAGCCGAACCAGCCCTGTCGCAATGGCAACAAAGAGCCAGGAATGACAAAGCTAGTAACCGAACAAGGCAGTACAAGCACAGTATCAAGATTAATTCAATCCAAACAAAAGCATCAGCCCCTAACCAAGCACAATTAGTAGCAACTGTCAATGAAATAGCACAAGTCTATGAAAAAGGTCGGCTGAATCGGCAAGCTTCTTATAATGAAACTTTGCAGGTGCGGTACGATCTGGTACGCAAAGGCGATCGCTGGCTGATCTTGGCAATGAAGGTTTTAAAATAGCTGTTATTTGTCATTTGTCCTTAGTCAAGCGCCTACGGCAATGGCTAGCGCGTCTATGTTATTTGTTATTTGTCATTTGTCTATAACTCTTGACTAATGACTAATGACTAATGACTAATGACCAATAACGATTCATGACAGAAACTCTATTTCATGCTTACTTGCCCCTGGTTGTGTGGACTAGCCTGGGGCTATTACTGTTTCGATTGCTACCAGAAACTATACCCCGATTTTTAGGGCGCGGTCTTTATTGGGTTGGTATACCGTTAGAAATTCTGGCTTTAGCCCGAAAAACAAATTTTTCTGAACCAGCAGGACTTGCGCCAGCAGTAACTTTTGTAGCTTTGGGGCTAGGCTTTAGTGTTACTTATTTATATTTGCTGAGTTGGAAATGGTTGCAAACGCGATCGCTCAAACACAATCGGTTTGAATTTTTGCCCTTTAACTGGCAGGATGCTTCTTTTAGCGGAAGTTTTATCCTAGCTGCCGTGCTGGGCAATACAGGCTTTGTCGGGTTAAGCATCGCCCCTGCTTTCATTGGTGATGATTATTTAAGTTGGATTGTGTTTTTCAGCATCACTCATAACATAGTCGGTGCTTATGGCTTTGGAGTATTAGTTGCCAGCATATTTGGTCGTTCAAATCAGCCCCATCCCTGGTGGGTTCATCTGCGTGACGTTTTGACTGTCCCCGTACTCTGGGCTTTTGTCATTGGCTATCTAACTCAGTCAGTTTATCTACCGCCCATAGTTGAATCGGGGCTACAGGGTTCTATCAACGTTATCATCGCCTGTGCCTTTTTGTTAATTGGAATGCGGCTGTGTCAAATCCAAGGTTGGCAAAGTTTAAAACAAGCCCTGATCCCCGCTATCTTAAGAGTTTTGATTATCCCAGGATTAGTTGGTGTAACTACAACTCTGTTGTTTGGATTAAGTGGCGATCGCCGCTTAGCTATGGTTTTGATGTCTGGAGTTCCCACAGCTTTTGCTGGGCTAATTTTTGCCGAAGAATACAATCTTGACCGAAAATTAATCGCTAGCAGTATTTTCTTATCTACTATCTTGTATTTGCTCGTACTACCTCTATGGTTAGCTGTGTTTGACTAGTTTTTTTAAGGGAGAGGTGGCGATCGCACCCCCCTTTTTCTCCCTGAAATTCCTCCGTCCATATGTTCCCTCCCCTGGAAGGGGAGGGGTAGGGAGAGATAGGGGCGCGATCGCCTTTACGTCAGCCTTGTTCGCATTTTGTCATCAAACCTTGATAATTAACTTGGTTTGTGTTCCCTAACGCCTAAAATGTCATGATTTTATGACATAACGATCCCGTTAGGGCTAGTAAATTCGTAGAGCGACCAAAATAATGGGTTAAGCCTTGATCCCACCCAAGAGATTTTCTGCTAAAAATTTATTAACAAAGTCAATCCAGCGATCCCAAAAAAAATGTTGATAACAACATGACAGGGAGTTGGAGCGACAGCTAAAGCCTGCAACTTATAAGTAGGCTAAATACGGGAACGGGAAGAGTAGACAAACCCAAGGGTTAGGTAAAAAGGTGGCAAAACTCGCATAACACAATGTTTGTAACAAAGTGAGAGTTTCGCACCAAATAGCTTTTGATTGACCGTTCAAACTCACGGAGGCCAAATTCATGGCAAAAGAACGCCCACCTCTAGAAGACATGACATTGCGGCAGCTAAGGCGAGTTGCCAGTGAATATGGCATCTCTCGCTATAGCCGAATGCGTAAGTCGCAACTGCTGGCGGCAATTCAACAAATTCAGCGCACTAAAGTCTCTGTTATTCCATCTAGTACACTGGAGGCACAAGAAACAGTGGAAGCAGCAAAATTTGAACTTGGTCAAGAAGACCGTACCGGCGGTTCCTTAGCTGATGTTGATGAAGGTCTAGCCGATCTACCAGCTGGCTATGGTGATAGCAGAATTGTATTAATGCCCCGCGATCCGCAATGGGCTTATACATACTGGGATGTTCCCAACGAGCATAAAGAAGAACTGCGTCGGCAAGGGGGACAACAGTTAGCTTTGCGGATTTATGACGTTACTGATGTTAGCTTAGAGTACCAAAGCCCCCACAGTATTCAGGAATACCCTAGTGATGAACTGGCGAGGGAATGGTATCTACCGATTCCGGTGAGCGATCGCGATTATGTTGTCGATATCGGCTATCGTTGTGCCGATGGTCGCTGGCTAGTATTAGCTCGTTCTGCACCAGTCCGCGTTCCACCTGTATATCCCAGTGACTGGATTGAAGATCACTTCGTCACCCTCAACTTTGAAGAAGACCTGCGCGGCCAGACTGTATTTGAACTTGTGCCTCCTGCCAAGCGCATGGCAACAACAACACCAGTTGTTGTTGGTACTGGTACTGGTACTACTGGTACAGACGGGAACCCGATCTATGACGAGATTTTTGGCATGGCTCAAGGTGCTGAAGCTCAAAGAATTGCTGGTTCTCTATATGGCTCGATGCAGCACGTACCAGGTTCGATGCAAGCAGCCTCGCTGGCTGAACAAGCAATTAGTTCCTATGTCTTCCCCTCTGGCGTGGGTATGTGGGCAGTACCAACTATGTCTGGTTTAACCATGTCCGGTGCTGGCTTCTCAGCCTCTGCTCCACCCATCCGTCCGCGCCAGTTCTGGTTAATTGCTGATGCGGAATTGATTGTCTATGGTGCAACAGAACCGGATGCGACTGTCACCATTGGCGGACAGCCAATCAAGCTCAACCCAGATGGTACTTTCCGCTTCCAAATGTCATTCCAAGATGGTTTGATTGACTATCCGATTATGGCAGTGGCAGCAGACGGCGAACAAACACGCTCAATTCAAATGAAGTTTACCCGCGAGACACCATCGCGCAATACTAACACCAAGGAAGAAGCCGTTCCCGAATGGTTTAGCTAAATTTCAGATGACCGGATTGTAAAGACGTACCATAGCTTGTCTCAACAAAAATTATTACCCCGGCAATTGTCGGGGTTTCTTTGTAATTAGAAGGCCTTAGCGTCAGGTTGCCGCAGGCATCGCTACCAATTTTAGATTTTAGATTTTGGAGCCTTGGATTGAAAAGCCTTTACTGCTAGCCACTTTCAGAGTATGCATTTGTGGCCTGCCTAACGGAGAACGGTAGCAAAGCTAAAGTAGTAATGCCTGAAAAATCCTGCCCCATCCCTTTTGGGCATGATTGAATCTGTATAAGAAGATGATTGAAATTCAATGAATCTAAAGCCGAATAGTTCCCCGATATTACGTATAGCTCTTAGTATTTGCCTGATTTTCTCCTGCCTCATGCTCAATGCTTGTCAAGTTGTGACTGCGAGGGAAGTTGTAGATACTAACGCTATCTATCAGTATCGCTCCATTCATAGCCCTGATGGCATTGGTAAGTTTTATATGGGTCGAGAAATTGCTCAAGTAATGGGACACACAGCCGCCATGTGGTTAGAACGTCCCAGCCGCGAAGCAGAAGAACAGCCAACGAAACTGGTGAACGAGCTTGAACTCAAACCTACTGATGTTGTAGCAGATATTGGAGCCGGGACAGGTTTCTTTAGCTTTCGGATTGCCAAAAAAATTCCATCAGGAAAAGTGTTGGCTGTAGATATTCAGCCAGAAATGCTCGATATGATAGAGTTTCTCAAGAAAGAAAACAATATTACTAACGTAAAGCCAATTTTAGGAACCATTAACAATCCCAACTTGCCACCATACAGCGTTGATTTAGCGCTGATGGTAGATGCCTATCACGAATTTTCTTATCCTAATGAAATGATGCAAGGGATTGTGAAGGGTCTAAAGCAAGGCGGAAGAGTAGTGTTAGTTGAGTACCGCAAAGAAAACCCTTTTATCCTGATTAAAGGATTGCACAAGATGAGTCAGCAGCAAGCGCGTAAAGAAATGCAAGCGGTTGGTTTGCAGTGGCTAGAAACCAAGAGCTTTTTACCCACACAGCACGTAATGGTATTTGAGAAGAAAGGTTAGTCTGTTGAGGCGATAACTATATTAATCTAAATTTCCAGCAGTTAATACTTGCTCTACCGTCAAAGAAAGCTGAGGAAAAGTGCGAGAGACAATTGTTTGATTTACAGTAAATATTTGTTCCTCGTACAATCCTTCTTCTAATAACAACACTGATACTTTATTTTCTATTGGATCGACAATCCAATATTCAGGAATCTCTAAAGCTGCATATTCAGAGTGTTTATAACGATAATCTCGCTTGACTGACTCAAAACTTACTACTTCTACCACCAACAATGGAGGAGTTTCACAAACTGCTGACTCTTCCAAAAATTCCTTTACCTGCTCTGCCCCTGCTACATACAAATCTGGTAATCGAGACTTCCGCCTTCCTGTCCTAATTCCTGCCTCTTTGAAACAAAGGCAAGGTAAACCCAAACGAGTAATTTCTGCCTCTAATTCTCGCTCTATAAACTTAGCAATCAGCAAATGTCTAAATGTTGGTGGGTTGATTAATTCTAGCTTTCCATCAACCAACTCATAGCGATTATCCGGGTCATCATCATATTGGAGATATTCTTCAAAAGTGTATAAGTTAGTTTTTATTTGTGTCATAAATAGTTTTTCTATCTAATATTTATTATTTAAACTTTTCTATTCATCTTGATTGTAATAATTTTATTCTAGTTTTTATATTCAACCTATTAACTAAAAATAAAACAGTCTGCGCCTAGTATTTTTATTTGATTTAGCTCTACCTGCGAAGAGCGCGCTCGCTCCTCTATTTATTGTTGCTTATCATTGCAACACATAAAACTACTACAACAACCTAATAATTAGGCTTTCATCATCCAAAATCCAAAATTGTATAGTTTCCTAACCTCTGACGAAACTCACGACTTACGACTTAGCCCTTTCTCTTGCGCCCATTGATAGCGGATGTATTCAGCTATAAAAGCAACTAGTCCAGACAATAGAATCAAAATGACGCTAAGGGCATTAATATCGGGTTTGACTCCGGAGCGGATGCGGCTAAAAATTTCCATTGGTAGGGTGGTAGCCCCGCCACCTGCGGTAAAGCTAGCGATGAGAAAATCATCCAAGCTGAGGACGAATGCCAACAAACAACCAGATAAAATCCCAGGCATTAATTGAGGTAGCAACACTTTGATAAATGCTTGTATCGGTGTAGCACCTAAATCTAAAGCAGCTTCTTCTAAATGGGGATCTAAGTTAGCCAGTCGGGAAGAAACGACAAGTCCGACATAGGCAAGACAGAAGACAACATGAGCTGCCACAATTGTCCACAGACTCAAGGGAATGGCAAACGTTGCTAAAAATACAAGGGTGGCGACTGCGATCGCAATATCTGGAATTACGATCGGTAGGTAAGAAATGCCGCGATATAAAGCCTTACCACCAAAGCGATAACGGGATAAACCCACTGCCATTACAGTACCGAGTACGGCTGAGATCGCGATCGCGCATAAAGCCACAATCAAACTATTTTGCAGTGCAGTAAGAATGCGGTTATCCCGAAACAACATTCGATACCAATTGAAAGTAAACCCCTGCCAGCTGGCACTATAAGCAGACTCATTGAAACTGTAAAAAGTCAATACCAAAATCGGCAGATACATGACAAAAAACATCAGCAGGGAGAAAATTGTCTGCCACAAGTAACCGGATTTAGGCTGAGACTGAAAGCTATTCACAGAATTACCTATTCTGATTCTGCATCACCATACTAGCAAGCGAGATATGTTTGTCTCGATCGCTAAGCAGATCGTAAATTACTATGCCTAATGATGCTAAAGCTTAACTTAGGGGTATCCTGCTGGTTGATTTAGTTCACTGTTAGGCAAACAGAAAAGTTGAAAATGTGCCAAAATTCGATGCGGACATACATCGAAAAGATTGCCGCAACTACACTCAAACTGTGACACTGTTTGCCCTATTACAGCAGAGTTGAGCGCAGTGAAGAATTTATTGACGTAGCTGCTGGGAATGTATTGTCGCTCTTCAGTAGTTTTGAGCGATAGCCCCAAATCCGGTGAAGAGCTAATAGTGCGGATTCGAGCCTCGATTCCATCTTTCAGTTTGAGCAGCAACTGCACGCACTGGAAAAACCAGCGACGCTTGACAAAGGTGCAGCAACGGCGATCGAATACGCCGTACATAGTGTACGGCGTATTCGAGGCGTTTCTAGTAAAGCCAACTCGCTCGACTGTGATGGATTTAGGGACTATTGGTTTGAGGAGCGGGGCGATCGCATTGTTTTGCTGTGCTAAGTAGGAATTCAGCTCTGTTTGCGCGATCGCTTTTGAGGAGGATTGGTTAAAATACATGGTAGGCGTATGTGCGTGTATACGTAGGCGTGTATGTTCGTATGCGCTCTAATTTCAATAGCCAGAGGGAGTTGGTTGGTGGCCTGTGCCTCTGGCTTTTGAATCTCAATTTTATTATACTATATTGTCTGTTAACATACAATAGCGAATAATGGCCAATCCGCATCCGACATATAAATTAACACCGCTTTATGGCGAGGCGATGGCGGAAAAGCCAGTAGCAGTACGCTTGGCGAAAGAATTAGATGCTTACGTGCGATCGCTTCCCAACAAAACAGAATGGCTCAGGGAGGCGATCGCAGAAAAATACCAGCGAGATTTACAGGAAAAAAGCATAAATGGTGCCGCACCCAACGATTAGTAACGCTGCCACCAGTTGGTAGCTGGTACTCTGCTCGAAAGCAAGCTTAATGATTATATAACGTATACGTTAAAATGGCAAAAAAGTTGGTAATCCACAACCATTCTTAACAAATGGCGAGAAGCCAATGGCAGAACAGCCGCTTTCAGTTCGGGTTGAAGCTGATATAGATGCATATGTAAGAAGTCTGGCTAATAGAACTCAGTGGCTGCGACAGGCGATCGCAGAAAAATACCAGCGAGATTTACAGGAAAAAGACGCGACAATGCCCAATACACAGTGACAAAATCGCTACCTAGAAACAGTAAGGCGCGTTACGGTTTCACCTAAGGCACCTTACCGTATATGAGAATTTTTAATTATAGAAAAACCTTCATGTTTAAGAGATATTGGGGATGAATTAAAAAGCGATCGCCTCATTTATACTTGGAATTTCTTTGAATTATCGTCTGTTAAGTATATTTGTCAATCATCCTTAAACTTTGCGGCTATAGTTGAATCGTAGAGATTCTGGAGAAGTTACTAGCTGTGCATTGGGATTATGTTGAAACTGAACTACGACGGCTGAAACAGGAACTAAAGCGTGAAGGTAATTCTAATCTTAATTCTGGAAGCTTGGAGACTGTTCTCGGTCAACTAAATAATCTTGTAGGAATGCAAAACGTTAAAGATGAGATTAATACCCTGATAAACTTTTTGAAAATTCAGCAACTTCGCCACGAACAAGGACTTTCTAGTATTTCTGTTACATTGCATTCAGTGTACTGCGGCCCTCCTGGAACAGGGAAGACAACAGTTGCTCGTCTAATGGGTGAAATATACAAAAACCTAGGAATACTTGCTAAAGGTCATGTTGTCGAAACTGATAGAGTGGGATTAGTTGGGGGGTATATTGGGCAAACTGCAATTAAGGTAGAGCAACTTGTTGAATCAGCATTAGACGGTGTGCTATTTATCGATGAAGCCTACGCACTAAAGCCAGAAGAATCGCGTAATGATTTTGGACAAGAAGCTATAGATACTCTACTCAAACGAATGGAGGATTACAGAAACAGGCTAGTAGTTATTGTTGCTGGCTACAGTGAAGAAATGTCTAGATTCATTGATGCAAACCCCGGACTAAAGTCAAGATTTAACAAGTATTTTTACTTTGAAGACTATCGACCTATAGATTTATTAACTATTTTTCAAAAAATTTGTGAACAAAATCATTTCAATTTAACTGAAGAAGCAAAGATAATATTACTTGAAAAATTAACTAATTTATATGCGACTAGGGATAAAAAGTTTGGAAATGGAAGGCTCGTGAGGAATATGTTTGAAAAGACAATTGAGCAGCAGGCGAATAGGCTGATAAAACTATCTAGAGTCAGTAAAGAAATGATGATGACAATTATGCCTGAAGATATTGTTTGAGTAAGTAGAGGCGCGCTATGGCACGTCTCTACAATTCTTTACATAAACCGAGTTAACTGAACGCGGTAACGTTCTTTTTTAGTAACTGCAACTTCCCCAACTTCTAAGCGTCCTTTACCGCGAATAGCAATTAAGTCTCCTGGTTTGACTGAAGTGCTGGCTTGAGTAACTTCTTTCCAATTGACGCGGACATCGCCACCATCGATCAAATCTGTCATTTTGCTGCGGGACATCCCAAAACCAGCACTTGCGATCGCATCGAGTCGCAGCGAAGCCTCAACCGTTGTCAACTCTTTTTTCTTCGGTTCTCGAATCTTCAACTCACTCAAATCAATTCGCCCAGTTTTAACTGGAACCGAGCGCACTTGCTTCAGGTTCATTTCCAGAAATTCCACTAATTCTGGCGCTACAACTGCTTGCGCCCCTCGTTCGCCCAAAACAATAATGTCACCTGTTTTTTCCCGAACGATCCCAGTACCTAACATTGCGCCCAAAAAGTCGCGGTGAGTAGCAGTATCAAACAGAAAATTACCAGCAATTTCCAGCGCCGCTAGGGCTACTTGAGACTGCTCTAAAGGGACTTCAGCACGGGCAATTGCGATCCTTTGTCTTTCCGCTTGGGGATAACCACCCCAAACGATCGTCTGTACCTCGGTTAAACGACTAAAAATTTGTTGGCTTTGGGCTATCTCTGGAGGAGATAGAAAATCTGTCAAAACAACTTCCCAAGTTTTAATTGCTCGATCTGCTAGATCGATTACACGAGCAATAACATCCCGATTTTCAACACCTTTTAAAAGTTCTTCCCTTGGTAGCATTTATAAATAGTTTCTCGTAATGAGTTTTAAGTTTTGAGTAGGAGATTATGAATGATGAATGATGAATGAGATTTTTTCTTTTCATAATTCATCATTCTTTACTTCTAAAACTATCTTTATTCTAGCTTTAGCCTCCACTTGACATGGGTGCAGAGGATAAAGCTGGTATTTCTACCTTCTTTAAGCATTGCATTCCCAATTTTTCTTGAATCCACATTTCGGAATTCGGAATTAAAAACTAACCACGAACCACTAACCACTAGTTTCGGCGTAACCTTGGATGTTTTCTGGATCGAATCGGCGTAGGATACTGGTAGCTTGACGAGTCACAGTTTCAGTACCCTTAACTACAACCAAATATTTGCCAGCGTTGAGGCGGTTGCGATAGGGTAAGGCATCACCACTACCAAACACTAAGCCTGCACCGCCACCTGCAAATATACTACCCATAGCACCAGCACCAGCACCGAACAAGCCGCCGATTACTGCATTGCCAATTTCACCCGCCCAAGGAAATGTATTCAAGTCAGTCAGGCGGTTAAACACCGCTCCAGCGATAAAGCCGAATGGAACAAGCCAAAAACTCATCAGTTGTGATTGCTTTTTAGCTTGCTCGTTGGGGTCGATTAAACCAAACTCATCAGCACTTTTATATCCTTTACCGAGAATGCTAACTTGCTTAATCGGTAAGCCTTCTTTCTCTAGGGCTGTGTAGGCTGCTTCTGCTTGGATGCGGTCTGGTAACACGGCGACAAGGTAATTCATGGTCGTGATGATTGTGATCTGAATTTGAAATTTAAACTTGTTTCGCTCAAAATTTTGGGTCGGGATCGATTAACCGAGTGTTTTGGAAGATCTAGCTTTGCCAGATTTTCAGAAATTATTACTACCTTTATTAAGGTTACAGCTTTAGGCATAGTGCTTTTGCTGCCTTGAGCAAAATTTGCACTCGTCGAAACAATTTCTACCTTTACCAAAGCGCCTACTGCGTCCACACGAGCAAAAGCTTGGATGGTAAAGGTAGTTGAAGACAAATTTATGGTTAAAATATTCTACTGCCGCAGTAAATAGCCACCGGGCGATTTGCCCCGGCTTAATGCAGGAGCTATGCTGATGTATTAGGGTTATCCGACGAAACAGGCTTGAACCAAAGCAGATCTTCGTAGCCTTATTCAAAAGGACGTTTAGAGTTATGCATTCTTTGCCTGCTTTGCCCGTCGCTTTAACAGTTCAACCCCTTGGTGTGAATTATGCTGCTGCTGCGCTCGTCACTACCGTGATTTAAAACAAGGTTATCAAAATAATATACTTGTATACCAGATCGTTGTTTCACCTATTATTAATAGTGCCTTTCTCCCACTGCATACCTATTGTTAATTATGGCTAAAGTTCTTGTATCCGATCCAATTGACTCTGCTGGAATTGATATTCTTTCCCAAGTTGCGACTGTAGACGTAAAAATTGGTCTATCGCCAGAGCAACTCGTGCAGCTTATTCCAGACTATGATGCGCTGATGATTCGCTCCGGTAGCCGAATTACCAAGGAAATTATTGAAGCGGGGCATCAACTGAAAATCATCGGTCGCGCTGGTGTCGGCGTTGATAATGTGGACGTAAATGCAGCAACACGCCAAGGAATAGTGGTGGTCAATTCTCCAGAAGGGAATACAATTGCCGCCGCAGAACACGCACTCGCCATGATGTTAGCATTGTCTCGCCACATTCCTGATGCCAACGCTTCAGTTAAACGCGGCGAATGGGATCGCAAAACATTTGTCGGCACCGAAGTCTACAAAAAAACTCTCGGTGTCGTCGGTTTGGGTAAAATCGGTTCTCATGTTGCCACTGCGGCAAAAGCAATGGGGATGAAACTGCTTGCCTACGACCCCTTCATTTCTAACGAACGTGCCGAACAACTCGGCTGTCGCTTGGTTGAGATGGATATCCTGATTCAAGAAGCGGATTATATCACACTGCATATCCCCAAAACGCCAGAAACTGCAAATCTGATTAATGCCGCAGCACTAGCCAAGATGAAACCCAATGCCCGCATCATTAACTGCGCTCGTGGCGGCATCATTGACGAAGCAGCTTTGGCAGAAGCACTCAAAGCAGGCAAAATTGGTGGAGCAGCATTGGATGTTTACGACAGTGAACCTTTGGGAGATTCCCCGTTGAAGTCATTGGGGAAAGAAGTTATCCTCACGCCGCATTTGGGCGCATCAACCGCAGAAGCTCAAGTGAACGTGGCGATTGATGTAGCAGAACAAATCCGCGATGTTCTGCTCGGACTACCAGCGCGATCGGCAGTCAACATCCCAGGACTCAGCCCCGACGTGCTGGAAGAACTCAAGCCTTATATGCTACTGGCTGAAACCCTAGGCACTATGGCTAGTCAACTAGCTGGGGGCAGGGTAGAGTTGCTAAATATTAAACTCCAAGGCGAACTGGCAACAAATAAAAGCCAGCCCCTGGTAGTAGCAGCACTCAAAGGTTTACTTTCTCAAGCTCTGAGAGAAAGGGTAAATTACGTCAATGCCAGCGTTGAAGCCAAAGAGCGAGGAATTCGCGTCATTGAAACGCGGGATGCTTCAGTCAGAGACTATGCAGGCTCGTTGCATCTGTCGGCTAAAGGTTCCCTTGGCGAACATTCCGTCACGGGTGCTTTGTTGGGGGATGGCGAAATTCGCATTACTAGCATTGACGAATTTCCGATTAACGTTCCCCCCAGCCCACATATGCTATTCACCCTGCACCGTGATATGCCGGGGATTATTGGTAAAATTGGCTCTTTGCTAGGTAGTTTTAATGTCAATATCGCTAGTATGCAAGTGGGACGCAAAATTGTGCGTGGTGATGCAGTAATGGTGCTGAATCTGGACGATCCTCTACCAGATGGTATTTTGACTGAAATTATTAAAGTCTCAGGAATTCGGGATGCTTATACAGTAACTTTGTAAGGATGAAGGATGAAGGATGAAGGCTGAAGGTTAAAAGTTAACAGTTTTCCCGCAGTGTAGTGCAGCGTCTACAGTTAACAAATTTCATCCTTCATCCTTCATACTTCATACTTTTGATATGGCAAACAATTGGTGGGAACTGCAAATTCTGTGTCAGCCAGATCTGGAAGATGCTATTTTCTGGCGTTTAGAAAAATTTGGCTGTCGGGGTATGGCAAGCCAGAAGAAAGGAAATGCCTGCTTAGTCAAGGCATACTTACCAAGAGAGCGAGTACAGATCCTAGACTTAGCGGCGCTTTCGCTGTGGCTGCGGCAAGATGCCTTGCTGATGGAGCAAGCACCGCCGACAATGCAGTGGCACCTGATTGATGAGGAAGACTGGGCGAGTAGCTGGAAACAATACTGGCATCCGCAGGAAATTGGCGATCGCTTTTTAATCTATCCGGCGTGGCTACCAATTCCAGAAAAATCAGACCGGATTTTGCTGCGTCTCGATCCTGGTGTCGCCTTTGGTACGGGTAATCATGCTACGACTCAGTTGTGTCTGGAAGCGCTAGAAATGCGCATTGATGCAGACACTAAGGAGTCGGCGATCGCCGATATTGGCTGTGGCTCCGGTATTCTTTCGATTGGAGCAGTGCTGTTAGGAGCTAGCATTGTTTATGCAGTGGATAACGACTTAATGGCAGTAAAATCTGCTCGTTCTAATGGGCAGCTCAATCAAATTACCCCTGAGCAAATGGTGGTGGAACATGGCAGCATTGAGCTACTGCCCCATCTAACTAAGACTCCAGTCGATGGCATAGTATGTAACATTTTGGCTGAAGTAATTATCGAGCTAATTCCGCAGATGAGCGCGATCGCTAAACCCTCAACTTGGGGCATCCTCAGCGGTATTTTACTCGATCAATCGCCGCCAGTTGCCGATACCCTAGAGAAACACGGCTGGACTGTTGCCTCACTCTGGCGACGAAAGGAATGGTGTTGTTTCAATATCCGCCGTTCTTAATCTCGTCTGATGTTAAATACTTTTCGTTTTGACAGCAGGGGGAGATGGGGGCGGCTGGGGAGCCAGTGCGGTGGACGGGTTTCCCAAGGCACTCCGCCCTTGCGGGTTTCCCGACTTGAAGGAAGTGCCGTCGGCATAAAGGAGCCACTGGCAAGAGAGGGGTTTCCCCAAGTGGAGGAAGTGGCGCTCTTGCAGTGCGGTGGACGGGTTTCCCGGCATAAAGGAGGCAGTGCGCCCTTCCGGGTTTCCCGGCAGACCGCACCTGCCGTCAACTGGCGTGATAGCAGGGAAGCTTGCGGTTAACTTAGATCTTGCACCTTTCTCAATAAGCCCAATCAGGCAATGGTTTGAGAACAATTTCAAACCTATACTGTGCAGCGATACCCGCACTGCTTTGGATCTGCTTGAGTAACTGAAACCACACAATAGAAGGAAATAAAGTCTCAAGAGCTAAAAGACTGGCTGCTTTCCAGTCGAGTACAGGCGGCCATGACCATTGGTCAATCCAATGCGCTAACAGGTAGGCAATCAGCGACAGAATTAGCCAGCGATACACGCCTAACTTGGTGCTTTGACCAAAGCAATGTAAGCCAAACTGATGCTTAGCAGTTTTGAAAAAGCCCTCGATAACCCAACGCTTGCGCCCCAAACGTACTAAATACGCTCCGGAATAAGGATGAGTGGAAACCACAAAGCGCAATTCTCGTTTGCCCTGGGTTCGTTTGAGCCAAAACCAGGAAACTGTGAGTGGGTAGTCGATTCCCTTGAGGTAAACTTGTAGACCTCGCTTGGCGTGGCGATACAAGTCCTTGAGACAACGCCCGTCTTGCAGCTTACGGTTGCCTCGCATCCCCAGAATCGGTCGCCAGGAACGTTGGCGCACTGCATTAAGAAACTCAATCGTCCCAAATTCCGTATCTGCTTGCACGATGACGATGCGGTTTTTGACTAGGGTCTTGGGGACTGTTGCTAGCAGCTTGCACGCCAAGTCGGTTGGACTGGGATGTCCCTTGCCCCGCCAAACCCGAAAACTCCATGCCACCCGCCATTCTCCCACCACCAAATATAGTACTACCAGATGGAGTCCTCGTTTCCCATTGAGCATCCGCACCCAAGGGTCGGGAGCATTAGGGTCATCCGTCGGAGTACTCAAATGCCAAAAGCCGCTTTTCTCCAGGGTCGTCAAGTCAATCAATATCCGTACCGGAATGCTACGCTGAGGGGCATGATTAGCGATCTGCTGCTTGACCGCTTGACGTGTTGTTTGAATCACACGCCGAGTGGATCAAGTATAGTGGTTGAGAAATCGGCTTAAGGAACTGGCTGATTTCACCTGTGTGTGTTCGGGTAAGGCATGACCTTGGTTTTCTAGAAACAGTCCCAATAGCGCATTGAAGCTAGCTTTCTGATACGCACGCTTGCATTAGGCTTAAGAGGCTATACACTAGCCCTTGGGCGTGTTGAAGGATGGTTTCCATGACCGTCTTCTATGTTTTTTACTACGCCCTTTTTTTCAGATTTTGGCAACTTTGGCAACCCTTATTGAGAATGGGGCAAGATCTCAGTTAAAGAAAAGTTTGTAAATGTTGAATTAACTGTGGAGCTTGAACTACACCCTCAATCCGATCCACTGGTTGAGCCTGCTTAAACAGTACTAGTGTTGGTAAGGCATGAATTTGATACTTGCTTGCCAACTGGGGATATTTATCAGTGTTGATTTTCACTACCCTAATTTTGGGTTTGAGTTGGGCATTCACTTGCTCCAGAATTGGAGCCATCATTTGGCACGGGCCGCACCAGTCAGCGTAAAAGTCAACCAAAACTGGGACATCAGCGCCAGCGAGTATTTCCTCAAAGCTGTTGAAATTTTGTTTGGTTGCCATAAGAAAACCCGATTTTATCTTTTTTCCACTCTCAATCCTAGCTCTTGAAAATTTTAATTGCCTTAACTGCGATCTACCAATCCGCTTATGATGAGTGAGCAGTAATAAACTTGAGAATTACACCCATAGTCGAAGAGAGATTGTTATGGAATTGCCAGAGAATACGCAACAGTTGCGCGACAAAGTGGCAATTGTTACGGGAGCTTCACGCGGAATTGGTCGAGCGATCGCCCTTTCTTTAGCAGCGGAAGGAGCAAATGTAGTAATCAACTATGCCAGTGCTAGTACGGCGGCTCAACAAGTTGTGTCAGAGATTGTTGACAAGGGAGGTAATGCGATCGCCCTGCAAGCAGATGTCTCTGAAGGAAGTCAGGTAGAAGGGCTTGTGAATGCGGTAATGGAAAAATGGAACCGCATCGATTTGCTGATTAACAATGCTGGCATTACCCGCGACACTCTGTTACTACGGATGAAGCCAGAGGATTGGCAAGCAGTAATTGACCTCAATCTCACAGGCGTTTTCTTATGTACCAAAGCTGTCAGCAAAATCATGCTGAAGCAACGTAGCGGACGGATTATCAACATTACATCTGTTGCCGGACAGATAGGCAATCCCGGACAAGCTAACTATAGTGCTGCCAAAGCAGGAGTAATTGGATTTACCAAAAGCGTAGCCAAGGAACTCGCAGCGCGTGGAATTGTCGTCAACGCCGTCGCCCCTGGCTTTATCGCTACCGATATGACCAGCAATATCAATGCAGAAGATATTCTTAAATACATCCCCTTGAGTCGTTACGGTAAACCAGAAGAAGTCGCAGGTATGGTGCGCTTCCTCGCCGCCGATCCCGCTGCTGGCTATATCACAGGCCAAGTTTTCAACGTAGACGGGGGTATGGTGATGGCTTAAGAAAGGATGAAGGATGAAGGCTAAAGGAGGAAGGATGAAGGATGCATTAATTAATTATTCTGTCACCACGCTCCTGTCTGTTCACTTCACACTGCGCTTTGCGCTTTTTAGCAACGCTTACACACTTCATACTTCACACTTTCTCCGGAAAGACGCGATATATCGCGTCTGTACATACTTCACACTTCATACTTCATACTGCGATCCTCGCGCGGGGCTAACACACACTTCATACTTCATCCTTCATCCTTCATACTTAGTTAGCACTCAAGCTTATAGAGTGCTAAATTGGCATATGGAAGCTTGAGGAAATAAACACATGGCAAAAATCGTTGCGTTTGATGAAGAATCGCGGCGGGCGTTAGAGCGAGGTGTCAACGCCCTTGCTGATGCTGTCAAAATTACCTTGGGGCCAAAAGGACGCAACGTCCTGCTTGAAAAGAAATATGGCGCACCCCAAATTGTGAACGACGGTATTACCGTTGCCAAGGAAATTGAATTAGAAGATCCCTTGGAAAACACAGGGGCGCGTTTGGTTCAGGAAGTTGCTTCCAAGACAAAAGATGTGGCAGGAGATGGCACGACGACGGCAACTGTCTTGGCGCAAGCGCTGATTCGGGAAGGCTTGAGGAACGTGGCAGCTGGAGCTAACCCAGTGGCACTGCGGCAAGGAATTGAGAAAACCATCGAGAAGTTGGTGCAGGAAATCGCGGCTGTAGCCAAGCCAATTGAAGGCAATGCGATCGCCTCTGTAGCTACGGTCTCAGCTGGTAATGATGAAGAAGTCGGCAAAATGATTGCCGAAGCAATGGAGAAAGTCACCAAAGACGGTGTGATTACTGTTGAAGAATCCAAATCCCTGACAACAGATTTGGAAGTCGTCGAGGGGATGCAGCTGGATCGGGGCTATATTTCTCCCTACTTCATCACTGACAACGAGCGGATGATAGCGGAATTTGAAAACCCCCGGTTGTTGATTACTGACAAGAAAATCAGCACGATCCAAGATTTGATTCCAGTGCTGGAGAAAGTCGCCCGTGCTGGTCAACCTTTGGTGATTATCTCTGAAGATATTGATGGAGAAGCCCTAGCAACTTTGGTTGTGAACAAAGCGCGGGGTGTGCTGAATGTATGTGCGATCAAAGCACCGGGATTTGGCGATCGCCGCAAAGAAATGCTGCGCGACATCGCTGTTTTGACTGGTGGACAGCTAATTTCTGAAGAAATCGGACTCAGCTTAGATACCGCTTCTTTGGAGATGATGGGAGTTGCCCGCAAGATCGTAATTGATAAAGAATCCACCACCATTGTTGCTACAGGCGAAAACACAGCCGACGTGCAGAAGCGCATCGGTCAAATCCGCAAGCAACTGCAAGAAACTGACTCGGAATACGATAAAGAAAAACTGCAAGAAAGAATTGCCAAACTTGCTGGTGGAGTTGCTGTAATTAAGGTAGGTGCGGCGACTGAAACCGAACTCAAAGACCGCAAATTGCGGATTGAAGACGCGCTTAATGCTACTAAAGCAGCTGTGGAAGAAGGTATTGTTCCCGGCGGTGGCACTACCCTAATTCACCTAGCGAAGAAAATCGACGAGTTTAAAAACAGCCTGCAAGACGAAGAAAGAGTAGCAGCTGAGATCGTTGCTAGAGCGCTAGAAGCTCCTTTGCGGCAAATAGCAGACAATGCTGGTGTCGAAGGTGCTGTGATTGTGGAGAAGGTGCGGGAAAGCGATTTTAACATCGGTTATAACGCGGCTACTGGAGAGTTTGAAGACTTGATTGCTTCTGGAATTATTGACCCTGCCAAGGTTGTGCGATCGGCATTGCAAAATGCTGGATCGATCGCTGGTATGGTTCTCACCACTGAAGCCCTCGTGGTTGAAAAGCCTGAGAAGAAACCTGCTATGCCTGATATGGGCGGCATGGGCGGCATGGGCGGCATGGGCGGCATGGGCGGCATGGGCGGCATGGGCATGATGTAGAGACGTTATATCTGGGCATGATCTAGAGACGTTATGTATAACGTCTCTACAGGGGATGCTGTTGGGGTACTCATACCGAGTACCCCTTTTTCTGTCGTAGGGTGTGCGATCGCTCCTCGCACCTTGAAACTAGCCATCTTTGCGATTCGCCCCAACCGCCTTCCCTTGCTACTACTGCCCACACTTTCAGGTAAAGTTGATACAGCTTTCGATCTAAACAGATTTAAGCTTTCTAGTTAAAGAGCGAATTTATTTAATTCGTCAATAAATTCTGAACTTATTTCAACAATTCCATATAAACTTTGAGAATAAATATATATAAGTGTTAACATTGTAGATTGTGTCGAATTAAAACAATTTCATGCCGAAACTAAAAACCCGTAAAGCAGCGGCCAAAAGATTCCGCGCCACTGGTAGTGGTAAAATTGTGCGTCGCAAAGCTTTCAAGAATCACATCCTAGAAAAGAAATCTAGCAAACGCAAGCGCAGTTTGTCGCAAATGGCTGTTGTAAACGAGCGCGATGTGGAAAACGTGCGCTTAATGCTCCCATATTTGTAAAGGTTTAAGGAAATTAACATATGACAAGGGTAAAACGTGGTAATGTTGCTCGCAAACGCCGCAAAAAGATTCTTAAATTAGCAAAAGGATTTCGCGGTTCTCACTCAACACTTTTCCGCACAGCTAACCAACAAGTAATGAAGGCGCTACGGAGTGCCTATCGCGATCGCAAAAAACGCAAGCGTGATTTTCGTCGCCTCTGGATTACTCGCATCAACGCTGCTGCTAGGCTTCATGGTATGAGCTACAGCCAGTTGATGGGCAACCTAAAGAAAGCTAACATTCTAATCAATCGCAAGATGTTGGCGCAAATGGCAGTCCTCGATCCAGCTGGCTTCAGCAAAGTCACCGAATTGGCAAGTCAAGCGAAAGGATGAATTTTAAAGGCTAAATGATGAATTATGAAGGCTGAATTGAGAAAAACCATTACATTCATCATTCATCATTCATCATTCATCATTCTTGTCCTTTTAGCTTCGATTTCGCCCAGTCGTGCTAGCGAACTAAAAGAAATTCACAAACGCGGTTATTTAGTTGTAGCTGTCAAAGACAACTTGCGTCCTTTGAGTTTTCGCGATCGCTCTGGTAGACTACAAGGGTTTGAAATTGACATTGCCGAGCGTTTAGCACGAGATTTGCTAGGCAAACCAGATGCGGTGAGATTTGAGCCTGTGGCTTCTGGCGATCGCTTGGCTGTAGTCTTAGAGGATAAAGCCGATCTAGCAATTGCTGGAGTTACAGCAACAGATTCCCGCGCTCGGCTGGTAAGCTTTAGCTCTCCCTACTACTTTGATGGCACTGCCTTAGTCACAAAAAATGGCTCTGTTGCACGTTTGCGTGATGTTGCTAGCAAGAATATTGCCGTACTTAAAGGCTCCTCCACAATTGCAACAGTGCGGTATTTTTTACCGCGCGTGCAGCTAGTGGGGGTTGATTCGTATCAACAAGCTTACTCCTGGTTAGAGTCAGGACTGGCAAGTGTATTTGCGGCAGATGCTAGCGTTCTTAGTGGCTTGGTACAAGAATACCCCCAATATCAATTACTACCGACACTGCTATCAGCTGAGCCTTTATCGGTAGTGATGCCGAAGGGATTGCAGTATGATGACTTGCGGCGACAAGTGAATGCAGCGATCGCGCGCTACGCAAAAGAAGGTTGGTTGCAGCAAAGAGCAGCATTTTGGGGACTACCTGTAGAGAAGTCAGGTTTACCGCCATTCGCCAATCCCGCTAGGGAATGATAATAAAAACAGAAACACAACTTTAATCATCTCTGTATTGACAGCAAATGGATAGTAATCTACAAGTTTTCTATCTTGCGATCCTGCTGACTCTGCTGGGTGGAGCGGGCTTTGCAATCTTTCGTCAAGTATTCAGAACTCGCCGCCTGGAAACTACGCTAGCGCGGCTGCAAAAAAAAGTGACGAAAGAAAAAGGGACGGTTGAAGAATATTACCAGTTGGGCGGAATTTATTTAAACAAAAAACTGTTTGCCCAAGCGATAGCCTGTTTTCAAAAAGCGCTCAAAGCAGTAGAGTCAGACTCAGACCAGAGCGAAGAAAACATTGCCTCGATCTACAATGGGTTGGGCTATGGCTACTTTGCGCAAGAGCAGTACGATTTAGCAATTCGTAATTACAAGGAAGCCTTGAGGCTTAATCCCAACTATGTTACAGCGCTTAACAACTTAGGACACGCCTACGAGCGGAAAAGTCTGACCGCTCAAGCATTGGAAACTTACGAGCAAGTGCTACAGTCCGAACCTCAAAACAGCACCGCCAAGCGTCGTGCTGAGTCTTTGCGCAAACGAGTCATCACTTCTACATAAAGCATCTGTAGGGTGGGAAAAAACCCACCCTAAATTTTTAGCTTTGTAATCGTGATTTTTAGGCTTCTCTATCCAAAAAGCTTTGAATTTGCCTGATAGCAGCTGGGGCAATATTAAAAAGCGCCCAACTTGCTGCTGCAATCACTGGTAGTAGCACAAACGCGACACGCATATCGATGTCCATAAATGTCTTCCTCTCTTAATTAAGCGAGATTAAAGATTTTTCAAATTTTCTCATTTTTAATTGTTAGCCGAAACAGGTAAAATTACCATACTTTTTTTTAGGGGCGAAGGGTCAGAGGTAAGAGGATCGATGTAAGAGGTAGATAGGATTCCCCTTGTCCCTACTCAGCCTTGAATCCTAAGTCTGTTCCCTTTCCAGCATGAACGAGGGCTAACTTTTCATAGCGGCGGGCGTGGAGGATTAGTTCTGCTGCTTGGGCTGCTGAGACTTCACGCAGGTGCTTAGCAGGTACACCGACTACAAGCGATCGCGGCGGTACGTCTTTACTAACTACTGCTCCTGCACCGACAATACTACCAGAACCTACTCTGACACCATCTAAAATTACAGCCCCAATACCGATCAGACTTCCCCGCTCAATATAAGCTGAATGTACTACAGCCCGATGCCCGACTGTTACATAATCTTCCAAAATTGTTGGCTGACCCGGATCGCAATGTAAAATTGCCCCATCTTGAATATTCGTGCATTCGCCAATTTCAATTTGCTCCAGATCCCCCCGCACCACAGCCCCATACCAAATGCTTACCCCTGGGGCTATCTTTACTTTACCGATAACAGAGGCATTGGCAGCAACAAAGGCAGCAGGGGAAAGATCGGGGTTTGACCAGTAGGATGGAACAGACAAGGGTAGAATAGTTTATATATTAAACAAAATAATTTCCCAGCTTTAAACCTGGCAAGTAATAAACTTCAAGCAGAAAGCTGTTGAAGTAAGAATATCACGATATAAAACTCGTCAGGAGGCACTGGTGGGTATAAAAGTCTCCAACTGGTTGAACCAGCAGCGTCAAAATCTAATTAATGATGCTGGGAAAAAAACAAATATTCTGGTTCTTCACACCTCATGATCAATCCAGGCTTGCAGTACCCAATTTTTGGTCCAGAAATTCCGTGTCCCCACTGTCGCCAGCAAATTCCGGCGCTGACGCTGACCGATACTTATCTATGTCCGCGTCACGGAGCTTTTGAAGCCGACCCGAAGACCGGAGAATTGGTTCATCTTCAATCTGGTCGTCATTGGCGGCGTTGGAATAACGAATGGTATCGACAACACACACACCCAGATGGGATTCGGTTTGAAATTCACGAAGCACTAGACCGACTTTATACCCAAGGCTACCGCGCCACCCGCGTCATCATTGCCCGTCGCTATCAAGAATTGATTAGCGGGTACTTAGAGCGCAGCACTCCTTGGAAGGGTCACTCAGACTCTTCAGGGCCGAGATTATACGGCTTGCCAGTGGATTTTAGCCCCGATCCGAAAGAGGAACCCTGCTGGGAAGTGATTAATTTTGATTTAGAGAAAGAACCGGGCGTTCCCGTCCGCTACCCCTATTTCCGCTTATTTGAGTAAGAAAAAATTATGAATTATGAATGATGAATTATGAAAGCAGTTATTGCCAAAATTCATCCCGATCGCATTCATCATTCAGCATTTATCCTGATGCATCACGCCTCGATTCGTACTGCTAATATTCATCGCGCGATCGCGTTTTACGAACAGCTAGGTTTTACTGTTTCGGAACGTTTCACTACGGGCTACACCCTTGCTTGCTGGATGGAAGGGCTGGGCGGCAGAATTGAATTAATTCAAATTCCGCAGCCTCGTCCAGCCCCGGATGCTTTCGGTGATGAGCATTATGTTGGTTATTACCATTTGTCGTTCGATCTAAGTGCCATTACAAACGATTTACCTAGCTGGTTAACATCCCTCAAAGAGCGCTTGACTGAGGCACAGAAAAACCAGCCAGAGCAATATCAATCATTGAAAGTGCTGCTAGAGCCGATGCAACAGCAGATAGGCGATCGCATTTACGAAGTTGCTTTTATTGCCGATACTGACGATCTACCCTTGGAATTTATCCGGCTGCTTAATTAGAAACGAGAAAAGTATGAAGTGTGAAGGATGAAGTGTGAAGGATAAAGTCAAATCGCGGCAGACTAGAGTAGATTCAATAAGACTGTCTTACTACAAAAAGTCCCGACCGCAACTTGACAAATTGACAAATTCATGTATATTTTTTCTCATTTGCGCCGACATCGGCTAGCAATTGTATTGTTCGCCCTATGCCTGAGCGGGGTGCTATTATTTGCTGACGGAGCAGCCTTTAGCGAACAGGCTGTTGCTCAGTCCCAGCGTCCAGCACCTGTAGCCCCAGAGAAACCATCCCTTTCTCTGACAGAGGGAGTGAGCAAGAGCGTACTTGACAATGGTTTGACTGTCCTTACAAAAGAAGTACACACAGCACCAGTGGTAAGCGTGCAGGTGTGGTACAAAATTGGTTCGCGTAACGAAGCCCCTGGAGTGAATGGCATTGCCCACCAGTTGGAACATATGCTGTTTAAAGGCACGACTAACCGTCCGATTCAGTTTGGTCGCCTTTTCAGTGCCTTGGGAAGTGATTCTAACGCCTTCACTAGCTACGATCAAACAGCTTACTTCGGCACGGTCGAGCGAAACAAACTAAAAGCGCTGCTGACGCTAGAAGCAGATCGAATGCAGAACGCACTAATTAATGCCGAGCAACTGACAAGCGAGAAGCGCGTAGTAATTTCCGAGTTACAGGGATACGAAAATAACCCTAACTACCGCCTCAACCGGGCTGTCATGCGGGCTGCATTTCCAAACTCACCTTATGGTTTAACAGTGGGTGGAACCAAGGCAGATGTGGAAAAATTTACAGTTGAGCAGGTAAGGGAGTATTACCGCAAATACTACAGCCCTGATAATGCAACTCTGGTGGTGGTAGGGGATTTTGAAACAGAACCTACTTTAGCCGCGATCGCAGAAATCTTTGGTAAAGTACCTGACAGAGAAAAGACAGGAGAAAGGAATCAGGACTCAGGAGTCAGGAGTCAGGAGTCAGGAGTCAGGAGGAATTCTTCCCCAACTTCCTCAGCCTCCTCAGCTAGTCCTCAATCATCGCCTATTGTCCTCAAAGAACCTGGAGCCGCAGCGACACTGCAAGTAGTGTATCCATTGCCAGATGCGAATCACCCAGATGTACCAGCACTGGACGTGATGAACTACATCTTGACAGAAGGGAGAAATTCTCGTCTATACCAGGCATTGGTAGAATCAGGTTTAGCTAGTGCTGCTGATGGTGGGGCGGCTAATTTGATCGCAGGCGGTTGGTATGAACTGTCAGCCACAGCTGCGCCGGGACAAGAACTGACAAAGATCGATCGCGTTTTGCAACAGACGATCGCAAATTTACAGGAAAAAGGTGCCACAGCCGCAGAACTTAACCGAGCTAAGGAGCAAGTAAGGTCAACTATTATCCTGAATAACCGCGATATCAGTTCGCAAGCAACACAGCTGGGCAACGACCAAACCACAGCTGGCGATTATCGCTACACAGACCGCTATCTAGCAGCATTAAACAAAGTGAGTGTTGCGGATATCAAGCGGGTAGCAACAACCTATCTTGCCCCAAATAAACGCACTGCTGGTATGTTTGAGCCGACCCAAATAGCTGGGAAATCTGCTCCAGGGGGAGCAGGTACTGGACAAACAGCAGAAAGCTTCAACGCAGGCCCCCCCGTAGATCCGGCACAAGTGGCAAAATATCTGCCACCGATGAATGCATCCACAACACCAGCGCTGGCGAAGCTTCCAGAGCAATTCACCCTCTCCAATGGATTACAAGTCCTACTCTTACCCGACCCCAGTACGCCTACTGTCACCTTGAGTGGCTACATCAAAGCAGGTACAGAATTTGACTCGGCAAAGCAAGGAGGGTTGGCTAGCCTAACCGCAGATAATTTAATGAATGGCACCAAAACAAAAGATGCCTTGGCACTAGCAAAAGCATTAGAAGACCGCGGCGCAAATTTGGGCTTTACTGCTAGCCGCGAGGGAGTACTTGCTGCTGGGTATAGCTTAAAGACTGACCTTCCGGTTTTAATTGGGACGTTCGCGGATGTGATGCAAAATGCCAATTTTCCGTCCAAGGAATTGGAACTAGAACGTCAACGCGCCTTAACCAAACTCAAGTTGGAATTAGATAACCCAGCACGGGTAGCCCAACGGAAGTTTCAACAGACAATTTACCCAGCAAATCATCCGTTCCATAGCTTCCCGACTGAGAACAGCCTCAAAAACATCAGTCGTGAAGATGCGATCGCGTTTTATCAGAAACACTACCGTCCGGATCAAACGACACTGACTTTACTTGGCGACTTCGATCCTTCATCTGTGCGATCGCTATTGGAAAAACAGCTTGTTTCTTGGAAAGACAGCGGTAAACCGCCAACTGTGGCTTATCCCCCAGCACCGTTACCTGAGAAAGTTGTGCGGCTTAACCCGATTATGCCAGGAAAAACTCAGTCAATCACGTTGATGGGTTACAAGGGAATCGATCGCAAAGATCCGCGCTACTACAGTGCATTGGTGCTGAATCAAATTTTGGGCGGCGATACTCTATCAAGTCGCTTGGGAAGTGAAATCCGCGATCGCCTTGGTTTAACTTACGGCATCTACAGCACTTTCCAAGCTGGTATGCACCCAGGGCCATTCTTGATTCGGATGCAAACAGCGCCTGAAGATGCCTCTAGAGCGGTTGCTAGTACTCGTAACGTCCTACAGCAGATTCACAAGCAAGGTGTAGGGGAAGCGGAAGTACAAGCCGCCAAGCGCTCCCTCACCAGTAACTACACCGTTTCCCTCGCCAATCCTGACGAGCTTGCCAGTACAATTCTGATGAATGCTGTTTATGGATTGGGTGAAGCGGAACTACGCTCCTTTCCCCAAAAAATTCAGTCTGTTACTTTGGCTGGGGTCAATCTAGCAGCTAAGGAGTTACTGCAACCAGATAACTTAGCCGTTGTGACAGCAGGCCCGGCTGTTTCAACCACTCAGGGTAAAAAGTAGGGGCTAGGGATGAGGGAAAGGATGAATTATGAATGCGATCGCGCTGACAATGATATTGAGCATTTATAATTCTCCCCCTTGCCCTCTCTCCCTAATTAGAGAACATTACTTGCCTTGAGCGATCTTCAGTATCATTCGACCTATGCTTGAATGTAATACTGTATTTATGGAATTGGGGCTTTTCTGCCTAAATCCCACTTCAGGGATTGAAATGAAATAATTTAGAATATATAAAGAGCCTTCAATTAACTAGGGTAAAAAAACTTGCTTGACAAAATGCTTGTGCTGGAGTGCAAATTTTAGCTCAGTAACAAGCGTTTTCAGTTGTCATTCCCATTTTTTTCCATAAGTCATTAGCTTAACTATAATCTGCCTCCATGAATATTTTCAGTAATCTGCTTTCTCAACCTGCTCAATCTCAGCGTCCAAAAAAACAGCGCCGAGGAATTGAAATTAAATCTCAGCGCGAAATTGACATCATGCGCCAATCAGCTTTGATTGTAGCAACGGTGCTGAAAGAGATTTCAGAGATGGTACAGCCGGGAATGACGACTGCTGACTTAGATGCTTATGCAGAAAAGCGTATCCGCGAGATGGATGCTACTCCCAGCTTCAAGGGCTATCACGGTTTTCCAGCTTCGATCTGTGCCAGTGTTAATAATGAAGTCGTGCATGGTATTCCCAATGCCAAAAAAGTACTCCGGGCTGGAGATGTATTAAAAGTAGATACTGGCGCATTTCACCAAGGCTTTCATGGTGACTCCTGTATTACGATCGCAGTAGGCGAAGTCACAGAAGAAGCAGCTAAGCTGATTCGCGTCGCCGAAGAATCTCTTTATAAAGGTATTGAACAAGTTAAAGCCGGGAACTACTTGCTTGACATTGCTGGGGCAATTCAAGATCATGTGGAAGCAAATGGTTTTAGCGTAGTGGAAGACTTCACCGGACACGGTGTCGGTCGTAATTTGCATGAAGAACCATCGGTGTTTAACTTCCGTACCCGCGAGATGTCTAATGTTAAACTGCGATCTGGAATGACTTTGGCAATTGAGCCAATTTTGAATGCAGGCTCTAAATTCACTCGAATTTTAGCCGATAAATGGACAGCAGTAACAGTAG
>QQTW01000082.1_pt1 | contig 51241 bp, 30 predicted proteins | sample 1904831 | NCBI WGS metagenome assembly QQTW01 (sample SAMN09435610, study PRJNA476489) | Subsurface metagenome, whole genome shotgun sequencing project.
GAACCTTATCTCCACCACACTTGACGCGCGGCTCGGGCTTTCCTCCGCAGCTAGATCAATCTCGACTGGCAACGCTCGCCAGGGCTATGACTTCCAGGTCATCAGTCGAGGTGCCGAGTAGCAACAGCAAGCGAACTACGGAGTACTCTATGTACAATCGCTGTGTGCCGATACCAGCAGCTGTCCCTCCGGCATTCCTGAAGCTCGCGGACCGACTTGTGGTCGAGTCGAAGCTCAGAACATCTGATCGCGGGGCCACAAAGGGATATGGCTGGGTCGTCGTGGGGCTACTGCACGAGCTTGCAAGGATCTCCCGAAGTCAGCAAACAGTAAAAAGCCGCGACCTGTCGATCCCAGCCTTCCAAATGGCTCTGCCGTGTTTTACGCAAGGTGGGGCTTCGGCGATCTGTAAGAGCTTGGACATTTGGGTTAAGCTCCCGTTTCTTTTGCAGCCGCTGCGGCATCGACCTTGATAGGAGCCTTGAAACCGCCACCGGATTGTCCGTTCGTCCCTGTCGATGGAATAGACGATTCTAGCGCCGAAATAATACAGCACGTTCGAACATATGGCAGGCTAGAGTGAAACTCCTCTTTGAGGCTTGCGAGGCCTTGAAAAAGCTGGCCTTCCACAATGGCGTTTGCGCCGCCTGACAGTCCCTGACTCCTACGACCAAGTGGCGTCGACATTTTCTGCGACTCAGCGTGTGGAGAATCACCTCGTGCTCGGTATTCTTCTACGTTGAATCTAGAGAACATGCAGAACCGGGTCGGTCTGTTCCGCATAATCGCAGCATGCACGCGAAGGCAGGGGGGTATACAATGACTCGTTATTTACGAGATATGGTCACTTGTTCTTGTTCTTCTGCACCCTGCAGTCTCAGCCTTCTCCACCCAGAGAAGCTTCTCCGCTGCAGGATGCCTTCCGTTGCCCGTCGGCATGGGTTATAAGGCATGAGCATGGCTCCTCCGTAGGACAGCCCCGCTGCTGCCGTCGCCGTTACCGCCTGTCGCACGACACTCACGATGCCCTCAGTCGTACTCAGCACCCTCTGGGGCTGCACCGTCCCCGCCGTCTTCATCATCGTTGTGCGTCTGGTGTACCGGCGGATCAAGGGCCTTTGGGACATGGGTGACTGGTTTGCCGTGCTCTCGCTCGGTCTGATAGCCTCGCGACTGGGGCTGCATCACACGGCTTTCACGCTCGGGACAGCGCTCGTCACGCCAGCTGTGCGGAAGAGTCTGACGCCGGCACAGATCCAAAGTCGGGAGCTGGGCTCGAAGACGCAGTTTGCGGGGCGCGCCGTCTTCACTGCCTTGTACGTGGTTGCGTCCTGGTGGTATGAGATATCGGCCTGCTAAGATATTATTGTAATCTGCAGCATCTGGAGCCAGAAATGCGTTCTCTTCGCTTTTTATCAGCAGCTCATCCAAAAGCTGCGGTGGCAGCGCCAGATTCGCGCCGCCTTTTGGCTGACCTTTGCCATTACATTCGTCGGCGTGGAGGTTGCGACATTTCTTGACTGTCGGCCATTCGCACTATTCTTTACGGTTGTCCCTGATCCAGGGACCTGCATTCGAGCGTACGGACAGCAGATTGCATACGGTACGTAAAGCAATACACCCTTTTGGCCTCGGGGCGGATCCTTGTGCATATACGGAGCTGACATATGGCCAGGCATTACCGGCATAGTCACAGATGTCATGCTCATAGTCCTTCCTTTACGGATCCTTTCTCTAATCCACAGACCGCTCCGACAGTAAGCCAGCCACCTGTATCGGCTGTATGCAAGCACCGGATGCTAAACACGTCTCGCAGAAAAATCCAACTCGGCCTCCTCTTCAGCATCGGCTTCTTCATCGTCTCCATCACCGTCATCCGCGTGCACCAAGTCTTCACCCACGGTGGCTCCCACACGATCCGCACCGTCTGGGGCTCCGCCGAGGTCCTCGCGTCCGTCATCGTGGCCAATTCGCCGGCCCTCTACGGAGCCTATAACGCGAGCCGCAGACAGAAGAGCACGTCGCCTTCCACCGATATCCACAACACCGAGCTCAAGTTTAGCACTTTGAAGACGAGACCCGTGGATTACAACTCGATCAGGTCGAAGACAGGGTCTGAAGACGGGCGGAGAAATGACGGTGAAAGTTCTCTTGACGAGGCTCCGAAGCCATGATATTTTGTGGTTGCTGTTAACGCTTGTACGATAGATGGCGGGGGTGGGGCGGAATCCTGCAACGCCAGTTCAATATTGATATAATGCGACAGTCGATGGGTGCATGGCCACGTCAAAATGACGAGTGTTTCGCGCGACGTTCGAACCTGTGCTACGATATGACATTCGATTTCCATGGCCAAAATTTTCTTTTTCAGATCAATTCTTTTGCAGCGACAAGAACTGATGCTTATCGTCGCCTGGCTTGCTCGTTGATAGCACGCAAGAGCTGTCCCACCCAGCCAAATGTGCCTTTCGGTCAGCGATACACAGTCGACGAGATGCAGAGGGCAATATTCTGTTCTTACTTACGCAATGACAATTAAACGACATGAAATCCGACACAACGACCGATATAACCGCGTCTCAGCTCTTCAACCCAGCTGCCGCAGTGTCAACGACGGAACTGGTGTCTAATGAGCGTTAGCTGTCGCGATCCGGAACACCGATCATCACGGCTCTTGCCAGCAATCCGGAAACAAAACCAGAAGAACCTACGCAATACTTCGGCCCGAACCGCGATATGCCAGAGAAGCAGCTAAGCGCCATCAAAACGCAGTTCAGATCGGTCGGCTTATCGACCACGCCATTCGGAACATCTCGACCCTCGACCTCGACAAAGCCCGTCATCACCAGATCCAGCTGACAAATTCCATTCTCAACGATCTTCGGTCTCTTCCACGGCGGCACCAGCATCAGCCCTTCGTAGAGGCAGGCCTGATTGACGGTGTTGATCATCGCGATGTTGCAGTAGCGCTCCCAGCCACGGTGCAGGTCGATGGCGATCGTGTAGGTCGTCGGGAAGATGCCTGGGTTGAAGACGTACTCGCAGAGCGAGGATGGGTCTGCTGGCTGTCGATGGGACAGTGGCTTTGGAGAACTTGTTGATGAAGGATATGGCCGTTCGACATGTGGTTGCGAAAGAATTGGCTGCGAGAGGAGGCCGAGAACGGATAAGATGGGGAAAAGGAGATATACCACCATGATTGTCTAGACCGGACAACCAAAAGGCAGGCACTGGAGCACAAAGTCGACGTGATTAGTATAATTACCATTGGATTTACGGTATTTCCTCCATCAGAAGAGCATGTTTTTCTACGCCGCCTACGAATCCTTGCGAGTGGTGACTTGAGCAGCGTTCATCAATCGCGGTACGGTCTTTGTTGTTTCTCTGTTATACTGAAATGCTTTCCGACAGCGATCCAATCAGATGCATCCACTCAAGCGTTTCCTCCTCTTCTTACCCTAGAAAATATCCGAACGCTCGCAGATTCGAAAAGCTCGCAGATTCGAAAAACTCGCAGATTCGAAAAACTCCCGCATGCGAAAAGCTCCCAGATTCGAATGTGGGGTGTATGGTGGAGCATATGGTGGAGCATCCGCACGCATATCGGAGCAATTCACGAGCGCATTCGAATCTAGGAGCGCAGCTATGGGCGCATTTTGAATCGATATCAGACAGCGGATGGCCGAAAGTCAACCCATTGTTGCCCGGTCTTAGACTCCTATATTGGATTTCAAAGATGGACTTCTAGTCACGAGAATGCGGGTTTGTGAATGGCGGTGCAATTCACGAACGCCGCTCAGATTGCACTGCGACTGGTGAACCGTGCAAAGAAGAGAGCAGTAAGATGTAAGTCGGTAGCTTTGGCTCTCTTCAAGGCCCTGTCGACGTCCACCCGTACCATTGAACATTGCAGGATGCCCAGCCCAGCTGGAGGTAAGACGGTCTTGGTTTCTTGACTTTGTCTATAGAAGAGGCCTCATCCTCCCCTTCATTTCACTATTCATCCCACAGCAATTCAGCAGATCACCAGAGTACTCTACAAAGCAACCTCATCTCTGTTCCATCATCTATATCACTCCAAGCTTTAGGTCTTAATCCATTCAGTCCCAAAATGAGATTCTCCGCCGCTTCTCTTGCTATCATCGCTTCGCCCTCCGGCCATGGCCTCCTTGGATCAGGTACAGCAGCCGTTTAGACCTACCACTGGGTGCTAAAATCAATCGTTCACCAGAGATGAGCTGCGCTATCTTCACACATCACTGCCAGGAGGAATGGCAGGCTATACCTATGGCTAGACTTCGAAGATGCCCAAGTGATGTAAGTTACCAGTAGAAATGCTGGAATATTCTTGAATCGCCCTCCAGTGCTTACGGTGATACCTTTTATTAGCCGATTCAAATATTGTAACAGTTTATGCGGCGGAGGTATTGGATGGCTCAAATAACGGGCAATATGGGCTGGCCGGAGAGAATGCTAATAAGGTAGGTGAGTTTTGACCACCTAGGTAATAGCTGCGCAGCTGCGTCAGCAGGCAAGAGAGTCCTTGGGGCGTCACATCCTAGTGCCGCCTTGAGGCCTTTTCTCCTAGTCCAAATCCTACGAATACCGTGTAGGGTGACGATGGCAACATTGGTCCGGTAAAGCCAGGGAGCTCCCGAGTCTCGAGCGGCTGACGACATATCTTGTTCTACCGACGATGTTCGATTCTTCCTTGGGGGAGATCGTCTCGTTGGTGCAAGGGGTCGTGCGCTTCGGAACCGGAGTTCGAGATCTGGATAGGAGCGACGGTATAGCGCACGGCGCAAGTTATACCATCATCGTGCGTCTCTGGCCGTTTCTTTAGCGCGCTGTCGTACTGCCTTTTTCGGATATCGTGAGTTCTTGGAGCTGAGACCTTCGCGGCGGCTGTCGTCATTTTTCATCGACAAAAGAAGAGCTGCGCACTAATCTATACCTCTTTAATCGAAGCTTGAAGGAGAATCAATCAAGTGAAAACTTGAATCACATTATTAGGTACTGAGTGTAGTCTATGTCCATGTCTATATGCAATCGCTGTCCCAGGGTATATGCCCGTCCCTGCATGCAGTGGTCGTCGTCAGTCGTCGTCGTTGATTAAAGATTAAGTTTCGTCGTCAGGATGCTTCCAAATGCCCAAGACAATGCGTGCTTCCGCCCAAATGCTTCGTTTCGCGACCATGACCAATTTATGCAATAACTTCAGTGTCGTCGTATGCAGTGTTGCCGTCATCAATCCTCGCGTCTCCCAATGCGTCCTCATTAACGTCCGGAATCTCCAGAGCATCATCGACCGGGACGTCGTCGTCAACGTCCGCATCGGCAACCAGTCCACCCTCAGCACGAGAAATCAAGCCCTCTTTGCGTTTGTCCCCCTGATTCTTCGCATCCTCATCGCTCGGCGCCGGGGTGTCCATGCTCTCATGGGGAATGACTTCAGTCCCAAAAGGGAGCTCCTCGTCCGGCCGTGTGTGAACGTCCCACGTGAATGGGTGGACCAGCTTGCCCGCGATGCCGGTGAGGGTGCTCGCGATGCGGCCGGCGGTCCGGCCGGAGCTGCCGGCGCTCTTACCGCCGCCAATGGGGATGGAGGGTGTGACGATGGTGGAGGCGCGTGAGAAGCTGACGGAGGGGCGCGGCACCGAGATGCTGGGTGTGCGCGCCACTGGCAGAGCGGTTGTTGTGCTATAGAGCAGGGCCGCGAGGATGAGGCATGGTGCTGCGAGTTTCATCCCTTGTGTTTGGAAAAGGATGAAAGAGGGAAAGGTTTTTGGAGATGTGGTCGAGTGGTGGTGGGAGAGGTGTGTTGTGTTAGATGGATTGATATTAAAAAGGCTTTGAAGAAGACCTTGTGCCTGAGAAGATGTGGATGGTTGATTAAAAATGATGTTTGATGGAGACGAAAGAGTACAACACTGAGAAGGTTTATATCTCCCTCCTCTCGCCACACCGCAACTTTCTGTTGAGTGGTGGACAGTGTGACGGAGTGCAGCCAGACAACGAATTGAAAGTGTTGGTCGCGTCATGGAAAATTCATCATCGAAATTTTCTTAGCAAAAGAGAGTTTACCTTCCGCTTTCATCGCGACGCCACACTTAATCCACCGATATCGGGCCCTACCGCTTCGGAAGCTTATCTTGAGGTTGTCAGGAGCTCAGATCAACTGGCGGACTGAAGGGATGTCGGATTAAGTTGGAGGCTCTGAAGAAACTGCCGAAAGAGGAAGTCGGATGGGTAGATCCGGCTTGAGACCCGACGACAACCTCTCGGACCGGGTTTTTGCTACATTGATGTCAATTGCATCGTTAATAATATGTCAAAGGAGGGGGAACTTCCTCACTACACCTTGACTGTGCTGAATTTTTAGCCGCTGGCCGATAGCTACAGATGACGAATGTTCGAGGAGTTGGGTTTCTCAACTCAGCCCCGGTATATGATTCGATGATGCCAGGCTATGTGAATCGACTGTTGAGGCCCCGATATGAAAAAGGAGGACGTCGAAGCCCATGATATGAAACTGATTGGGCAGTATGTACTTCGCCTGAGAAATTGATACATGGTACGCGCTTGATAGCTTTGCGTGGAGTGACAGAAAACGGCTATCAGACTCGCCACAGCCTATTTACAGCAACGTTGGGCGTCCTTTCGGAGTCGTTCCGACAGTCCTATGCCAAGAGTCAGTCAAGTGGGAAAACCCGAAAAGGTTTTCATACTCACCCCACTCACCAGCAGCCCCCACACTCCCTGCGCTGCGGCTCTTCACAAACCATGGAGAGTCTGTCGCGGCTGGCATCGCGTCGCACCGACTGTCCACTTCCCCACCGGCACTGACAGGCAATCATTCAAGGTAGCCATGCTCCTTCAACCAGCCCTCCACGTCCGCGCGGTCCCTGTCCAACCAGCTAGCCTTTGCTCCGATGGCATCCATGCTCTGCGCAAGACTCTGGTCGAAGCCCTTTGTCTTCCTCGAGTTGAAAAACTTCTCAATGTCTTTCATCTGCTCGCTGCTGGTGAAGCTGGACGTACAGATAGATACGACGGTGCCGAGCATCGTGAGGCCCGGCGGTAGTTTTTTTTCCAGCTCCTCCCAGTTAGCCTTCATCCACTCCCAGAGCGCCTGGATGCCTTCCTTGTGCGTGCATAAGCCGCCCAGGGGGAGATAGATGTCCTGGCCCTTGACCTCGTCGCTGAGCGGCAGTGTGAGCGTCTTGCTGATCAGGTCCGGCTGCTTCGCCCGGCCAACCGCCCGGAGTGCCGTGTTCCGCTCGTCGCTTGTCTTCGCGGTCCGGTACTCGTTGAGCACGGTGTCATACTGATAAGCCCGTTAGCGATACGCACGGGCAGAAAATTTTCACACGGAAGAAAGGGTACACACCTCGTCCTTGCCTCCGTAGGTGAGCGCGATGGCATACACGTGGCTGCGAATGTTGGGATGCAAGGCGGAGCGGTCTCCTTGTTTGAATTTTTCGAATATCTCAAACGCCGCTTGCTTGATCTGCTCATCACCAGCGAGTCCGGCGTTTCCAAACAGCATGGACTTGAACTGCTGTTCGATGTGGCCGTCGGAGTCCTTGAAGGTCCAACCCAATTCGTGCGCCTTGCCGCCCACGATTTCACGCTGATATTTCTTGAGGGCTGCCTGGACCTTTTCATCCTCGAAAATCCATGCGCGACGTATAGAGCCGATGCGGCTGGTTATCTCGCCCCAGACCACGAACTCTGATTCCGACGTGAAACCCTGGAGCAAAGACAGGATGCCAGAAGTTTTCTGATATCCCGACGTTGCGAGGGCGCCAGCATCTGTTGGGATCTTTAGTTACGAGTTGACATCCTTCAAGCGCAATCTCACCTGCGATCATTCCTGCCCGATCTTCTACCGTTAGCAAGCCGGCCTTGGCAGCCTCACCCAGTTTCCGTAGCCGCTCTTGACTGTACAAGGTTCGGTATATGCCTGAGTGATCAGCATTGAGTTTGAAAAAGTCCAAGTCCTTCAACTTGAAGTTCCCTTCACGACTGGAGAGAGTCAACTCCTCATTCACACCTTCCTTGGTGCGGAGTCCCAGAAACACCGGATACGTCGTCTGGTCCTCCTCGGGCCTGACATCGCCCGTCCTCAAAAAGCGATTCTGCTTGACGTGTATCGACCCGGCCTTCTCGTCCTCTGTCACGGTCACGACGGGATAGCCGACGTTCTTGGTCCAGATGTCCATGACGGTCTCGACGTCCTTGCCGCTCGCATCGGCGAGCGCGGCCCACAGATCCCTCGTCTGCGTGTTCCCAAACGCATGCTTCTTCAGGTACCGCCGGATGCCTTCCATGAACGTTTCCTCACCGAGATACTTTGAGATCATGCGCAGCACACACGAGCCCTTGGAGTAGGAGATGGCGTCGAAGATCTGGTTGATCTCGTCCGCGCGCTTGACCGGCACTTCGATCGGATGGCTGCTGCGGAGCGAGTCCAGGGACAGCGCGCTCTGCAGGTTGTCCGTCACGTAGGCCTGCCACACCTTCCACTCGGGGTAGAAGGTGTTGCACGAGTACCACGACATCCACGTCGCGAAGCCCTCGTTGAGCCAGAGCCCGTCCCAGAAGTCCATGGTCACAAGATTGCCGAACCACTGGTGTGCTAGCTCGTGCTGGACGACCTCGGCGACCCGTTCCTTTGTCGAAGCGCCGCTGGTCTTTTCGTCGAAGAGTAGGTCTACCACTCGGTATGTGACGAGCCCCCAGTTCTCCATCGCACCGGCGCTGAAGTCGGGAACGGCGACCATGTCCATCTTTGGCAGCGGGAAGTCGCTGTCGAACTTCTTCTCGTAGAAATCCAGCGTTCTTGCAGCGAGCTCGAGCGAGAACCTTCCATGCTCAATATCACGGTCCGGAGTCGCAAAGACACGGACCGGGATTCTGAAGTTGTTGGTTTCGATGCACTTGAGCTCTCCTACGATGAACGCGAGCAGATACGTCGACATGAGCGGCGTCTTTCGAAAGGTGACCGCCTTCCGTGACTTGCCCGTCATCTTCGACTCGACGTCCTTCTCTGAAACGGCGTCCATGTTGCTGAGACACGTCTTGTCCTTGTCCGCTATCAACGTGATGGTAAACTCCGCTTTAAGGGCCGGCTCGTCAAAGCAAGGGAAAGCTCGCCTCGCGTCGGTGGGCTCCATCTGAGTCGTCGCTATGTACTTCTTCGACCCGTCGCCACCCTCATACGACGACCGATAGAACCCTGCCATGTTGTCGTTGAGCTTGCCGGTAAAGGTCATGCTCAAGGTGGCCTTGCTTCCGGCAGGGAGCTTTTCCTGGAACGAGACCTTTGTGATTTGCTTGTCCTCATCGTATTGTAGATCGGGACTGGAAGTGATCTCCTTGGATCCTGACTTTACGGCCGTCGAGCGGATTTGGAGGTCGAGCGTATTGAGCGATATCGAAGTCGTGTCTTCAACAACATCAAGACTAGAGCAGTTCAGCAACAGTTCGACTCCGTGTGCACGGCAGGCACCATTCGCCGTAGAGAAGCTCATACTCGATATGCACCGTGCCCTCGTAATCAAACGTCTCTAGATTGGGCTCCAGGGTCAAGTCATAGTGCTTTGGCTTGACATTCGCCGGCAGCACCTCGCGGCCCTTGGTGACGTCCATCGCAGAGCTGATCCTTTCTCCTCCGAGCATATCGTTGAGCTTGCTTCTCCGACAAGAGCAGTACCTGACAGACTGATGGCGCCAATTGACTTTTCTGAGTTGATCACGTTTGAGAGATCGATCTTCGAGCGTATGTACAGACCAGGCAGATCTCTGCAGCACAATTGACCGACTTATGTATGTGCGGCTGCCTGGCAGATCGTCGAGGGCGGGGCGAACGGGTCGAGCTAGAACGGCGCTTAGATGCGGAGTGCCAGCTGAGAAGCGACGACCTGTGGTATAGACTCTGCCGATGAGGCTGACGTGCCGCATCTACGCTTGAGGCGACTGATTTGCGCCGGAGGATTGAGAGAGGATTTGACTGCGCCGTCGTAACGATTGTCTGCGCCGCTCAAAAGTCGATTGGATTTTTGCTCTTCACGACGTCGATGAGCGCCTGCAGAATATTGAAGGAGACGCGTGATAGAGTTCGGCGAATCTTCGGCTCGGGGAAATGATGATCTCTTATTGGCTTCCCTACCGTGCCTACCTACCTAGGGCTAGGTAGCCTTTTGACCTCAACACCAGCTCCTCTAGCATTCTGTGACAGGCGCATCAGAATGGACAAGTCTGAGTCGATATCGCGTCTGGATGCAGACCAAGGCAGAGATGCTCGGCCAGTTCATCACAATGAGCTCCCATCAACGCATTGGCAGTCATTCGGTGGACGTAAGACCGTTGACAGCGCCCCGCTGCAAGAGCACAAATCGAGGACAATTAACCAGCCGCGTGCTTCAATCTGAGTCGCTTTACCAGAGCTCACCACATACTAAAGGTCCGGTTCAGGCTCCAGAATCTAGGAAATGTTCTAGAAATGTTGAATGATGCTGTGATGACAGACGATGTGGTGGTGCCTGGCACTTGACGGTAGCCAGAAGAGTTCTCATGAACTCCATGATATAAAGCAAGTCCAAACCGCTCAGCTCTTTGCCGCATCTCCTGAACGAGCCGAGCTGTTTCTTGTCGAGACTTGCGATAGCGAATACAATCTGTATCCCGCGCGTTTGAGGCGTCCTGAGCATACTTTTTGCGAGTAAATGAAGGGTTTGCCATAGGTTAGCGGGACATGCGAGCAGTGATGGAGAACTTCTCACGCGAAGAATGAGATCCATTGGGGATGATCAGGGTGGAGATGGTATACGCAAAGGCTCTATGTATACCATCAATTGATTGCAGTGTAGTCACAGCGGCTCAGAAGCCTGATTCTATGAATATATCGCGTTCGACCATTGTCTATGTTGATATCTACGTCTACGCAGGAAGCATAGCTACCGTTCAAGCTCCACTCTAAGAATGCTTTTGTCTGTAGCCACGCTCGAACCAAGAAATCCAGCGCTTTTCGACTCTAACAATAGACCACCTCCGCACGCTCACAGTAGAGCCCAAACGAGACGACTCATCTCAACGATCACCACCGCATCACTTTTCCGCAGAGAGAGCGGCGGCGGCAAACTCCTGCGCGTCGCAGTACAGATCGATCAGAGCACCTGCGGACCACGCTTGTGTCGGGGACTAAAAATGGCAGCGAGTCAATTTACCCAATCCCTGAAAGTGACAACGGGAAAAGAGGAAAAGAGGAAAAGAACTCACCGAATCCGAGCAGAGCTCCCCATCCTTGTTCGTCAACTCCGTCAGCCCGGCCCAGGGCGACTCCTTCAGCGCCTTGACACAGCCGTGCAACCTCCTCGTGACCTGCTGATAGCTCTCCACTCTGCCCTCGGGAGTATCCCGACGGAGCAGATCAAAGTACAGCAAGGCACGCAAGAAGAAGCCCGTCGGCCACAGCCACTCGGGACCCTGGTGGTAATTGCGGCCCTTGGCGGTGTGGAAGTCCGTCGAGTCGTCGCCGTTGTTGTAGTACGGCCTGTAGTTCAGATCCGAAGGGTCGAGCGTCTTCATCCCCGTCGGGCCACGCAAGATCTTATCCGCGACCGACAGCGCGAAGCGTGCTTTCTCCGGCGTGAACAGGCCCGGGGCGACGACCATCGCGATGGGGAAGTTAGGACGGAGCTGGTAGTCCTCGTAGGGCTTGCCCGAGCGGTAGAGGTCCTTGTAGATGCCGCGGCGGTTGATGATCTTGGGATCCACATCGTGCAGGTAGTCGTCGGCCGGGTTCTGTGGGACGTAGTAGCAGCGCTCGAAGTGGTGGCGGATCTTTGCCGCCCAGTCGGCGAAGCTGATGGCCTTGAAGCCGTGCGAGAGGGTGACGCCGTCGTACTTGTACTGGCCGCGCGCGCGCAGCTCGGCGAGCCAGACGAGCGTGCTGTAGAGCAGGCCGGTGATCTCGACGGCGGCGCCGTCCCGGGGTGTGCCGGGCACGCCCTTGCTGCCGGCCTTGTCGCTCTCGCCCATCTTGTCCATCCAGGTGCCGCAGTTGGACTGGTTCCCGCCGAAGACCATGCCGGTCTCCCAGTCGACGTGGATGTCGAGTTGGAAGCCTTCGGACTTCATCTGCGAGTCGAGACCGGGACCGGCGTTGGCCTCGCGGAAGGACATGCCGGAGGCGTGGCGTTGCAGGGCTTCCTGCACAATGTCCTCGATCGTCGAGGTCGCTGAGTATGCGCGCGGGTCCTCGACGGGAAACCAGGTGTCGTCGTACGGCAGGAAGCGACGCTGGACAGTCTCCTGCAGCAGCTGTATCCCGTCCGGAACGAACTTGGTATAGTCTTGAATGTTCTGCAGGAAGAACCAGATCGAGTCTCGGGAGTTGTACCGAGGCAGCTTGCCGCCGCTGAGGAGATTGGGGATCATGCCATGCTTCAGAACGCTCGCGAACGCAAGAATGTGTTCCTTTGCATCGTCGATCCGACCGGTGCCAATGAGGAGACCACGCATCGAGATGAACACGTCGCGGCCCCACACACGGGCCCAGTCAGAGGAGAAATGCGGCAGACCTGCAGCCAAACTAGGTACGCTCTTTTCGGGCCACAGAGAGGCACTGTTCATGTAACCGGTGCATTGAACGCTCACCAGAGCAAGACTCTTCAGGAAGGGCTGGCCATTGCGGATATTGTCGCCCATCAGCTCGATCGCGTGCTCGGTCGCAGCCTTGTACGCGGTTTGGATCGCCAGGGCAAAGTACCGCGGCCGCATGAAGCTGGGCACCTTCCGAAAGCCGTCGAACCGGTCGCGGAGCCACTTGGTCGGTTTGGCAAGCCGCGTGTGCGTCTTCGAAAGGCGTTCCAGTCTGGCGACGCAATAGTCTAGCGCCCACTCACCGTCGCGAAGGTGCTGGCAGATGGGATGACCGAGGTCGTTGTCCCGGATGACATCTCTCAGAACGCTCCACCAGCCCTGCAGACCGGCATAAACGAGAGGACCGTAGCCGGGGATGGTATACACGCCGTCCTGGCCGTTGCTCGAGTCTCTTTCCTCGGGCTCACACCTGTAAAGGACAAAGTTGAGGTCGTGAAGGTTGAGGCCCGCAAATGCCAGCTTGCCGCCGCTCGTGACGAACTTGTCAAGACCGTCAGAATGCTCCGCGGTGGGGACCCAGGTCTCGAACAGGGCGATGCTGCCCGGCGGGAACACGTCTCCGAGCGTGAGACGGGTGTCACCTCCACGATTCTCGATGCTGACGCCGCGAATATCTTTTGTCCGGCTAGGTAAGCCCCGCAGTACTGTGTCGTTGACAACGGCGGACACAGTTTCCGGGCTGGTGTCAACGTCGAGCATCCAGCTTCCCAACAGCTTGGCTCGGGTGCCGGGAAGGTCGACCGGAGGAAACCCGCCGTTGCCGTTCCCGGATCCAGGGTAAGCCGTATGCGCGATCAGGAAGTAACCCTTGCGCGACTGCGGATGGACACGATGAACGGTGATGTATTCGCGGTCGTGGTGAACGTATGTCTCGTCGTAGCCGTCCTTGCCCATGAGAGTGTGGATGTGATTGAGCAGCTTCTTGATGCCGCCGATGCCCTCACCAGCGTGGACCTTGAACTCTTTGCCATTCGAGTAAGGCGAGGTGTACAGCCTCTTGTCGTGTACAAACTCAAGCAGCCGTGGATACACTTCGTCGTAGCCGAACACGCTGCCCGTCGCCGACGCGCACATGGTGACCAGAGCAGCATTCGGAAGCGTGTCTCTGGCGTCCCGCTTCTGCGCGGGCATCTCGTTGTCGTGCGTGCAGTCCATGAAGAGAGCGTGAACGGGGCTGCGGCGGATCTTGCGGACGAGCTCCCGCCGTTCGGTGCCATCCGCACCGTTGGCATGCTTGGATGATCTGTCGGAGCTGGAAACGTCGTCCAGCTCAAAGCTGCCGATGGGAATGCCTGCATGTCGGTGAACCAGTCTGCTCATCTCCTGGGTGCTCCACGCCTGCATGGCCTCTCGAATCAACGCGCTGATACCCAGGCACTTGACGAACTTGTAGTCCATCTGCTCGGATCCGGTGAACAGCTCGGCGAACACGGCCACGTTGTGTCGCACCTTCCTGGCCTCGTCCAGCATGTACGCCGCGAGATGAAGCGGAGTGGAGTGGCAGTTGTCGATGCGGAAGCCGGCAAAGTACTTTGCCATCAATCGAGTGTACTTGGCCATGTGCTCCCAGAGGAAAGGGTTGTCTTCCGGACCGCTCCCGTATCGGAGTTTGACGCAATCACCCCAGACGATGACTTCCCGACGCAGGTAAGCGCGCGACTGTGGGCCGGCATTGTCCCTCATGGCGTCAGCGGCCCAGATCCAGCCGTTGTTGACCAGGGCAAGGGAACGAGGATCGTGCTTTCTTGTGGTGGCGTTGGCCGGTAGCCTCGTGAAGTAAGAATCGACGAGGGGGCGTTTCTTGTCGATTTCTCCATACTTGGGTCCGTGGTCATCGAGCCGTTCGTACTTGATGCGGTTGTATAGCTGTTCCATGATCTCTGCCGCATCGCCATCGTACTCGCGATAGAACTGGAGGTTGCATTCGTCCAGGATCCGCAACGCTTCCTCGTGAGCAACCTTTTCGCTCGAGCTTGCAGAGCTTCCGGAGTCGTGACGACCGAACAAAGCGTTCAGAAGGGCCGCTCCTAGTTGCGGGTCGATCTTGCGTCGATATCGCTCTCCCATGCGGTCACCGCCGACCAGCGCGTTGTCGATGAGCCAGTCGGCCTTTTGCTTCAGACTCCAGCTTTTGACCTCATCGAGACCGCCCACGCCGAGAGTGCCGAACCCCTTCTCGGGATAGGTGACCTTGCCGGCGCTCCATGCCTCAACCATGGCTTTGGCATCCCTCTCCGTCTTGAGGACGTAGTACTCCCAAAGACGGCAACCGCTCATGACTTTGTTCTTGATGGCGTCCATGATCCGGAGCAAGTCGTCAGCGCTGCTGATCTCGGTGGGCAGCCCGAGCGATCGTAACTGCGTGCCAAAGTCCAACAGGGCATCGTCCAGTTCCTTGGCGGATTCCAGCCACGGCGCCGTGGTGACATTGTAACCTGCCTCTGGATGTTCCTCCAGCCACTTGCTGTTGTTTGCGGTATGGTTCCAGACAACATCGCAGAGGCCGAGGAGTCCATAGTCGTTCTCCATCTTGCTGATCAGTTCGGCCACGTCCCGCTCGCCATTGGGAAAGTAAGCCTTGTCAAATTGCAGCTGATCATAGATGCTGTAAGGCGAGTCGGAAGACCCTCGCATCGTCAGTGGCGTGAAGTGGATCATGTTGTATCCACGCTGGGCGATTCCCTGGAGGTGGCGGTCCCAGTCACCGGGGTACTTGCCCATGAATTTCGAGATGACGGAGATGATGGAGAGAGCATCAAGAGGCAAGGGTGAGCCGTGAAGGGTGAGCTTTGGAGAGACGTCCATGTAGTAAAGTGGGGTTTTGCTTGGTTCAGGATTTGGCACCGGCGCGGCGGACAGCGGCGGAAGTGGAGTGAAGGTCGTGTAGAAGGCGAATGAGCCAGCGCAGTAGATGGGCATGTCGATCTCGATCGTGGAGTTGAAGTCAGGTTTGAGTCTGGAACAGCATCAGCACTGACATTTTGAGCTTGTGGTGGAGAATCTTACTTGAACTCTCGGAAGCGTTTCCGGTCAAACTCTTCTCCTTTGCCCGGAATGTTAACCCACAGGCTTCCCTCCCTGCATATCGAGCTGGTGCCCTCGATTGCGAATCTGACGATGTATGGGGTTTCTGCAGGTGGCGGGAGGTAGATGTACTCATCCTTGACATCCGGCGAGCCGTCATCGTTCAATGGCAGGACGTAAACGAGCTGAGTGGCGTTTCTCTTGGGAGGAGCCATCGTGCCGAGCAAAAGTGGTACTGAGTGTAGATTGAGCTTGGTATGCTTGAGGTAGGCTGGATGCTTATCGTAGGATTGCTGCAGACGTGACAATGATCGTTAGACGCGATTGGAGGATTGACTCGTGGTAAAGATGATCTGGATGAAGGTATAGTCAGCAGGTTGAATACAAGAACCCAGATAAGAAGAGAGACAGCTCACATTGAAGCAATAGGGTCAAGGAACGAAGCTGGAAACGGGGTGAGTCAGTCAAAGTCCAGTCAAGCTGTTCGGCCACGAGGGATGCCCTTGTCACGCACCTGAACGAGTGATTGCCGTAGCTGTGTGGAGAGAAGAGAAGAGAGGAAAGGAGAGGCCAATGAGCAAGATGAAGGGTTTTCTCCGTCGAGGCGCGACGAAAACGACTTCCTCCTAGAGGGGCTCAGCAACAGCTACCCTCAGAACCAAGTGCCGATAGCGGTAGCAACAACAATGCATGTGTCAGCTAGGAAGTAGCGCCGTAGCGACGTCACTGCCCTCCCCTGTTGGCATGCAGGAACAACCTTCGACAGAGCCCAACTCGCTGGGTACCTGCCTAGTGCCAAGGTACCCACCCTCACGATAATCGAATATCAACCAACAAACCACCATCCGACAACGTCGAACAGATAAAGAGGATTACGGGCTCGGCCGCTCGTGTACTCGAATGTCGGCAGCGTATGGAGGGATATAAAGCTTACATCAACGTTGACCAGCGTCCAAACGTCCTCCAGTGCCGCCTCGCAACTCCAGTGCTCATCTCAGAGGGCAGCCTGTCGGACCGAGAAGGGGTTTCAGGAAAGGGGCGGGGCGGAACTCATGACGGGCGGAGGCGGTGGGGCGGAGACAATGCCGAGCTCTTGGCGCTCCACCCCGAAAGACCTCGGGATGATCGCACGTAGTAGTGGGCGCTAACGCTTCAACTTCATAGAAGTTTGGAAAAAAACCTCCAACGCAGAGATTGAAGGCGCTTTTCAAAAAGCTACTCATCTTGAGATTGCTGGCAACGTCGACACCATGCTTCGGGAAAAGCATTAGCTCCTCGAAGCAGCTATGGCGACTCTTGATATCACTGGCTGGAGGAACATGCATGCCAAGTGCGTGGCTGCGCGCACCGCAAGGCTGATTGATGGCCGACCTCGCGGCGGGCCTGGCGCTCACAGCCTCAGAGCGAGTCAAACATATATCTAGGTACACCCTAGGGGGCTCCGAGCCTGGATGCACGAGGGCAACTATCCGACCGTGGAAATAGTAATCGTGACTTCCAGCACCACGACGGCTTGATTTCCGTGCCCTCGCGTGAAGCAAGCAGCATGTCTGGACTTGATATCCTAGGAGCTGTAGCAGCTTCTCTCCAACTTGTTGACAGCGGCGTTAAGATTGCTCGCCTTCTTTCGGATACCTATCAACAGGTCCGGGATGCACCTGGCTGGGTCAAGATCCGGACTACTCAGATTGAGAGCCTCGTGGCTATCGCCGAGTCCATCAAGAGCAATCCGCGTCTGCGCACAACGGAACTCACAAGCATAGTCAACCATTGCCTGTCTCAAGCACAAGTGCTGCAGGGAGTCCTGGAAAAGTCATGCGCAGCCGCTGACTGTGGAAGAGGAGAGAAACTGCGGAAGGCCCTTGATGGGGTCTTTAAGGAAAAGAGGGTGGTTGAGCTCTTGGAAAGCCTTGAGCGGGATAAAACCTCCATGATCTTGTGTATAACGTATGCTCTCTCTCGCGACGTTTGAATGATGCTTTTTCCTCACATTCACGGGGACTTCAGGACAATTGAACGATCGGCCGACCCTACCACTAAAACGCCTCACCACAGTGGTGTAACGCCCTTACCAGGGAGCTCTATCCAGAGTCGTTGTCTAGCGGCTCTATACTTGACCGACCCAAGGGATGATCGAGCAAAGCTCATCACCGCTAAAGGGCGCAGAGTCCATGGTACCTGCGAATGGATTATTTGCAGTCCGAAATATTGTGCGTTGCTGGTGTCTCAATCGGGACTCTTATGGCTCTCCGGCGGCCCGGGAAAGGGCAAAACAATGATCTCCATCTTTCTCACCGAAGAACTGGAAAGGACACTCGTACGGAGGCAATATTTTAGAGACCTCAGCGTTGATGGTATGATTATCCCCCTTTAGCAAGGCTTTAAGAAGACTAATTATGGTCCTCTGATCGTCTCCACTCGTAAGGAAGTCGAGTATGTTGGCCAAGACTGATCCATTTTTGATCCTAGAGCATTGTACCAATGCCCCGCCGACAGGCACTGCCTTGCTTATTTATTATTTCTGCGACAATCGGGAAGAGAAACGCAATACTGCCGTAGCTATACTTCGAGGACTGATATTTCAGCTCCTACGGCAGGAGGAGTCGCTTTATCGTCACATTCTGCCCGTCTTTCAGACTCAAGACGAAAGGTCATTCACCAGTGCTTCCTTTGAGACGCTATGGAGGATCTTCGAAAGCATGGTTCGGGATCCTTGCATCGAGTTGATATACTGTGTACTGGATGGTCTAGACGAATGCGAGGAGCCAGGCTTGGAGATGCTTGTTGAGAAGATAGCAGACTTCTATCGAGATACGTCCTCGTCGACTTCATCGCACAGTTCTATGCCTGGGGCGAAAGAACGAACATCATCACCAAGCTCGGCAGTCTGCCTTTCGTTGGAGTCTTCGGTCCAGGGCGGAGAGCCATCCCCCACAGCCGCCTGCCCCAGCAGCTCCTCGAAGGCCCCAGATTGCGATGCGTTGCGCCGCTCGGCGCCTTTGAAGATCATCGCCGTCAGTCGCCAAAACCCACGTTGCCTTCCAAGAACCTTATCTCGCTTTCCGCAGATCAAGCTAGACCCAGACTCGGACGAGGAAGTCCACCGAGACCTCGAAGCATACATCACGACGAAGGTCGATCAATTGTCTATCGACATGTCTTACCCGGACGAGTTACGCGCGTCCGTGAAGAAAGCATTATCGGAGCAAGCGGATGGTACTTTTCTCTGGGTCGGATTCGTTGTTCGAGAATTGAGGAACAAGGCTCGTGTGGAAGTCGAAGAGGCTTTGAAGAGCTTACCAAGTGGCCTCGAGAGGCTGTACGAGCGTATGCTGACTCAAATTCCCGAAAACCGTCGAGACATTGCGGCGTCAATCCTGAGATGGGTTACTATGGCGGTCCGTCCTTTAACTCTCACCGAACTCGGTGCGGCAGTGGAAATTGTGCCGATCGCGGATCTAAGTCTTAAAGAGACAGTCAGGGATTACGTCGAGTTCTGTGGATGCCTACTGACAATCACCAATACTGTGGATCTCGTTCACCAATCGGCAAAGGACTTCTTACTGCGCGGAGATCCCATGGTATATCGAGAACTGGAATTCCTCCGTGCCAAAGATGACATGGATTTAAACATCGTGAACTTTTGCGTTGAATACCTCAGTAAAGGTCCACTGAAAGAGGGCACGGTGGACCTTCGTCGGCCTAGCAAAGAGCACAAGAATCGTCTGAGGAAGTACCCGCTGCTCAAGTACGCTGTTCTACACTGGCCAGATCACGCACGCCGGTGCTCCGGCTCAAATAACGACATTTTTAGTCTCTCTCATCCATTCTACAACAAAAAGTCTGCCCTTCGCAGATGTTGGTGGGACACATACGTCTCACCAAAATCAAGCTGGTGCCGGAATCGTGCCCCTTCAAATACTTCTTCCGTGCTGCACATGGCCGCTTTTCTTGGGATAGTCCCGCTAGTTCAGAACCTTCTTCGAAAGAGATGGAGACTACCGCGTCTACCTAATAGTAAGGCAAACAAACGAGATTCTTGTGGACGGACATCCCTCCACTATGCGGCCATTGAAGGGCATCTAACTGTGGTGCATGTGCTGCTGGAGCATGGTGCGGACCCGAACCGTAAAGAAGAATTGGGACTATCATCGCTACATTTCGCGGTTAGGGGAGGCTCAATTGAAGTGGTGCGGTCGCTGATCGAACATGGTGCGGATGTGAATGTGACGGGTAAATTCGGGAACACGCCGCTACATACTGCAGGCCGTCAAGGCCATGAAGCTATTGCGGTAATACTACTCAAGAACGGGGCTAACGCTCTCCTGAAGGATTTGTCAAACCGGACACCAGTATTGTGGACACTTTCCGGACGACACGAGCGGCTACTTCGGTTGCTATTGGAGGTTTGCGGGAGCCTACAGCCGTTGCACGCCGCTGTTATCCATGGACGTAGGGAGGAAGTGCGGCTCTTATTGGAACAAGGGGCGGACGTCAACTCGCCGGATGATCACGGGATGACACCTTTGTCATGGGCAGTATGGCGAGGAAATGAGGCCATGGTGCAGCTATTGCTACGGCATGCTGCCGATATCGTCCAGATGATTCGGATCCACGATTATTGGCTGTCTGAGCAAGCAGTCAAGGTAGCACGACTACTCCTGGCAGCTGGAATGGACCTGCATGAAAGGGACCGGACAGGGCGGACACTTCTCCATCATGCGGCTTTCTTAGGACTTGTGAAAATGTCACGGTTATTTCTGGATCACGGGGCTAATGTCAATGCCGAAAATGCACATGGAGATACGCCCCTGAGCTATGCCGATAAATATGATCATCAAGCAGTGGTGCAGCTGCTGCTAGAGCATGGGGCGGATCCTTCCAAACTTTATTCAAAAGCTTCTAGTAAGTGAAGTGGCCATAGTATATATCAATTGATGGTCTTCATTGTCAACTCAAGCAGGCTCCCATGCGTGTCTCAGCAGGTCTGAGATCTGATTCAGGGCTATCGCTGTGCTATCAGGAAACTGGATAGGGCGACGTCTCTAGGGTTACCCAAATCTCTCCCTCAAGACAACGGTAGCTGAGACCAGAGGGATGCAGGCTGCATCTCGTCAAGTTTTGGCGTTCAGCGTGTCGATGGTAATCGAAAGTTCTTTTACTGGATACATAGGTAGTAAGTGATTGATTTTGTGTCTCCCATGTCTGCAAGTACCATTGCGTGAGAAGGCATGTTTTTGGCACCATGATGCAATTCATGCTCGAAAGCGACAGCTTCACCAGGAAATGTGGTGTTTGAACGGTGTAAGCTAGGCGTACATAGTACTATCACTATGTTTATACTATCACGCCCAAAAAAAACTATCAGCTCCGTGCCAGAAAGCAGGGGGCTTCATGCCATAGCAAACTCGAACATTTTCCATCACAGAACTATCAACCACTGGCAATCTAGTGAAGGTGCCCGTCATTTTACACGGATCCATTCATTGGGACATTCTGATGGGTTCTTGGAGTAGTTATTGGCCTCGAGATTGTCACCGTATATCACGGCAGGGCCTTCCATGGGATGGCGCAGCTTTTCAAGTGTTGTCGAGCGTACGCAGCTTGTCTGATAATCGGGTTCAACGCTACGTATTCGGCATTTGTCAAAAATGTCGTAACATCGCCCGCCCGCAGGACCTCGTGAAGATGGGGTCGTTATTCATTATGAGCACTAGGCCTGCCGTCCATGGATCCCAGCCCCTCAGCTGTGAAGAGGGCGGATGCTTGCGGGTTTTAGATATTCGACAATGCGTGAGCGTTATCTTGAAAGGACTTTCGCTCGAGATTCCGCCCGGTTCAGAATGGCGGTCTTCAGACTATTTGAGGCATGATCATGCGTCGGTAGGCCTGTCACCGTGATGAAAAATCCAAGAATATGATCGTGATCCACGCCATACCGGCCATAAGCGTAGCGGTTTCCAAGACGTTCTAGCACGCAAAAATGTTTTCAGCATCTCGCTGACGGCTTGAGCTACTACAATGGTTGAATGCACCAGCGTCACTCGTCCACCAGGATATTGGATTTTTCGCAATACGATTTCTCAGTCGTCCAGCGCAGGCCATTTCCGCTGTCGTTCTAGATTTTCAAGTATATTCGCCGTCATGCTCTTGAATTCAATTACTTGTTGTCTCCTGGCTGCGGTTTCTGCGATTTCTTGGTGGTATAAGAGAGCCTGAGACGGTCCGGCTTTCATGGATAAAAATTTTCCGTATGTGGCGCTTCTGCCATGGGTTTCTGCTTGCTAAATTCCGGTAAAAACGAGGGTTCTCTTTTATTTGCTGGATTCCCCGGATATCGATCGTTGCGTGTATGTATTTTTCTCAACGATTTGGGCGTTGGTGCTCGCAGCTCTGCAGAAACGAGGACTTAGCCTACAGCTCTCTAAAACTATGTGTTCAGCATGAAGGCTGAATTGAAGCGTAGAAAAGTGCACGAAATCTTGAAGACTTTGAGAAATGCTGGACTTCAAGCCGTATTCAGCCTATAGATAGATGGAGCTTACTTGGGAGCCATTTTCGCTGGGGTTGACGGTGAGATGGAAGAAGGTGGTTGTCAGATGGATGATGAGAGAACATCAGAGAGAGCCGTTACTCCTCCAGGAGGAACATCAATCGATATTATTAATTTCCTGTAAGATAACTTTCCGCTTGAGAATGGTCAAGCATGAGATCCGTGCTAGAGGCTTATGAGTGAGAAGCCTCCACCGTTATTTCATCGTCGAATAGCGGTGGCGATGCAGCACCCCAGCCTCTTTGGGAAAAGTTGCAGCTTTTAAGTCGCCGATCGAAAGGAATGCTCCCTGATTGCGGCGATTTACGAAGTAAAGACTCCGACTATTCACCTGCTGGCGCATCAGCGTGTTAAACATGACGAAACGCCATCTTAGATATCTGGCGAATCGTCCATCTTTATACTTCATCAGGTGTTCTGCGTATTCCGCATACTCTATAGAGCGCATACGGGGTAGGCAGAAATCAGCTCGGCCGTATGGATAGAGGGTGGGAAATGCCCAGCTAAGCAGTTGCTGGCTGCGATTGAATTCTGAGAGTGGAGTTGGGCGGAAAGATGGGACGGCGATAAAGGCTGCGACGCCGCCTGCAGTGCCTGTTGCGGTTGAAAGCTATCCTTAGCCTGCTGACGAAAAATATCGAGCTCTATACAACTGGCGAGCAGGTTCGGCACAGCTGCAAGGTTTAGCCCATTATCTATGTCCTCGTCAGACGCCGCGTCGTCCTGGTTAGCTTCTAAGTCGGCCGTTGTATTAAAGGAGAACCCGTTCATCACATTATCGTCGTCAGGGACTGCCACGTCATTAGTAAAGAGTGTCGAACAAGGATATTTTTCTTACTTGTTGACTGCCACCACGAGGGCGCTGGTGCACTTCATGAGCTCCTCCCAATTCGTCGCATATCCAGATTCTATGAAGTTCGCCTCTGCTGTGGTAGCGGTGAATTGGTCGATTCGGAACGTCTGGGATCTGAGCCTCTTTTAGCACTCCTCTACACTAAGAAGCGGCTGGTCTAGACTTACAGCTGTCAGTTGTGTGGTAGCGCTGTACGTCGCATGGCCAATTGCATACCGAGAGTATTGTGCCCCCCATTTTATCCACAACTTGGAGGGACAAGGCTCGAAAATGGTACCATAGATACCATGACGTGCAATGCAGCCTGAGAGGATGATGACATTTCGGCTTTTTCTTCTTGTCCTGCACTCGGGTGTCTTTAAGTCCTTGGTGTTTGTTTGCGGTATTCTAGTTTATAGTATTTTGAAGCGGATATGACTGGTGAAGAAACCTCAGCGTCTCCCCTAGCGATTCCATTGAAACGTCGAGAAGGCTCATGGTAGAGTCCCGTTATGCCGCCTTCTTTTGACTCTTGCTTGTGGTCCTTCATCGACTCATCCATTCTGAATCACAATTGCTGGTTTTATGAAGATGTTCTGCCGATTTGTTTTCATCAATACGTTCAGCATTGTGTATTGAGCAGGCGGTATGTCTCTTCATACTGGGCCACAGTCCTGGTGATTTCGAGATAAGGGGGGCCGGCCCTTCCCGGACAAAGGTCAACATCCTCGCCGCTAGCATCCGCGTGACAGGCACCTAGCCTGGCTGTTGGGTCGCCAGGAAGCATGTGCTCAACAGATGCGGATACGTTTAGCGGCTAGAAGGCCATTATCCATGCTCCAGATCGCCTCGTATCCTTTGTCAGGATCAAGACGGAGAGATAGGCTGCATTCCCTTCGCCAATGGTTAGGGCATGAGGTGAGCTGCCTTGACATGCCGTGATCCGGAGGCGCGGCCTTTCCCCTTTCGCCGGAAAGTCCTTGTCGAGGCATACGGGCGTTTAAATCCTGTCTCGCCCCGTAAGCCTTTGGAATGTTGCTGTTGTTGATGCGTTGGGAACGGCCCCTCGTCGACTCCAGCGGGCTCCAAGTTGCGCGGTTTGACGACTGCGCCTGCGACTGATAACCGGTGGGCCTCTGCGAACTGAATCATAAAATTATATCGACGCTCTCTGCGGTTCCACGCCCGTCTGAAGTATTCTGCAAGGACGCAAGGCATATTTGGATTCCAATGGACTCAATTCGGCTTGACGGCGCTTTCCTTGTCGAGTGGCAACCTCTTGGTACATATCTCATCGGAGTCTCCTCAATCATTGGCGCATTGCCCATCTTCGTTCAGATGCCGACGGGGTGCTCTTGTGGGGTGGCTTGTAGTGTCTCGCTCGAGAATCCAAAATGGTTACGCATTGAGGCTGCCAACAGTCTTCGTTGGTGTAGGTGCTCATGGCCATCCCCATTCAGCTCGAAAACGACATTGACAACCGTACCCGACGCTGGATCCTCTGTTGCTGGTATTCTGAATCCGAGAATCCGTCGATGACGGGGTGTCCTCAGCTGGAAGACCAGCTTGAATCCTTGCTACGACTTCTTTCCCACCCGATTCGGCGTGATTTTTCGAAAATTTGCGACCGTTCCGTGTCCTGGAAGTCCTTTCTGCAGCGATATCCACCGGATCTCCAAGTCCGAATGCCCTCTCCCTCTCGAACATTGGCGAGCTTATGTTCAGCACTTCTACGTTGCCAAAAGAAGCGCGGGGTCCTCCATTCTCCCTGTGATGAATTATCGACATTTCGGGATATTTATGAGGCCACCCATTACATGTAGCCTTTGTAATTTTCTGACTGGGGAATAATGTCATAAAGCAGCATGCTCATGAGAATGTCCACAGCTCAGTTTTAGTTAAACTGACAGTGTTATTGTCTTCCTCATTCTTAGCTCAAGTGCATTTTTTTTCGCTAGCCTCATTCTGTCCCTTCAACCTCGGTGTCTTGCGCCTTTACGATTCAGGCATCCGGTGATATCTCGTCCACATGCCCACGTCTTGGCACCGTGATATCGAAAACCGGATACTATCTTGCCAGCGGATGTCATAATCATATAGGGGGAAGACGTCAGGCAAGCTGCCCCTCGCGGCTCTCTGAGCTGATGGGTCGTTCCTTTTGTCCGGAAAGTCAAGGGCCAGTTACTGAGGAGCTCCTGGCCTGTGACTTCTTTATTTTGCAGGCAGGCGAGCATCTGAGCTGCGACAAAGTCGCCTGGCCTGATATCCGCCGGCGGTGGCACCTCATCTGATAGTTGGGTGTAAACGCTATAGATCGGGAGATTTCCGGGATTGGCTGGTATGGCGGTTGGCGGCGTCGGCAGTGCGCAGACTCCATGTAAGAGGGGACGAAACCTTAGAGGAAGTCCTCGTGGTGATATTTTATATTGGCAGAAATTCTGCTGATGGACGACGTATCTTTATAGAGTGATGATATATGTTGGACAGAGCCAAGCGGCCGCGACGTCCCGGTAATAGATCTTGTTACCATGGCTAACGGTGTCGCCCGCTCCAAAGTCCTTCTCTTCCAGAAAAGGGTCGAAGCATCCGACATCGTCTGGCCGGAATCGGTCCTGTTCGTTGTTGCGAGGAGTGAAAGAGGAAATAGCCCTATCATTGTCTTCCTGGATGGCGTATGGCCTGGACTCGCCGAAATGCCATGCGTCTTGCGGCCGTTCGAGGGATTGGATCGTGTGCGCGCCGGTTCCTGGTTCCCGAGACTAGCTCGTCTCTCTCCTCTCACACAGTCGCGGCGATTTAACTCTTCAAGCAGTTCTGTCCGCAAGCTATCCGTTGCTGACAGGATCGTTTACTCGAAAAGGTCATGAAGTACGCCGATTTGTGTTTCCGGGAAGCCATCTGCGGCCGGCGTTCGTGTTTCGGACATGATCGACCTTGACCTTTCGAGAAGAGCCAACGCTCCTTTCCCGGATGACGAGAGGTTGCCGTCGAAAGTCTGACAATGAAGCTGAAAAAATTAGTAAATGCTTTGGTCGCACTAAGAACTCTCCCTGCGCTTTCTACACATTTTGTAGGACGACATGTTCCTATCTAGCGTCCACATTTTCACGTTGTTGCTCGACAGTTACTGCTTCATGAGGAGAGCAAGAGAAGATTGGATATGAGGAACGAGGCGGCGAACAGAGAGAGAAAAGAAGTTGCACGGGAGCGCGAAGTTACGCACGAAGAAAGAGGGTCAGAGAGAGCCATAGTGCCATTCTGTGAACTCACTGGATCGTAGCAGATGGAACCGAAGACGTACCTTCCTTTACTTTGTTCATAGAACAGCGGGCAATTTTTTGAGCAGGCCGAGGTTTTCCACGACGCCAGGCGGTCATAGATGCTGAAACTCTTCCACAGTTGTAGCCTTGACGTGTTTATTGAGAACCAACTCTCGAGATTCTTTTTAGCCGCCGTAGAGAGTGCGGCGCGTCGGTCTCCAGTTCAGGCCGGACGAACAGGCCGCGAAGTGAGGCGCGGAGGTTGGTTCCAAACACTCCTTCTTCGGCATACACCTCTGGTGTGTCCCCGTATAACTGCGCCGTCAGTATATATATATCGCTGGACGGTCGTGCGTCGTTGGAGTTGGAGGAGTTTGCTAGACTTCCTTGGAACCAAAGGCCAGACTGTTTTTATAGAATAGTACGCTTCTTCGCTGTGAGCATGGCTCTTTCATGACTTTTCCATAGTGTCAACTTCGTGATTATGGCGTCATGGTCACGATCGCTGGCTTCCGAAGAAATTAACGGAGATCCAACTCTGAAGAGAACTGATGAAATGGACGGCCAATCTCTTCTTTGGATTGTAAGTTTTGGGAGTTGAAAGTCCGGAAGAAGCTTCTGACCAGTTGACATGCATTGGATTGACGGGAATTATATCGGTTAATCTTGCCGCCGGTGAAACAAAGTTTTGCAGGGTATAGGTAGGCAGCAACCGGGTCAACTCTTTGCTAAAGGCTGAAGCAGGTAAGCTCTTGGGTTTGATCAACGGGAAGAAATGTTTGCTATGCAGATCAGCAGTCTTTACTCTCGTCCAGCACCTACTTCACAGGTCAATGAATGCATGGAACCGGGATGTGTACGTATTGATATCTGATTAGTACTGCATGCCGTATGGAAGCACGCCTGATGTCGTATAAACCATGAACAAGCTGCATGACGCACGACAACTTGGCTCCTGAACTGCCTGCATTCATCCTTAACCTACTCCTTTGGCTCAATCAGGTCTGGAATCTGCTCCGGTTTGTTCTTCCCGGTGAGAATGTCTGTCAAAGCCACATCATTAGCTCTTTTTGCCATTGCATGCCTTTCAAGCAAGACGAGAAGAAGCAGCACACTCACCGTAGACAGCCGTGAAGAGCGGAAACTCCCTCTCGGCACCCTCTTTCTTCAAGAACGCATTCAGCTCATACGTAGTCAGCGTCCCCTGCAGCTTCTGCCCATTAAGCTCCGTCTGCTCAACCTCATCGATCGAGATGCCCCGCTGCACGCTGAGCTTCGCACACCGGAAGTTCCGCCCGCCCGAGCAGCTCGTAATCATATCGGCCACGCCACAGCTCTCCTCCGTGAACGTCGCGGCCTTGACCGACTCGGCAAAATACTTCTGTCCGAACCGGACCTCCTCCAGCATGCCGACGCGCATGACCGCGGCTTTGGCATTGTCGCCCCAGCCCATCCCGTCCACGAACCCGGCCGCCAGCGCGACGACGTTCTTGAGCGCGCCGCCGAGCGACACGCCGGCCACGTCCGACACCATCCGCACGTGGAAGTAGGGCCGGTGGAAGAGCTTCTTGATGTTGGCGTGCGAGAGCGGCGGGTATTCAGCTGGGAGCGGCTCGAGCTGGGCGACGTGCTTGGTGGGTGATGCGTGCGGCTGGACGAGGTTGACTTGGGACGAGCCGGGCGAGGGTTGGGGCGTTGGATGGCGCGAGTCGACGGGTGGTGGGTCGTATGCGACAGTCGTCTCGGAGTACTTCTCCTGGGCGATCTCGTTGGCGATGTTGGCGCCGGACAGGGCGCCGCAGTAGATGTTGAGCTTGCGGCCGATGACCTCTGAGATGAGCTCGACGCCGGCTTCGGACACCTCGAGACCTTTGACGCAGGACACGCCGCGGGCGTACGGCAGGATATTGCCCTTGAGCTGCTCGCACGCCTTGCCGATGAACTGGTGCGGCATGACGAAGATGAGGATTGTCGAGGTCTTGACCGAGTCCACCAGCGACGGGTTGGCTACGACATTGTCCGGCAGGATGATGCCTGGCAGATACTTGACGTTCTCGTGCAGTTTGTTGACGATGTCGGTGAGCTTCTGGGGCTTGTCCGAGGAGGTGGAGTTCGGGTCGTAGTGCTTCGAGGTCTTTGGCAGCGTCACCTCTTCTTCGTACACCCACATCTGTATTTCCGGGTCGAAGAGATCCGTGTGTTGCTTGACATTCTCGGCGACAATCTTCGATATGGCTGAGCCCCTGTTAACCGATTAGCATGAGATAATGAAGAAGCAAAGTATCAGTCAAGTACAAACCAATTGCCGGATCCAATGACCGTCACCTTGTGCTTCTTGGATGTGCTACTGAGAGTCGACATGATGCTTCGCTGGTTCCTGAGAGTCAATTGATTGCGTTTACACCGGATCAGACAGCAGACGGAGGAGTTATAAGCTCGAAAAAGCCCAAAGCCAACGCCGCTTACACGCATGCACAGGCCCTTTGCGGACTCGGAGGCCAGATGCGGACGGAGCGACTGTGATCACACCACGCGAGCAACGGCGTTACCCTTGTGCGAAGTGAGAGTCCTACTTCAGCTGGCGATGTTCGTGTACTTGCTACGATCCTCGGCACTGCAATTGCTTCGCATACATATGTCGCCTTCTTATCATTGTCTCTTGCATTGGGGCAAATCCTCAGCCAAAGATCTCGGAGACCCCCGACGTTGCTGATCGACGTCATTGGTCAACATTTCAACGCTTCCGGAGCTCGTCCCGCGCTTGGCAGGTCGTTCAACAAAAGTCTGGCACGCTGTGTGTCAATACCGAGGTTCGGGGTAAATCTACAGTACAGAGTTTTCACAGATGCAACGAGGTCGAAGCCTCGGCCATGATAGCCTGACCATCCGCCCATCAGTTCACCTGCGTTCCATAGCCCCGTATCCGCTCCGCAAAGGCCCACGACTGCCCTTCGAGCTGCTCATCCTCCTTGAGATCGACTCCGCCCTCCTTGGTCACGACCGCGATGCTAAACCTATCCAAACTCCTCGCGTCCCTGTAGAACAGCACCTTCATGCATTCCCTGATCACCGCCTCGGCCTGCTCTCTGGTGAGGTTCTGCGCCGCCTGCTCGTCCGGCACGACGCGGCGCAGGATGGGGACAGCCAGATGCGCGCCGAAGCCCGTTGCCAGACAGGGCGCCTCGAAGGTCGTGCCGAGCAGGTCGGCGCTCGCGAGGAACGGCCGGTCCTCGCCGTTCAGGCCGGCCACGAGGACGTGGTTCCACAGCGGGTTCAGGTCGGAGCGGCGTTTGTAGAGCACCTTGGACAGGTACGTGTGCAGGTTTTTAGCGTGTAGGGGCGTGCCCGAGTCGGTGTTCAGCGCGTAGCTCTCGCGGATGTCGAGCGAGGAGAGGAGCCGGTCCAGGTACTGCATGTCAGAGACGTCGCCGCCGAAGCCGAGAACGGCGCGCGTGTTGAAGACACGTAGGCGCTTGACGTCTCTGAATCTTGCAAGAGAACCGTAGGATGCTGAAAAGAAGAGAACGGTCAGTGTGGGAACGGGAGCAGTGTATAGGCCTGTAATGTTTCGAGAGACCAACCCAGATTGTCAGCCGCGATGATGACGCCGTCCTTGAACTTGAGCGCTATCACAGACGTGCCGACCACGATAGGTGATTGAGTGTGCTGGGCGGGTGCATTTGATGGAAGGAAGCTGGCATTGTAAGCACCGTACACGTCGTCTCTGGGCTTTCGCTGTGTTAGCTTTGCGTTCGTGCCGGTTTAGTCGAATGGACAAGCTCACACGACCCCAGGCCTCAGGAAGATGGTTCATAGCGGCTGCTATGGAGTGAGTGATCGATAGGTAAGATGTATCTGCAACGCGGCTTTGCGGGAAGACTGAACAAGGCGGAGAGGAAAGTGCTGTAAATTGTTCGATGTTGTCCAGGTGCTCGGAGAGCTTCAGGCACAGCTTCGACGCGAACCATCAAGATTCGCTTACATAAGCCCATTTTCTTGGCTTCCAGCGACTGGAGAGTGCCGAGCGCTCCCTTCTTCACATAAATCAAATAAATGCAAGTGTATGCAGTAATGCTTTTGATGCTACGCTATCTACGCTAGTGCGTCTCCCAAGAAATAAACTCTATAAAATGGGTATCACTGTATCGGCTCCGTGGCCTGAATCGAACTCGCTAACGGCTCTCCATCCAACGCGAAACAAGAATGCCACGGCACTTCTTTTGTTCTCCAGCCTACACACTGCCAGAAGGGAAGCCGTAACTGCAGGTGAAGCTATTGATGGCCGTTGGCTTCGACAGATGGAAGAGCTCGGCGTCTTCACCAAAGGTAACTCTCAAGCTGTTTCCATCGGCATGACATTCTGCAACGCCTGGATTGGAGGGATTAGGGTTACCCACGGTCCTCAGGATCCGAATTGCCTCAATCTTTCCGGGGATGTCTGACAGCGCAAGATGTTAGCACATTCAGGCTCAAAGCTGAGATGCATAAGTTGCAGAGGAGACGTAGAGGTTCTTACTATTGCAGCTGAGAATGCCGGACTTGCCGGTGCCGATTGGCGCTATCGTTGTCAGAAGGTGTCCGCCTGGCCGGAGAACTTGAATGTAGGCCGATCCTTGTAGTGTCTGTTCAAACGGGGGCCTTTTAGTGCTCTGTTCCTTGCGTCTCGATGCTGTCGATCCGCCGGCGCAGACATTGCGCGAAGGCGCTCTTGTTTGCTCTCGCGACGCTCGCTGAGGCTGTTGAGTGTTCGTCTTAGGGATCTCTGGCTTGACTTGAGGTTTCGTTGGTGGAGGTTGCTGTTTAGTTTTGGAGTTTGTTGCGGGAGTTATCTGTTTAACCTTGGTCGTCTCTGATGAGTCTTTCGCGGGCTTCTGCGCGCTCGTCTTAGGGGTTTTGGGGGTGGATTTGGGCTCTGGATTTGTTTCCGGTCGCAAGGTTTCTGGCAATGGGGAAACTGGTGCAATGTCAATGTTGGGTAGGCCACCTGAGTCTGAAGGCGAAGTTGCAAAGCCGTCTTTATCGATATCGAGGGTATTCTCTTCTATAGGTATTCGTTTCTGAGCCAGAGGTGTTGATAGTACCGTCCACCCTGCGGTGACGAGTGCCAGTAGTATAGAAGCCTTCATTTTAGTGATTGGATGGAGAGACGACTGTCCGTGGAACGAAGAGGATGGATCAATAGTATTAAAAGAGACGTGCTGCTTCAAGCTGCGTACGAAACCTAGAAGCTTGGCCAGGGGACTGCATCCGAGCAAAGACCACAAGATCAGGAGAGTTCCGAGGAATATATATCCCTGATCCAGGACAAGTCCAAAGCGCTGCCGGCTGCGGGGAGATGGTGCGGCTCCATGAGACAATCGAAAGGGCTGTGCGCGAAGGCAACAAAGCTGGAAATCTGGACTTTGTAAGGAAAAGCAAAATCATACTCACGACGGCGAAGAAGATGTTAACGAAAACAGACATAAAAGAGGCATAGTCAATAGGTTTGAGACAAGACGGAGCTTCACAGCCCTAGTCCAGACCGACGATCTCAACCCCACCTACTGATCCGGAAGGCCATATAGACATGACGCCTACAAGAAGTTTCAGAGACGGCAGATCTGATACTCGGCCAGAAATTCCTGCGACAGCCATTCCCGAAAACGGTTGGGCTGAGAACAGTGGAGACTTTTCTCGAGCGGCCAGGATATTATGGTTTACCGAACCACCGAGCAAGTCCACTACTCATGGATGAAGGCTGACAGACTCCAGGGCTCCAGGGCTGCCACAAGGGCGACGGCGGGATATATACTCCTTGAGTGCCCCTGATGACGGTCTTGACGTTGGCTGAAACGGGAGCGATCGTCTCATTTTCAAAGTGTCAGAATCAGACCCGAAGAAATGCCGCCAGTGGCATCCAGTGGCATCATCTGGCGATTCCGAGGTTCCCACGTCGAAGATGCCTCGCGCTGAATATTGGGATAGTTCATGGCGATGAATTATGGAGGCCCGAAAAATAATCGTCTCATATAAGTAGCGACGCATCTTTGAGAAAGACCTCTCCATGATGATTATCCTGTAATATTCTGCACTATATTGGTAGTCAGGGTTTTTATTCTTCGATCATGGTCATATAGCCACGGGGCACGCAGATAACTGAGATGCATTTGACACGCTGCAAGTATACTTCGCTTGTATTCAAACGGTGGCTCCCGCCAAAGGATGCCCAGGTGTCATCTCGACCGTGAGCGTCGTCTCTTCGGAGACCGCGACTTGCTCCGGAACCGACTCGGCTTACGCTCCGTCTCCCTGCGCCGCCCTCCGTCTCTCTCAGCGGACGAGCCCGCTGACCTCCTATCGAGTCCCGCCATGACTCTTTCCGCCACGCTTCCCCCAAGACCCCGCCCTCTCCCACGCAGTATGGGTGTGCCAACCTCGCTCGAAGACCCAGACTCAGGCACCCCCGCAGAGACAAAATCCAACGGCCCACGACGCGCCTTGCGCTCTTCCTCTTTCTTCTTCCCCAGTTCCACCTGCGTCTTGCCCAGCTCATCCGCATACGCCCACGGCGGGTAGGTGGTCGGGACGGCGATGTCCTCCGGCAGCGCGGACGCGTACTGGTCCTCCTCGTTCAATCCGGCAAAGGCCATCAGCTTCGGCAGCAGACTGGGGTTGCGCAGCGCGGACGACTGGGCCAGCTTGGCGTTGAAGTGCACGCCCTGCCGTTTCAGCTCGAGGAAGCGTGCGACTTTGGCAGTGGGTCCAGGTGGTGGAGATCCGGGCGGAGACGGCGGGATGTCGAAGTCTGCGACCGGCGGGAGGGTGAGATTGCGGATCGCCTGTCGAGCGGACGAGTAGGGCGATTGTGGAGCTGAAGAGGATTCGCCGAGTAGATTGGAATCGGCAGAGGCAGGAGCTTGAGCAGGGCCCAGTTGCGGGCCTACACTAGGCCCACTGTCGTGCGATTGTGAAGTCCCGTCCGTCTCTGCGGGCGGATTTCTGCCGTTGGATATGTCTGAGACCTCTGTCGCCTCTGCATTGCGATAATTAGCAGACAACCCTTCGTAAAAGAGACTAGGTTGAAGCATAGTACTTAATCGCCCCGGTTCAGACCCATCCACAATCTTCTTCTCGCCATCGGTTGCCTACCGCAAGGCCCGTTAGCCGCCAAATCGAGTCGTAAATGCTAGCTTGCGAACAAGACGCAAGCGGAGCGCGTAGATGGAGATACCTTCCTTCTCCTGAGCAGGTCTCACCGCGCCGTCCTCGTCGCTGCTTTGGTAGTCTCCAAGACCGAGCATTGTACGTGTTGCGCGCGGCTCACTGCAATAATGAAGCGTTGCACTTGGTGAGCGACCGTCTGTCAATGTTTGAAGAAAGACATCTGGACAGGTCACTAAGCTCGTTGGGGTTAGTGTACTACCTTAGCGCGCTAAACAAAGTGCACAAGTACCTAGGTACCTTTTCCGTATGTCATAGTTGTAACCACAAATTCAAGGACAAACTTCAATCGCCTTTGATATCGCCGACGCGTTCGTGCATCCACGAAATGCGCCAGCCAAGCAGATAATGCGTTGCAATGTAGGGATTGGACTCAGCGGAGGAAGATGGACTCCCATTGCAACGAGCCTGGCTGGCCTGGGAACATATTCTTTGGGCCGTCCACGTTCGCTCTATCTCCTCCAGTCCCTTCCGACTGGAAGCCGAAAATATGGTGGGAAGAACTCGAAGCTCCCTGTGAGAAGACCCTTCAGCTCCGGAACCACGTCTAGAGCGGCTACGCCCTTACCATGGAGCCGCCACCCTTATATCTTTGGGGGAATATCGTCACGGCGGAGTTGCCTTCAAACCTGGACACTCGCTCAACTCACGACAAGAGCGTGCCGGTGGCATTATGGAGCTAAGGCTGTGCATATGCGGGGTAACTTGGGACGGAGAAATATATCATCGAACGCAAAGGGAGAGTCACCGCAACGCCAGCCTACAGGATCGGTCCCACGCGCCGAACGATCGCCCAACCACAAGCAAAGTCCGCCATCAGCGAGCAGTGAGGCCTCAAAAGCCTCTGCCACGGCCTCAACAAGTACAAATATCCTTGGCCGCTTTCCTCAGCTACCTCACCAACTTCACCGACCAACGAAGGATGAGTTGCTCGCGGCAGCTACGGGGTTTTGGTCGCGGTTGAAAGTTCGCTTCAAATGGTTCACCATACGCAGTGTACGGCCTTTCAACATGGATGAAATAAGCGGGTTTTTCTCTTGGATTTTGGTTGGCCATGTTATTTGGATCCTGGTAGGCACGACAACATTCTTCTCGCTGGCGATTCTCTTCGTCAACACCGTTTTCGCACAAGGTACGATGCTCAATTAACGTAAAAAAAATGGGCGTTAACATGCAATGCAGAGACGCTGGCAAGTTGGATTGGCAACTATCTCACAAAATCGTCTGGCTTAAAAGTCGTGTTCGAATCGGCTATCGTACCCAGGTGGAGCGATGGTGTTATCACTTTCAAAAGAGTGTTCGTGTCCAGAAGGCCTGGTCAGGGGAGAGCAGCCGTCAGCAAAGGTTCCCAGACTGGTGCTGCAGCGGCCGCTGCAGCTGCGGCCTTGGCTGAGCGTAATGCTGGGGCGGGACTGCCGGAAGAGGAAGACACCAATTACACGCAGTTCGATCTGTCCTTCGACACAATCAACGTGACGTTGTCCTTTGCCAAATGGTTGAACGGCAAGGGCTTGCTTCGTGACGTCGAAGTCAAAGGCGTTCGCGGAGTAGTCGACAGGACCTTTCTCCGACCCACGACGGAGTACGTAGACCCACGTTCGTACAAACACGAGCATCACACCGGTGATTTTGAGCTGGACTCCTTTAAGTTGGAGGATTTGCTGGTTACCATCTATCAGCCTGGAGGCTTCAGACCTTTCTCGGCGAGCATCTACTCGTGCGAGCTGCCGCGTCTAAGACAGCAATGGCTTTTCTATGATTTCTTGTCCGCGAACACAATCTCCGGTTCCTACGACGACTCACTTTTCACGATTCACCCCCGACAGACACACAACTACACTGGCGCCCAATTGAGCGAAGGCATAGAGACCGGCGGAGACCCGTCGATGTGGAAAAAACACAGCCGCATCAGGATCGACGCGCTGAGTATAGAGCATCTCAACCGCGGAGTCGAAGGCCCCTTTTCATGGATCCACGAAGGCAACGTCGACATCGTCGCCGATGTCATGATTCCTGACGAGAGCGACGGAAGCATCGCGAAAGTCATGTCTGACTTTTACGACCGCGTGGAGGCATCGGTGACTTCGAGCAATGAGCGGACGGGCGTCATTGCTGACGACGTACACGAGCATGGGAGCAGGCATGCTCAAGTGTCGACCAACCAGGACGACGCCAGATTCATCATAATGGACCTGCGAGTCCACCTGAACGATGTCCGGGCTGTCGTCCCGCTCTTCACGTCCCACATATCGTACGTGAACAACGCTCTGATACGACCTATCGTGGCCTACATCAACTCGAAGCGGGCATTCATCCCGGTCAACTGCCGCGTGGTCAAACGCGTGAGCGATTTTGACGGCAGCTGGACGATATTTGATAGCGGGCTTATGGGCGATTTGTCTCGCGAGGTAAACTCTCTCGCGTCCAGCATATATAAAAAATTTCTCCGGCTGATCGATATTGCAGATGTATGAGGCGTTCGCCCGCAATATCGTTGATGACCAGGCGCGATCGCGACGGCTGAAGAAGGTCGGCTTCTGGACGATTCAACTAGCCGCACAGGCGCTTTTCATGGGCTTGGCTGGCAGTGTTGCTTGAGTAGATTTGCTTGGGTTTGGCTTGCGGCCTCATAGCGTATGGCGTCCGGTGTTGGCTTTGACGGCTTCGATGGAGGTTTTGGCATTTGCCTCCTATCTTCTACATTGGTTCTGTATATGACATGGAGCGTTAGGTGGCCATTCAATGCGGCTTTGTCTTTTAGCTGCCACCACATCAGGCTGTTGAGCGTACTGTACTTAAGTATCGAGCTTCGGGAACGAACTATGTGGTAATCGTATGCCTTCGGTCACTCCCGTGACGAACGAATGGGCTCTGAGGAGGCTTTTGGAGCTTCAACATATCTCAGGATAGACGATTTACATGTTCTGCTTCATCTTAATGGAAAGATTCTCAACCACGCGAACGAAGAGTACGTATGCAGCTTCGTGCCGGTGACCTACCCCAAGCTTCGGCCGGCATACGATTGGGTCTATGACTGCGGAAAGTAAAAACCTTATTATAGCGCTGCTTTTTTCCGAATTGAGTTTCTCGAAGCCCTCACCGGTCCATGCCCAGGTGCTTGGCTGCAGAGCGACGAATATGATCTCCCCGTCTGCGCCACCATATGCACGACGTTCCGAGTAGCAAATAGACAAGGCTGTGGGCTTTGGTAGAAAGATAAAAGGGACAACAACAGCCCCTTTCCTCGTAGTTCTGATCCGTACAGCTTTGACTTCCCGTTTTCACGTACGAAGCAACCACAGGTTTTCTAACTTACTCGCTTTCCTAAACCTCATCATTTTCTTCGAACATATCCGTTTTTATACTAGCTTCGACACTCGTTGGTCAAATGAAGACTCGCTCAGACGACATGTTTTATCACTCTGAACTCGATCACTGGGTCCTCTCCCGTTTGGGGGAATTGACAGATATTTTCGACGATCTAGCTTGGGGAGAAATCGAAGAGTATGTTCATCTGTTCAAATCAGATACTCTCTAGCAGCTAACCTTTCTTTAGGTCCTCTTATGTCCCCCCCGCTCCATCCCTCAAGTTTAGTTCCAAATTTGATGATCCAACGATGACATGTGAAGAGTTCGAGAAGCTCTGGGAGATGGCGAAGGAGCCGGGATCCCCTGAGGCCGGCCTCGACATGACGGATTGGAATTGGCCATGTTGTGGATGCGCACTTCCAAACCCTGATGACCAGAAGATTCAACGCGCGTAAGTAATATCTTATTGGCTGAGGAGACCCATTTGACAAAAGGAAGTAGTATTCGCACAGTCTGTAAAGGAATGACCCAAGATATCAAGATACATAGCACCATCAGCGAACCAGAGCAACCACAAAAGAAGCGTCTTGCACCCACCACCAACTGGAGCCAAGGATCCGTCACCGGCCATGGCTCCACTTACCTCTAACCAACCAGCCATCAGCTTTCTAGAACAAATGTCCATGATATCTCAAATCGTGGGCGTAATCCTAACCGCACTCACCATTCTCACCATGTGGATATACCGTCCCTGGAGACGCACTCATCTGCCGCTACCACCACCGCTCAACCCGACAGCCACGAAAACGATATTCACACTCAACGTAAGATTACATCTGAGAACACGCCACAGAAACGCCAGAACCCGCACTCCGGCCACGAGGAGTGATTCGAGAGGATCACAGGCAGCGGGATCGCCTCGGAAGGAAACCTTCGTCGTAGCCTACGATGGTAAGAATGTTGCGAGAAGAGAATGACGAGATACAGAATCCATTGCTTCTGTTGTATAAATCGGCCGGCGCACTTTTATAAATGATTATTTTTTCCCTTGAGATCTTGGTTTGGCAGGTTCCAACGGAAGGAGTTTCTTAGAGACAAAACTTTAAGATTGGGGGAGAAATTTTGTATGGTATGACTGAATGGAAGGGATTCTCTAGAAACTACTCAGCGCTACTTACCATTCAGTATTACAGACCACCTAGGCAGGCTTTTGGGCTCGTCCCGTCATTGGGATCCCAACAAGTTTAGCATCATACCGCACCCTCGTCTGATGATTCGACATCATTTTGTGCTGGTAATTCGGCCTGTGGGATGTTTTGGTCAAATCGTATCCGACTCGACCCAGTCCGACAGCCAGTCTGCCTGAGTATCGTTGATCACATTCGTCATCTCCCGTAACACTAGTACGCTTCATTATTGCCTCCAAAAATGAGGCCAACCATCCTGGCAACATCCAACAAATCCCCTCCCATTCCCAACACCTTGCAAACCATCAGAATGCCAATTTTTCAGCTCCGGCCCTCAATCAGTGCCTCGACATCATCCGGCCTGCTGTTTGTATCAACGTAGCTGGAAATAGTGATATCCGTCTGTGCTCTGATATTCTTGAGTTTGATATCCGAATCCGACTTATAGGACTTTCCGCTCGGCCACGATCTCGGTTCACCTACTGCCGTTCTGTCGGACTGTGTTCGCTGAGACGAGTTCTTCCTCATGGAAGAAACAGAGCTCTTCAACTTCTTGAGAGGGCTTGCGATGAGCGGCCACGATACGGTGGCGTTGGCGCAGAGGATTCCGCCAAACGATTCGATGATGCTCAGATGCCCCATGAGCGTGACGGACCCTGGGGAGTGACACTGTCAGCGCTGGATGCCATGGGACCTGGGTTGACCTACAGGTTGCATCGGGGTCGACATAATCCTCACTTAGCGTAACTCGATAGATGCTGACGAAGCAAACGCTTCCGAAGAATTAGCGCATGTCATGGGTCAATCAACTATCACTCACCCGGTTCCCATCAAAAACACTCCACATAGTGCAAGCTTGCGAGTGACCGACATCTGTAGTCGTAGCAGGATCGGTATCGGAAGGAGAAAGACGGCCAGATCGAGGACGATGGTCGTTATGACGGTCGAGAGCAGAAGTCTGGTGACGTCCATGCACCGGCCGGGAAGAGTTGGCGTCCAGACCTTTGCCAATGGAATACATTGGAGAGGAAAGCATATGACCGCAACGATGGCGTAGCTGATGTTCAGTATATGGAGGATCCAGACCTGAGCTGTAAAACTTCCTGATACAGGAAATAGTCGTGTGTAGAGCATCAAGATGGAGGCACGAAGTATGGAGACCGTGACAGCGAATAGGGCTGAGTAGGCGATAACATCCTTTGGTGAAGAAGTATCATTAGCTATCGTACTACTTCGTTGCGATGGTTTGGTCTTACCTTGGAGAATGATGGGATCAGCTCTGGTGGTACAGCCCATATGTGTCGACCAGAGGCGCCTTCTGCCGTCGCTGAGACGTATGTTAGCTGTCCGATCATTCGGAATGACTCGGGCCATAATCAAACTTACATTTAAGCCTGATCGCCGCAAGACCAGTAAATGAAAGCTTGAAAGAGCCATCAGCGATTGCCTGCGCTCAATTCCGGACTGGCAAAGCGACTCGTACCACAGCGAGTACCATAAGCCAATCATCGGACTTAAGGTCAGCCTTCCGGTATCTTCTGGCAAAAAACCGCATTATAGTCGTGCCCACGGCTACTACGATGCCGACGATGCTAGTGGTATATATCTCCCATGCTGTTGACTCATTGAAGGTTGCCTGTTGATAGGCCAGTTGCTCCGGAGTAAATTGTGACGGGTCCATTGTCGGGTATGGCAAGGGAGAGAGTCGTCGGATGAGGGGATGAAATAATTTTGTTCCCCTCGAGCGCGGAAACGAAACTTCTCCCGTCTTTAACGGCTTCACTGATGGATCAGGATGGCATGATGCGAGCACGCGGGGCCACGGTCCACAGTTTAGGGTGCATAACCCGATGCAGGAGAATATATTGCGTATCACCAGCCTTTTAGCCCTCAGTAGTCCCAGTAGCTGGGGCATGCGAGCGTGTTGTGTCAGCATGCACGGAGCACCGTTATGTATGGCCATAGACGGCGAAGGCTGCCGAAACGTCCATGCGTCTGATTGTGCTTTTTCTAGGTTCGTCGCATCTTTTGCCCAAGCTCATAACTGCCGATCTAGGTTTGCTTTTTCCTAAAAGGATGGGGATTTCCCCATTGGCCATGGAGGCTGTATGCGATTGGCTGTCCCTCCGGATTGTGGTTGAATGCTTCACGAGAAACCGGAGGCTTGCTGATGGTCGCTGAAATAAGGCCTCGAGTGTTGATCAATCGACGTCAAATGGAAGCTCCCCGGATCCTCTGAATAGCTCTGCATCGTTCTCGAAGCTCCTCTGCATTGATATTGCTTTTTGACTCTCGGGATGTCGTCTTGTTGATGTGCGCTAATGTCGACCAGGACTCCCTTCCGCGATCATGATACCGATAGTTTGCCAATCGACCATGGGAGCCGATGTTACATAGCGGAAACCCCAAGGCCGGCGGGACTCCGTTCGTTGTGCTTTTGCGGAGCTACTCCGCGCTGTTCGAGTTCACGTGACCGATGTCTTCCAAAAACATGGCAAAGAACAGCCGAGGTAGCTTTCTGTGAAACATCAACCTCCAACGTCACGTCCGGACGACATAGAAATGTAAGATTGCGCCCGTCGGTGCGGCGTCTTCCACGATGTCGAATAACAAAGAAATGTTCCGTTATCCATTCGCAGCTTCGCCAGATATAATCCGCTCGAACCAGAAAGATGCCTACTTCCAAGGCGTCCTGCTCGAGCAGCTCTCCGCCATCCTGCGCAAGTTCTACGGTGCTCGATTCGCTCATAGCTATACCTCCGAAGCACGCGTCTTTACCGAGCTGCTGTATCTCGGACTGACTACTCTCGTGGGAAACCGAACATTGGGTGAAGAGTACTGCGACATGGTGCAGGTCGAGAACGACACACTGCGACTTCCGTCAATAGCGCGGCGCGCAGCGTATATCCTGGGTACAATTCTCTTTCCCTACTCCCTGAACCGCTGTCTTCCTTCACTACGCCGCTTCATCCGTGCAAGACTGGAAGCGAACTTGCGCAAGACGGACCGCAAAGGCGGTAACCCCGCTTCTCGAACCGTACAATCATATATCCTGTCCCATCTCGATACAATCACATCTCCGTCGCCAATCTACGCAGTCAGCCTGGCCGTTTTCTACTTCTCTGGAGCGTACTACCACATCGGTAAGCGACTCGCCGGCCTGCGGTACATCTTCACCCGCCGAGTCGAGCAGAGTGAACAGCGTGCGGGATACGAGGTTCTTGGTGTATTACTGGTCCTTCAATTGGCCGTGCAGACGTACTTGCACATGCATCACACGATGACGCTGGGCCCGCCTGCATCAGCGAACACCGGTCTGGCTGCAGGGACCAGCGCCGTGCTCGACGGGGGCGTCGAGGTCTCGTTGGATCCGAACGCATATAGCAGCAACAACGCACTCTTGTTCGAAGCTAGAGCCACCCGCGGAGATGTTGGCAGGGAAGGCGTTGGGAGGATCGCGCAGACCGAGGTACTGGAAGGCCCGAGATATGACTTGACAGACTCAACCGCCATGTCGTGGATCCAGGGCAGGCAACAGCGGAAATGCACGCTCTGCTTGGAACCGCTCAAGGACCCGAGTGTGACCACCTGTGGACACGTTTTCTGCTGGACGTGCATTGCGGATTGGATCAGGGAGAAGCCGGAGTGTCCGCTGTGTCGGCAGGAGTGCCTTGTCCAGCATGTGTTGCCGCTGAGAGGATGAGATGACGCCCTAGAAGCACGGTATTGAGCCCTTTTCGCGTGCCCTGAAGGCGTCTGTACCGAGTAACTTTTTCATGTCTGCCTATGGCATAAAATTCCATATGCTCTCAAAGGTACCCTTGGTCAGCTTTTAGACTTCCTCCTGTTCATATCAGTAGAGCGTATGAAGGCCGATGGTCTGACAATATTATCGTTCTATAAACCCATCCTTGTTCTTTGTCGGCGTCTCGATCAAGCTCCTGAATATAAGTCATAGCTTTCTAGAACGGCTGCGTAGCAGCAACAAGGCTCCTATGGAGACATTAATCACCAACAGCATAAATGGCATCATAGGCCGCTTCCAGTGCTTGACTATGATAGGGGATCGAATATCACGATGCGCCTGCTTGAACCGCAGCGCAGTGGTGCTGCTTCAATTCACATCTGTAATCGAAGAATGGGTTATGCTGCGATAGGCAAGTCAGGGCTTTTCTCTTCAAGAAACCCCCTTTTAGAATTTCTCTGCTGGAATTGGGGATAGAGGAGTCAGAAGGTAAGGTAAAGCGTTGCTTTTCCGCCCTCATTTCATCGCCCACTTCTGGGCTTAGATGGTCAATGGCAGTCATGTGAAAATCCTTCTTTTTAGCAAAGGGGATGGGCATGCACGTGATGTAGACTCCAACAAGAGCATTTGCTTAGTTAATGTATATTATTTAGCAACCCTACCTAGGTTTATAACGTAGCCGCTGTCTCGTTTAGTTATGTAATAAAGTTGCATCTATATATATCGAATATGAGCAACAGACATCGGCTTGATGTCTTGTAGCCTTTTGCAGTTCATGGAGTAGCTCCGTTGACGGATGTCCGGATGCTCGGTCATGCTGCATGCTGGCAGGTGATTGGTTTCTGCTCATATCGAAGCTGATTGATCACAAATTACAACAAGCAATTATCACTCATTATACAGGGCCTACAGAAAAGCATATCACCTTTCCCTTTTCGTCGTAGCGTCGCCCTATCTTAATCCCACACCCGGGCCATAATATCAAGACCTTGGACTTAATCACCCGATGGTAGGCACAAGAATCAACCTCACCACCATCCATCAGTGATGCCATTGCCTTACTACCCGGGTGTGGCTACTAGATCTGATATTCGGTTGCTGCTAATTGAGAGATGAGATACATATTTGTTTGGACAGACAAGCAATGCACCGGATGAGGCGTAGCGAATCCTGCTCAGCCCCATGGCTGGTCACGGACCGGTGATGCCTGAAGCACCCACAACATCCTGTCACGCCTGCGCGAACTCCATCACGAAAATCCTCATTGCGTTCTTGATCAGTTCGACAGCCCTCGACGCCTCAGGTCACTAAAGCACGTCACCCGGGATGGCCGCGGACGAAGCAGAGGACCGAACTCTGACAGAAGTTATTCTTAAAACGCTCACAACTCATGCCTTTGCCCTCGCAAGCTACGCAAACGCCAGCACCCTGCTGCGACGCCCATTGGGCAACGGCCTGGCTTTCAGAGTCATCTTCTTCGCCTTCGTCCCGACCCTTCCCCTCGTCGAGATCTGCATCAACGCTGCCCGAGCTCTAATAAAGTTCGTCGCCGACTTCGAGGACGAGGACAAGCTCGATGCTTGGTACTTCCTGTCCGGGGCGCTCGGAGTACACGCGCGGTTGCCCGAGTCTAAGAAGGAGGAAACCCAAATGCAAAATCTGCCGTTACTCCAGACCGACAGACAGCTGCTCGAGCGCAAGCCGGGCAAGCTCGATTGGGCCTGGTTCGGCCGGGTGCTGGCGACGCTCTTCACGCTCACGCAGGCGGTCGGCACCATAGTCATGTGGGTACGGCGTATGGACAGTGATTACGGTAATTGCTTGGGCTTCGATCACCGCAACGGAGCCTTGGGGGTGGCTTCCGCCATCTGCGGGACCGTCAGTCTCCTCGTGCTCGTTCTAAGGCTCAACTGGGTCGCTGGCGCCGCGTTCCAGGCCCCGCCCACGAGATCGCCGGCGTCGACGCACCGTAAGTTCGCGATCGAGGCGTTGCTGGCACTACTCACTCACCTGGTCATCGCCACAATTGCTAACGACAGCAACGAGATGCTGTATACCTCTGCGGGCGTCCTGTTCTTTTTGTGCCGGCAGGGCGGGCGTTGGTGGCAGACCATCATAGTAGCGGTCTTGATGGTCATCTTCCGGAAAGAGCTGGCTGCGAAGCTGAGAATCTACTCTGCTATGGTTGAGAGGGTCGTCGGAGTTCGCAGGTGGACGACGATCAGAATCCTCCTTTCGCTGGCTCTAGCCCTTTGGGTGCTCGTTGACATAGTCTGGCTGTTTGTTGCGGACATCTTGGAGATTGTGCATTCACGGAGCAGCGGTTACTGGTGGCAGGATCCTATATCGGATCAGATTTTGGTATTATGATGTTTGACTGAAAAATGTATATATGCAACTAAAACCAGGACAAGCATTCTTTCTGGTATCTCCGAGCTGAAATCTCTTGAGGGAGGTTCTTCCCTCAGCGCACCAATGGAATCTCCTCTTTGGTGAGAAACGTGGTCCGCAGCGGTATAAGGCAGCTTCCTTACGCCATAGAGGTTCCCTGTGGTCAATACTACTTAAATAGAGCAGCTTCATTCCTCCCGTATTAGTGTAGCGAACTATATGTCTATAAATATAAACTTACTTTATTCACTACTTCTCTTATTTTATTCACTAGCTCTAACACTATAAGGTTTGCTTGCTTCAGCTGTTTTTCCTAGTAAAGTAAGTATTCTATAGTGTTCTTAATACCGCGTATTCGTCAAGCGTGCTCTAGCTTTTCTTTGAGCTCTTGTCAACTTCTATCACTAAAATGCTGCCGACACTACTATAGACGTATGGGTTGCGCTCTATGTATAGCTCTTTCTCCGTACATATGTTGAATCTTCCGATGACGGTAAATCGAGTTGTATAGTAACCTCCATTTCTTGTAGCTAAAAGCCTCCAGAACTTAATGTCTTTAAGCTCTCTTGATAAGACTCAAGAGGAATGATAACCCACGCTCACTCGCCATCCCTCCGATCCTGAGGGCCTAGGTTCGAGTCCTGGGCTCGCTCGGCCGACGAGTGCATTAATGCACACCATACCACACGGAAAAAACCTCGCGACGGCGGCGACCTAGGGGGTTTCAGTACATCACCTACTGTTTTGCCTTTTGGAAATCCTGGACCTTTCTTTTTGATCTCCATAATCAGAGCGTGGGCGATGCATTTTTGAAAAGAGGGTTCTATAGACCGCGAATAGGTAAAAGATGAGAGCATGCCCCGTGTTTTTGGGCACCTGGCTCGCAAAGGTAGTTTAACAGCATTCTTTCTTCGTTTCCCCTCTTGGACATCACATAATTGAGCATTTCCATCTTGGAGTTCATCACTGTTTTTGCCTTCACAAAAACCTATGCACAAGACTTTCTTATCCGATTCTTACAACGAAGCGTCGAGGTTCCGGGTCTCCCAGTTCTGCCCAGATGGCGTAGGATCACGGAACCCGTTCTAGACTTCCTGGGTCAATCACGCTCGATGTAGTATCACACTCTGTTCCTTCGAAAGTTTGCAGCCAATTCCAGTGCCTGTCCGCTTTTGAGGAGCATTTCCTATAACTTTGTCATTTCTGTCTTAAGGTTCTGCGGCTATCTTTACATACATTCAGCCCCGGTCCTGATACAAGCGATGCAAGCTTGACAATGTAAAGCTCGATGTGACGGTATGGAGTTACATAATCGCCAGACTTACATTTCTGTCGATCAATATTGCCTTGCACCAATTGGAGCCATATGGCTGGTGCTGGGTCGTCAGATTGCAAAGTCTGAATATCATTAGACAAGCTCCGGGCTCCCCATTTTTCTCCAATTTCAATTTCGTGATGTTCGTTGCAATGCAAGTCTAAATCTCGTCGTACCTATCGAGTCGCTTGTTGAGGTCAATTTGCAGCGGTATCCCTTGCATTCTTCTTATCCCTCACTACATATCGTCCGCACTTCATTCTCCCTCATGTTTTCAAACATGCAGAATCGCGCGCTGTTGTCCTGGCTCATGCCGTCTTCGCGAAGATGAGTATCTTCACTCCCCGTGTCGTCGGACTCTGCATCGCCCTGTTCTTCGCGTCAGCGCTCATTACTCTTTCTGTAAAGTCACCTTCGCAGAGGCCCAGATGGCCTTCGATACTGCATACATCCGCGCGCCTGCGGGCACCGGCCAACAAACCGAAAGTAGCCTTCGCAACTTTCCTAGCCGGGAGCGGTAAAGTTGAGGAAGTCGAAGAGGACGACGACGCAGACGGCTACTTTCTAGGAGCGCGCGTCCTGGCATACCAGCTCCTCCACTCCCCGTCCGCCCGCTCCAACAACAGCATTCCGTTCCTCGTGCTCGTCACCGAAGACGTCTCGCAGCGCAAACGCGACCGACTGACCTCAGACGGCGCCGTCGTGCTGGCCGTGGACAAGCTCGCCGCCGACTGGGTGACGCCCGGCGCGGAGCGCTGGCGCGACGTGCTGACCAAGCTGCGTCTCTTCGAGATGACGCAGTACGCCAAGATCTGCTTCATCGACGCCGACACGCTCGTCACCAAGCCGCTCGACGGCGTCTTCTTCGACAAGGCTACGATGGCCCACATGACGAAAGACGATGCCGCGGCCGTCAAGCCCGATGAGGCGATGCTCCCGTCGATGTACATGTTTGCGGGCAAGCCCGAGGCGTTTACGTATGACCATCCGTACCCGCCGGCCGAGGGCGACTACTTCAATGTCGGGTTCTTCGTCTTTGCGCCTAGCACTGAGCTGTTCGATTACTACATGTCTCTTCTGGCTCTGCCGGGCCGCTTCGACCCTGGATTTCCGGAGCAGAATCTGCTCAATTACGCGCACAGGCGGGACGGGAACATGCCCTGGACGGATCTGCACTACAGCTGGAATATGAATTGGCCGACTGTGAGAGACTATGAGGGTGGCGCCGCGAGCTTTCATGCAAAGTTTTGGAGTAACGATCCAACGCACGATCCGACACTCAAGGCGATTTGGCAGAAGCAGAGGGTGGAGATGGAGGCGTTTCAGAGAGGTCGGGAGACAGGCATGCGTGGGGATTGACACTTTCTGTAGTGGGACATCGTGGCGATGAAGACAGTGGCTGACGAAACCAAACGCTGCTTTGAAATGGCAGGTCGTCAAAAAGGTCGACAAGGGAGAAGAGGGCTTGAATAACCGATCGACGCTCGCAAAGCTCATTCGTTGACAGTTCTATTGATGATGCTTGATTCTGAAGCGAGGATGACTTCCATCAACATCTTACAGGTTTCTCTGCTCAGTCCTTCTTCAGATCGTGGTATATCTCCTCGATCCCGTCCTTCGTGATGACCATCATCTGCAGCCCATCACCAACCTCGATATGCCTCTCGACCGCACTCGTAAACGCATCCCTCACCAACTCCTCCACATCCTTCCTCGGCAACGGCGCCGCCTCCCTCGCCTTCAAATCATGCCCGACCCCGCTACCCGGCACATGCTGATTCTTAAAATTAACCTGATTATCCAGAAACGGCATCATCAAGCTGGCCGCGGCCCCAGCAGCCCTGCACTGCTCACGCTCGTAGCTGCCAACAGGATCATAGCTGTACAGCGCACCCTTGCCCTCCTCATCCAACCCGCCGAGGATGGCGTGCACGTAGAACGGGAAGAAGCGCTTGCCGTACAGCAGGTGCGACAGCCGCTGCGCGCACGCCGCCACGCTCATCGGCTTGCCGTGCTGGTACCGGTACGTCTTGACGGCGGTGTCGAGCCGCTGCGCGAGCGCTGCTCCGTCTGCCGCGAAGCCTACGACTGCGAGCACCATGCCCGGTGTCGAGGGCGCGGAAGCATCGCCGTTGCTGCTGCTGTTGCCGCCGATGCGGAAGAGCTTGGGTGCGTACCGCGTGTTGATGTTGTATCCGGATGTGGAGCGCGTGTCGCCGGCGAGGATGGCGAAGTCGGCGCCGGTGATGCCGAGGGTGGAGCCGCCGTTGTCGGCGTAGCTGTAGGAAAGAGTCAGTTTAAGCCGTACGGCTGGGTAGGGTGGTGTGTCAACGTACGGGTAGAAGGCGTGTTGGGTGATGCCGGCGGCAGCAGGAGAGCTCTGGGCGAAAGAGTAGGTTGGTTCGCCGGTTGGAAACGACGAGCCGGCGAATATCGAGCCCATTGAGGCGGAGTGGGGAGTGAGCGGGTGTATGTGGGTGGAGTAGAGAGCAGACGACTCAGACCGCTTTGAAGCCTGCTGAGAAGGGGGAGAGAGAGTAGAAGCAGGATATCGCGACTGGTGATATCTCCAAGTTGTCGTTGATGTGATGGAGCCCTGAAGTTGACGCAGCTTCAAGCTGCCTTGGCTCTAAGCCCTTCTGGCACTAGCGTGCTCTCGACATCCGCTGCTCCGCGTCAAAAATTCAAAGTATTTGAGACCCAAATATTGTATCAACTCCAAAGTGTAAAGCTCACCACGGAGCACATCTTATTGTAAGCTAGGAGTCAGTCTTTTGCTAAGCGCTCTGTAAATCATAGCAACAGCAAATTTTCCTCCTACCGGACCACTAATCTTCAAAGCCGCTTTACTTTGGGCCCTTTTCGTCTCCTGGCTTCTATCCAAATTTCTGTGCGAGAACGACTTAGCCGAAACTCTACTGATCTCGACAAGTACGGAATATAAAACTCCGAAGTTAGGACCGAGAGCTTGCAAAAGATCCTACGCACCTGGTCAGATATCTGTCAAGTGCAAAAAGAAATCATGCCGGCCCCCACGGCGCTTCAGAGAGCTCCGGACGAGCTGGCCGATCAGGCAATGGCGGAGGCCCCTCAAGGTACTGACGAGGGACTATTCAGTATGCTTCGTTGCTGACCTTGCCACAGAAACAGAAATTGTACTCCTCGATCCCAACGTGGTAGTTACGGAACCTGAGCCAGAGCCATCAAATCCTGCACAGGACGACGCCCACGCCAATACCAATACCGACACCGAAGCAATGCACGTTGACCTCGAAGGAAGACCCAGATTCGCACCAGCGGTGCTATCGCCTACCGCGCATCGAGTCGAGAGCCGCAAGGTTCCCATACCACCGCATCGCATGACTCCCCTGAAAGCATCCTGGACGAAAATATACCCGCCGCTCGTCGAACATCTCAAACTCCAAGTGCGCATGAACGTCAAGTCACGGGCCGTGGAGTTACGCACATCCAAACATACGGTTGATTCAGGCGCGCTGCAGAAGGGAGAGGATTTTGTGAAGGCTTTCAGTTTGGGCTTCGACGTCGATGACGCGATTGCGTTGCTGCGGATTGATGAGCTCTATATTGAGACCTTTGAGATCAAAGATGTGAAGACCCTCCAGGGAGAGCATTTGAGCAGAGCGATAGGACGTATCGCGGGCAAGGACGGCAAAACGAAGTTTGCAATTGAGAACGCAAGTCGCACGAGGGTGGTCTTGGCTGATCAGAAAATTCACATTCTGGGGGGGTTCAAGAATATACACATCGCACGAGAGGCCATCGTCAGCTTAATCCTAGGAAGTCCTCCTGGAAAAGTATACGGCAATTTGAGGACAGTAGCGTCAAGAATGAAAGAGCGATTTTGAAATCTGAGCCCTTGGTTAACCTCGTTGCACATTTGCTTTCATGACAGCAGAGACATCTCATCATCACTAATCCACAGAGCAAAAGTTTCTCGATAAAATGGCGTTCAGCGTGGACATATTTTATTCGAAGATGAGACTATAGTTCTGCAATGGCAATACGATGAGCTCTCACAGCATTTGGACCGCCTCAAGCTGGCCATTTCGATGCCATGGGAACGTGCAGTTTTACAGCGCTGATGCTTCACCATCCGGCCAAATGAACAAAGCGCCCTAATGAAGAGCTACCGTTCTCTCTGCAGCCTGATTCCTACAACACCGAGCAGATCCTCTCCTCTGGAGTCCCAAAGCCTCCTGCATGGAATCACCTGCGCGGCCATCGCACTCAACCATGTCTCCGGAAACCCGGATGTAGCGTATACGGCGCATGTCAAGCTCTCCTCCAGTGGCATTCCTTCATCGGGCACCAGCCGTCGCAGCGCTGCATCCAACGCCTCGATTTGCTTCTCCTCAGAGATGCCCGTCCAGACAAAACTCCCGCCTGTACCTTTTACTAGAGTCTCATACAAAAGCAGTTCAGCACCGCAGTCAACCGTTCGGCATTGGACTTGACAATCGGCGAGGCCCTGGCTGGTCCATTCGATCTGTGCGTCCCTTGGGAGTTCCTGCACCTCCGCAACAAAGCACGGCGGTACCCGTGATGTTGCAGGATCCTGCAACTGCACGTTGCTCATGTCTGGGAGGGGCGGTCTCCAGTCTCGAATGGCTTTCTTGTTGCCACTCTCTCGGTTGCTTCGGCCATATTTGAGCTCCCACAGGTCGATCACTTCCTCCTCTTCTTCATCGACGGGGTTTTCGGGTGCAATTATGCCGTGAATGGCCTCCCAGGCTTCAATTGCTGTCTTCGCTCTCTCATCAGCCAACCCGTTGTCGGCTGCCGGTATGAACGCAATCCCTGCAGACCACCATCGAACTCCCATCGCCCGCCCAACCCGCCAGAGGTGTTGCAGCGCCAGCACGGCGTGCGCCGTAAATGAATCCACCTCATCATCAGCGCCCGCAGTCTTCAAATCCGTCAAGAGGCTCTGTGCGTTCACCATCTCCATGCTCGCAGGAAGCAGCGGGATCTGCCCAGCCACATACACCAACCTCGCCCCGTCACCGTCCACCGTCTCCCTCTCGCCTGCTGCATCGCCATCACACAAAGCCACGCTGGTCGCCTGCGAATAAGGCCCAATGTTCGCCGGCGCCCAGTACGACCGACTCTGGACATGCAAGCCGCGGCGCAGCTGCGCGGGTCCCGTGTCGACGACGACGGAGAGCATGACGAGCGCGTCCGCAGGCAGCATGGCACCGCACGCTACGGTGACGCGTGCCGGGGGGTTGGGGGCTGTGAAGAAGGCGCCGTAGATGGGGTTGACGGAGGTGAAGGTCGACATGGAATGGAGTTGAAGGGTGGAGAAGACGATTGATGAGGGGTATGTTGCGTGGGTTTGGAGGAGGGTGGTTAGGCCTTTGAGGATGTTTTGGAGTTGCTGTGCTGCGTCTGATGAGGGGGATGGAGATGTCATGTTGGAGATTGTGATGGTGGTGCCGAAGCGTCGGACTGTCCATGGCGGTGGTGCAGGATGATGCTCGTGGCGCTTGTGATTTATCACGCTTCTCGAACTCATAGAACCGCGTGTCCTCGATCGCCGTAGCAGCGTATCAAACTCTTCGTCAAGCACATCCGGAATCCTCAATTTCTCCAACCATACCCTCTCACCCCCATCGTCTTCGACCCTCTCCTTCTCCACAACCCTCGCCCCCCTTATCCTAACCACCGCACTCCCTCCCTCCCCCCCTCACAACCTCCCACCCCTCCCCACCAACCTCAATCCTCCCCCTCCACAC
>QQTW01000083.1_pt1 | contig 51193 bp, 41 predicted proteins | sample 1904831 | NCBI WGS metagenome assembly QQTW01 (sample SAMN09435610, study PRJNA476489) | Subsurface metagenome, whole genome shotgun sequencing project.
TACTGACGTGGAGAACTAGGAGAGAGTTAGCGTTAGTCAGTTGAGCAGATGAGCAGATGTGGAAACCTTACGTGGGGGAATATGTAGGAGACGTCGGCGACCATTTGGGCGATGAGGCAGAGTACGGTGCCGGCCCCGGAGACGTCGGCGAGTACTTGGGAGACGTTGGTGAGTAAGCATTTGCAGCAGGGCTCGTCGGACTGTAGACGGGAGAAGTCGGACTGTAGCTCGGAGAGGTGGGTGAAGTGGGAGACCTTCTATCGCTGCCTCCGCCAAACTGTGGGCTGGTCGGGCTGTACATTGGCGATGTCGGGCTGTATGCTGGCGAGGTGGGACTATAGTGAGGTGACGTGGCCTTGTGCGTTGGAGAGGTTGGGCTGTAGCTTGGAGATGTGGGCGAGTAGCTTGGAGAGGTGGGTGAGTAGCTGGGAGACGTGGGCGAGTATGATGGAGAGGTTGGGGAGGCGCCGGTACCGTACGACGGCGAAGTAGGAGAGTATACCGGAGATGTGGGTGTATAGCCGGGGCTCGAAGGAGAGAACCTTGGGGACGTCGGGTTGAAGCGCGGGCTCGAGATGCCCGGGGAGGTGGGTGAGTAGCCGGGGGAAGAGGGCGAGTACCCGGGAGAGGTCGGGCTGGTCCCGCTGAACGGGCTGGTTGGAGCGTAGCCAGGGCTCCTGCCGCCAATGTAGGGGCTGGAGCTGCCATCCGCGAAGCCTGCGGTTGGCCCGTACGCTGTGAGACCACCAGTCTCGTCGCCCCCGGCCTGAACCATGGGTGAGAACGAGGCGCCATAATCAGGTCCGCCGAAGCCGCCCTCATGAGTTGGCGAGCCAACGTCATACGGGGTGGCGGCACCAGAGTCAACGAACCCAGTGACTCCTGCCACACCAGGCATGAGGCCGAATCGCGCGTTATCGGAAGTCGCAGTGTTGAGCATGTTCTGATCCAGATGGATTTCAACCTCGCCAGTGCCAAGAGGAGCCAACTGTCCCAACATGATGTTCTCTGAGACGCCGCGACAGTCGTCTAGCTCTCCACAGGCGGCTGCCTCGAGAAGAATTTCGACGGTCTCCTCGAAGGAACATCGCATGAGAGCGCCGGTATCTGCGCGGTTGATGCCGTGTCGAGTGATTGCCATCAGATGTCCACGCGCAGTCATGACATCTACGAGCAGCGCCAAGTGCCTGTGATTGACGTACGAGCCATCGAACGCGAGCACCTGCGTCAACTCGCGCATGAGAGCAGAACGGGTTGCTTCGATACCGAACACCTGGAAGACCTCGATGAAAGAGTTTGAGTACGTCCGGTATGGATCGACTCCTTCCACCGTGAGAACTTCGCCGAGCGCGGTGCCGCTGGTGTCGAGAAACCACTCCGTGCACAAGGGGTCGGACTTTTTCATGGTCAACGAGCCATCTTCCGTCCGCCTGAGCCGCTCTTTGTAATTGATGAATGCTCGCTCGATGCCAGCAACTCCGCGCAACGTGAGGGTATCGAGCATGTGGGCCTCCAGACGCTTTAGCATCAGATCTTCCTCCAGATCATCATCATCGTCATCCTTGCTTTGCTCTTGGATCATTCTGATTCGAATGACTTGCTCGTCCGCATTGTTGTCACTGAAGATCACTGCGAGGTCTTTGGAGTAGTTTTCCTTGATCTTCGAAGCAACGTCTGATACGGTAAGACCTTTATCGAGAAGCTTCCGTCGGCCGAGCACGATCCGAAGCAGCCACTTGGACTGTCGGTTCGGATCATCCGCGTTGTCTTCAGGGATGATAAAGTACGACTCGACCATGTCCACATCTGAATCGATGACGGTCGATTGGATATCCGGGTCGTAATAAATCTCCGTGGTTTCGGTGACTGAGCGCAGGGTTGTGTGTTCGACCAGACTCCGCAGTTTCTTCGCGCTCTCCTGGTTTCCGGTACTGCCTTCAGTTTGATACACGACCATCGAAGGGGTTTTGATGTTTGTGGCGACGTTGAGAATCTCTTTGAGCCGTGGCACACCCAATGTGACGTTCTTGGAGGAGACACCAGCAAAGTGAAAGGTGTTGAGGGTCATCTGAGTGGCAGGCTCACCAATCGATTGAGCCGCAAGGACACCGACCATCTCACCCGGACTGACAGCGGCCTTTGCGAAGCGAGTGGCGATGTCTCCAAGCACGTTTTCAAAGGCCAACTTGTTCAACGAGTACTCTTTCACGAGTCTCTTGAAAGCCAAACGTGACCGCAGATGTGCCTTGAAGAGCAGTGTAGCACTCTCTTGAGCTTCAAGCGAGAGCGGATCGTCTCCCCGTACGATGACCAGCTGGTCGAGCAAGTGCTTGACTCTGGGTATGACTTCGGCAGGGTGAAGGTCGCTCCGCGCGCCGTCCTTCACTCGGAACTTCGTCTTTGCCGTTTCTATCATGCGCACGATGTTCAGCGGCAACTGAAGTTGTTCGTTGTCATCCTTCCTGCCATCTCGGAGGAACTCTCGATCTCGTAAAAGTTGCTCCCACTCGTCATCCAGATGGCGCTGCACATCAACGTCTCCTGCAATTTCCGCAGCCTGTTCCAGGACCTCAGGGGACAGAGATAAGCCGGGATCCATGACATCGACGCGGAACTTCTTTTCGAACTGCTTGTCTGAACAAGCAATCACATCAACGTTTTGCTGCTCGATGTAGACGCCATCCAAGCCATCCTCGCCATAGACGAACTGGACAATGTCACCCAGTGAATTCCGGACGGTACCGTCATACTTTGCCATGACGTCCTCGAGTGCCTTGACAAGTCTTCGCTGAATGTATCCAGTCTCTGCGGTCTTGACCGCCGTGTCGATGAGACCTTCCCGACCGGCCATTGCGTGAAAGAAGAACTCGGTAGGTGTGAGACCCCTGAGGTAAGAATTCTCCACGAAGCCTCTCGCCTCGGGAGAATAATCATCCTTGGTATAGTGGGGGAGTGTGCGATACTTGAACCCGAACGGAATGCGCTTGCCCTCGACAGACTGCTGACCTACCACCGCGGTCATCTGCGAGATGTTGATAGCTGAGCCTTTGGAACCCGATCTGGCCATCTGAATGGCGTTGTTGAGATCCTTCAGACTCTTTTCGGTCTTGTTGCCAGCATTGTCACGGGCACTGTTGAGAGCTTTCGACACTCGACTCTCAAACGTCTCGCGGACGTTCATTCCAGGAAGCGCTTCCAGCTCGTTTTCGGTAGCACTTTTTGTTATGATCTCGACTTCCGCTTTCTGTTCGTTCACCGCATTCTGTATATCTTGACTGGTCCGGGCGTCTGGGATGGTGTCGCCAATGCCGATGCTGAAACCGTTATGCAGAAGCCAGTGGTTGACGATTCGTTGCGTTCCGTTGAAGAAATTGACCGCTGCCTCCCATCCCTTCTCATTGAAGATGATGTGGATGACTCCACCTCCGCTCGCACCAACGGACTTCTTGCTGAACAGGCCGTACATGAGTTCACCGCCATGCACGAACAAGCCCTCGTCATTGATGGGTGACTTGCCCTCGTCGCTGCCGCGGAAGAGATTCAGACCGTCAGGAAGCGCCAAGCTTATGATCTGCTTTCCGGTCCATCGCGGACGTGGCTTGAGGATCGCTGGATGAGGGATGATTCCATCCCAGTCAGGGACCCACATCAAGATGTTCATGACTTGCTCTTTGGTCAAGAAGACATCACGACGACACATTTTGTAGACGCCGCAAAGGGTGTCTTGGACGATGCCCATGAGCGGGCCATTTCGCTGCGGGGAAACAATGTTAAGAGGCACCATGCAGAGCTGCATCACCTCGGCACGAGTTTCCTCGCTTTGCGGGACGTGAAGATTCATCTCATCGCCATCAAAATCCGCATTGTACGGTGAGGTGACGGATAAGTTGAGTCGAAATGTCGAGTACGGCATCACCCGGACACGATGACCCATCATGGACTCCTTGTGCAGTGACGGCTGACGGTTGAAGATAATCATATCTCCATCCACAATGTGACGCTCCACTTTCCAGCCGTATTGCAGCGTGATCTCTCCGGCCCGTTTGTGGTGTCTCAGATCAATGCGCTCGCCGTTGTCACGAATAACATACTTTGCGCCCGGGTGCTCGTTGGGACCGTTTCGGACGAGTTTGTGTAGTTTCGCAATGTTATACGGCGTAACTGTTTCCGGATAGGTCAAGGTGCGCGCGATGCTTCGAGGTACTCCGACTTCATCAAGCGAGAGGTTTGGATCACCGGTTATGACCGTGCGAGCAGAAAAGTCCACCCGTTTTCCCATCAGGTTGCCCCGAAGGCGACCTTCTTTGCCTTTGAGCCTGGCGCGGATGGACTTGACCGGCCGTCCGGATTTCTGCAGGGCCTGGGGCTGGCCAGCTATGTCATTGTCCATGTACGTTGCCACGTGAAACTGGAGGAGATTCTCGTAGTCGCTCAGAACGTGCTGAGGAGACCCTTCCTGCTCGCATTTGCGGTAATTGCTGTTGGCTCGTATAATGTCCCCAAGCTTGTAGGTCAAGTCGTCCTCTCCTCGCATGCCTTGGCCGGTGCCGTCGACTGAAATGCTTGGACGAACGGGTGGTGGAGGCACAGGAAGTACGGTGATTATCATCCATTCGGGTCGTGCGTAATCGGTGTTCAGGCCCATCTTTCGGATGTCCTCGTCCAATATGTTGCGGAACACGTTCAGAGCCATCTGTGGGGTGATTGCCTTCTTCTCAGGCTGGCGTGCTTCCTCCTCATCTTCGCCTTTCTGCTGGCCCCAAGTCCCCAGCAACCTCAGACCCTCCCTTCTGATCGACGGTTGTACGTTTCCGCATCCACCATGACCGCGCTTTTTAGGCTCCTTGGATGGCCCACCCATCTCCATCTCCTCTGGCGGCAAGTCGGGTTCACATAGGTACTTCCCCTTGCAAGTCCGCCATACGGCGTCGAAGCGTCGTTTAGGATCTCGAAAACGTAGAGCATCGACGAATGCCGGATTACTCTAGATTGAACATGTCAGCTTGTTCGGAAGAATTGAAAATTGAGTCACTGTGCTTGGAGTGACCCACTTCGTCTATCAAAATCTTTCCACAATTATGACAGACGATTTCCAGGATCTTCTTTATTTTGGTGATGAACCCTAGCGTAGACGTCAGCAGAAGGCGCTGTGGCAGCGCTCACAGTATGACACACCGACGTGAAAAACGGGCACAGCCAGCTCGATGTGACCAAAATGACCAGGGCATTCCTGCATGCTCTCGCCACAAGTTGCACATGCAACACCACGGTCGATCGAGCCCAGCTTCGGATCATTCAGTCCTTTTTCCCGTGGACGCTGCTTCTGTTCGTCCTGCAAGAGTTTAGCTGAGAAACGCGTTCACAGGTAGTCGTAGAAGATACGCACCATGGTCTCGGGATACTCCACATGCACCACACTCATATTTTTTATCTCTTCCGGAGATAAAAGGCCGAACTGTATCTCCTGTATCGTGCGCAGATGCGCGGTGGAGTGTTGGAAGTTCAAGTTTGCCATCTTTGCTGCGGTGCTCTTCCAAGCCCTGATGAATCAAAAACACAAAGGCTGCGAGGCGACCTCAGCAACGTCTCCTACCGCGAGGAGCACCCTCCCAGACGACCCCCGTCTCTGCCGCAGCCCTAGTCGCTCGAGGATGTGTTCCGTCTTTGCGGTGCGATGAGAGTGAGGTGGCGCGGAGCGCAAGTGGTGAGAAGTGAGAATCTTTGCAGGTCTTCGCGTCTTTGTGTCGCGGACCCGGCGCGCGTCTTCAGTGCATGAATGAATATGCAGGTACAGTTCACGGAGCCAAACGAGAGGTATGGCAGTGCGTACGGCGGTGATGAAGATGAAGCAGCTGCGACGCCTTCAACGTGTGGAGGTGAAAGTGAGGGTTGGAAGATGAGGATTTGTTGCGGCCGAGTAAAGTTGTTCGCTCAGAACCTCCTGGGTGGCAGGCCAAGCCTTGTCACGTGGAAGCTGAGCTAACTCGATTTAGCGTTAACCCGTCCACATGTGCACAAGCTCACCATTCACCCATTCAGTACTCGAGTCACCACGCTACCAAGGTTGCTCGACAATTCTCTCAGGCGCTGAGTCACTACTCAGTCAGTCCTTTGGCACCCATGTTCTCGAGTACGGAGTGCTCTCTTTCCATTGAGTTATCTTGCGGCGTAGGCACTGAACCAGGCGCTTCCCCTACGAGCGTTGATCTCACTTGGTGCTTCTAACGAAGTCCCTTCTACGACAAAGCCTATGAACCTTTCACTGGTTGATCCTTTCGTGCTTGCGCAAGACTGCCCTGAAGCCCTGATAGGAAAGCTCCGTCAGTCTCATGGAAAACGGACGGAAATCTAATTGCGAATGTTGATTGATACGAAGGGAGTGGCCATGCGACATGCATAAGGTTCAATCACCGCGGTGATCTCCTAGCGTCTGGCCGTGTGAGTCCCCTATCCAACAAACTGAGCCAAACCAGGCTTATCGTTGCAGCTGGATGGCACAGTTGCGGTCTTCGATATCGAAACCAACGGCATCGCTCGCAAACTTCGGGGTCATACGCGTCAAGTGCAGTCAATAAGGTCAATTCGAGACACCCGGATAAGCCACGGTCCATTCTAACAAATACTAGCTGGTCCGCCAACGATCGTTACTTGCTGAGTTCCTCGCAAGACTGGAAGTGTGTCTTGTGGGACCTTAAAGATGGCGTCAGAGTCCGCACGATCAAATTCGAGGCTCCAGTCTTCATCGCGGAGCTACATCCATCTAACCAGTAAGCTGGACGCCCCTCTCCGTTTGTAGAAGCTAACGCGCCAATTGCGAAGCCTGCTCTTCGTGGCTGCGCTTTTCGAGGATCACCCTATGCTCGTAGATGTATCCACGAATGACACGATCAAGACCACACTACCATCGGCTCCTCGTCGCTCACAAATTGAGCGAGACTGTGCGACGGGGAAGCAAGCCGCTCAGGATGCACGGCAGACTACCACAGTTTCCGTCTTCACTCGTTCCGGGGACCACATCCTGTCAGGAACGAACAAGGGCTGGCTGAACATCATCGAGACAAGGTCCTGTCAAACTCTGTTTTCCACACGTCTCACCAACAACATCATAATATTCATTCGCCTTACAGCTTCTGGTCGTGACATAGTCGTCAACTCCAGTGATCGGATCATCCGGACATTACACCTTCCGGACCTTTGTGCCCCCAACATCGACTTTCCAACCATGCGCCTGGAGGTGGAACACAAGTTTCAGGACGTCGTCAACCGTCTCTCCTGGAACCACGTGGCATTCAGCTCTACGGGGGAGTACGTCACAGCATCGACCTGGATGAATCACGACATATATATTTGGGAGAGAGGGCACGGCAGTCTCGTGAGAATTCTAGAGGGCCCAAAGGAAGAGCTTTCTGTTGTTGAGGTACGTGACCTGGCTCAGACTTGGCTCTCCGGCATTGACATTCATAGTGGCACCCACATCGTCCGTTTGTTGCTGCCGTCGGAGTAGACTCTGGGCGTGTTTATCTGTGGTCCATCCATACCCCTCAGCGATGGTCGGCGCTCGCACCGGACTTCGTAGAAGTCGAGGAGAATGCTGAGTATGTAGAACGAGAGGACGAGTTCGATATCCAGCCAATCGAGGAGATCCAGAAGAGAAGGCTCGACCGTGAAGATGAGGACATTGACGTTCTGACGGTCGAGCCCGTCAAAGGGGAGTCTGAACTCGCAGAGTTCCGCATGCCAATCCTTCTGGGAATAGATGTGAGCGATAGCGAAGATGAAGTTGTCGCCATTGGTGCTGGACAATTTCGGCGGAAGAGTCCAGGCCAAGGCAAAGACTGGCTGATTGATAATGATTTCGCCGCAAGCGGCGACGATCAAGGTGCGCATCGACGCGGGACGGTAAGCGGCACCACAAAGACGCAGCAGAGTTCGAAAAGGCGCAGGGCAGAATGACAAGGCCACAGATTTAGGCATGCAGGAGTCTCGGGTGTCTTGCCGCAAGCTCGGTACGATACGGTCGCATGTAGCGCAAAAGGGTTATGAAAGAATGGCATTATGCAGTATCAGCTACTCACAGATCCAACGTCGGTCAAAGTCACCGAATCTGCAACATGTCCGACGTTATCAAGGGTGGTAGCGCTACGCAGGTCCCATCGCCTTGCTCACGACGTCTGCTTCTATCACATGAGTAATGAATTGTGGTTATGTCCTCTGCCAGCGGTTCTGTCTTTTGCTCCGTCTTGAGTTCTGGTTTCATTCTTGAAAGTTGGCTTGCAAGCTGTCGGCTGAGGCTCGTTTTTCAGGCATCGTATTAGCCCACCCACAATTAAACATATTAATCCTTGTCATTCAAGTATCTTTCTTTCATGTAAAAGCCAACTCCAGTTCAGAAATGATTGGGTTGGTCAATGGGCCCTATTGATCCGTTTGCGTTCAATAACAAAGGAAGGCTCCCTATTGTTGTCTGAACTCATATAATCAGTATCCTTCTCTTTTCTGACCTTAGGCTTCTCAGTCTTCTTACTCACTTGCAGAGAATACTTGGACCTCAACATATCTCTTGTTTTCTTGTGCTTCGTTACGGTTCTAAGAATTCACAATGGTGCAGAACGGCTTCAACCTTTATTGCCAGCAACAAAAGCAGAATTGGCGCCTTGCTAATCAGGCGGGCACCGATGGTAAGTCGATGGCTGTCCACTAGATGTTCAAGAATAACTTGAACTGATGCAATTAGCTGCCATGCGTGCCCACTTTGCAGCTCAGAACGGTCTCAGAGAAATGTGGCAAGCACTGCCGGTCAACGTCCAACAGGGATATAGGAATCGGGCTCGGCAGCTGGCTGCCAATCCTCCTCCGCCGCCTCCTCCTCCTCCACCTCCGCCACCTCCGCCAGTTCCCCAAGACGATTATGATGATTGTCTACACGACTACAACCGTCCTCCAATCGACTTCAGCAACACCCAACGCACATATACTCCCTTCGATATGTACCGAGAGCTGCATATTGCAAATCTTTCGAGGCAAAACGCTGGCAATACCGTATCGACCGCAGCCCTTGAACTCAGTTTCAAGCAAATATCGCTCGCGCTCCACGCTAAATTGGCTCAGAAAGCTAACAGACGCAATGCCCGAAAACAAGCGGCCGCGAGTCTCAGGAACTTTCCACAACGATTACAGTTCCTGTCCATGCACGCAAGAGATCTTAGAGGGACCTATATTGCGGGCGATTTTCTGAGGCCGACTGACGGCAAATGGGAAGGCGTGCATTTTGCTGGGCAAGGTGGCTTCGGCCGTACCGGTGTGTGGGTACAACTGGATAGTTCTGAGGACATCCTGAATGTGAGTAACACCTGAAACATGGTCGACAATGGTACTGATGACTGCATAATCAGAGAATGGTGGTGAAGGAAGAGGATCTCCAACGATCAGGATCCCAAATCGTTTGGAACGACAATCGCCCAGAAACGAGCGAGATCATTGTCCATCGGAAATGCGGTGTGGAACTCACTGATTACATCGTGAAGTACTACGGCTGTAAGGTGCTGGTAGCAAGCCAGACATCTCGGATGTACATGGAGTTATGTCCGCATGGAGACCTGGCCGCCAGAATCAGGCAATATAAGGCGGCGAATCGAAGGTTAGTGATCTCTGTTCATATGCCCCACCCGTGGTTGATATCCATGCCATTTACGAGCGGGTGGCCTTAAATATATTCCTTACAACTCACTTTCTCTTATGGCACACATTTCTCCCGCTACTTCTGCTGATACATTGTAGAATCACAGCAGGTCAAGCCCCGCCTGGCTATGACGTTCCGCTCAAGTTTCCGGAACCTTTCCTATGGTATACGTTCTTGGCTCTGGTCGACGCGTGCTTGGTTCTTCGACTTGTCAATAAACGAGTCAGCAAAAGTGATCGACGTCAGATCGTTCACCTTGATATAAAGCCCGATAACAGTGCGTACGATCTACTGCCCCCCCGGTGTTACACAACTGATGAGATATGCAGTTTTCCTGGGCACCGAGAACCCGTTAACATTCGGCACATACCCAGTCCCGAAACTCGGTGATTTTGGGTTGGCCGTCGAGACGTCTCGAAATGATCCAGATAATCCTGAATATTATCGAGAAATTGGGACGAGGATGTTTATGGCTCCGGTAAGTTAGAACTCTCATTTCGTCCCTCAGTTGTCGTCGTCTGACTGTTGTATTTGTAGGAGCAAAGGGACATCAACCGTTGGATTACGCAAAATTCGTACCTGGCTGAACTCGGTGATGCCCACCTGTTGTCTCATACAAATGTATGGGGAATCGGCGCTGTCCTTGCTTGCATGATTGGGTTGGATGATGCACCCCGCGGACGTCTTTATACTTCCACTAATCTCGGCTTGAGAGACATTCGTGTCCAACCACCTGCAGTCAACACTTACAGCAACGAGCTCCTCCGGCTGGTTCGAGAATGCGGACAGTCTAAGCCCCGCACTAGACCCGGTTTGACAGATTTAAAACAGCAGATACAAAACGGCATGACTCAGTTGGGTATTTCCAGCGATCAATGGTCGCAACAGGCCGGGCAGCAGTACCAGTTACCGCTCCTCTTTGAAGATTTGTGGAATCTTGATGTATAGGAAGCAGTGGTTGGAAGATCATAATCGCACGTGTCATTTTTGTCGAGCAAAGGTTCGAGATCTATTTGCAGTGGCGGGTCGATCCTGCATGATCAAAAGCATTAGAAGGAGGATGTGGCCCGCCATGACACTCATAACGAAATCAGCCAAGCTTTCTGGAATTGCATGGCCGATTGGAGCAAAAGCCATCTTCTAACATGCCTTAGTCTACCCTCTAGCTCTACCCCATAGCCAGCGGTCAGAAAGAACAGCGAAGCTGTTGCACTGCCATCTCCCCTTCCTTTCTTGAGACGTGACCTAAGAGGAACCTACTTGATCATTATCTATCTGACGCAGCCGAATCTCGACAGCCCTTTTGTGGGCCTCTAGTTGCTCAACATCTGCAAGTTCCATGACTGTTTTGCCGATACCGCGTAAACCATCTTTGGTGAGCTTTGAGCTAGTGATGTGCTTGGTATAAGAGCCAAGATTCACCCCGGAGTACTGTCGGGCATATCCACACGTAGCTAGATGTTGGTCAGCATGATTTCCGGACCATGCAAGATACCTGCGCTTACGAAGTGAATGATTGACCCCGGCAGAGTAGTCGCCAACACTTTCGGGCGTCCAAGGACCTATAAAGACACTTCCGGCGTTTGTGACCATGTCGACGCGTCGTTCGACGTCTTCAATTTGCAAGATCAGGTGCTCCGGCGCGTAAAAGTTGCTCAGCGCCATCGCCTCTTCGATGTCCTTGACGACAAGCGTAACAGAGTGCTCAATGGCAGCCTTGACGATATCAACACGAGGCAACGTGCTCGCTTGGGCATGGAGCTCCTCCTCGATTGCAGCCAATTGTTGCCCATTGAGGTCGACTGCTATCAAAACGACCTGGGAGTCGACACCATGCTCGGCCTGACTCAACAGATCGGCTGCCACGAAGGCCGGGCTGGCTGTGTGGTCCGCCACCACAAGGACCTCGCTCGGTCCGGCCGGCATGTCTATACTCACGCCGGCGCTGGTGTCGTTGGAGACAATCATCTTCGCTGCCGTGACAAATTGATTCCCGGGCCCGAGAATCTTGTCGACCTTGGTGACGGTCTCCGTCCCGTACGCTAGAGCTGCGACAGCTTGCGCGCCGCCAGCGAGAACAATGCTTTCTGCGCCCACTTTGTTGGCCACATATACAATTTCCGGCGTCACGGAGCCGTCGGCTCGTGGGGGCGATGCGAGCACAATCTTTTGGCATCCAGCTACCATTGCAGGCACCCCGAGCATCAATGCTGTTGATGGCAGCACCGCGGTACCCCCAGGGATGTAAAGCCCCACCGACTCTATCGGCCGACAGAAGCGCGAACAGACGACGCCGGGCATCGTCTCAACGACTAGCGGCTTCTCCTCTTTCTGAGCAGCATGGAAACGCCGAATGTTCTCGAAAGACACGTCGATCGCTTCGGCAACTGCCGGTGATACCTGCATGAGATGGGACGGAAAGGGCGCTTTCAGTACAGTTTCAGTCAGAGCTGTAGCTTTATCAAACTTGTGCGTGTACTCGAGTAAAGCAGCGTCCCCCCTTGTCCGTACATCCTCGATGATGGGTTGGACAATTGATATGATCTTTTCGCTTGTCCGTTGCGAAGGCCGCTCTAGAACATCCTTGACAGACTTTGCACTGTGTTCGGCGGTTGCATACCTTTTCATGTGGATTCTTTCATGAACCCCCTGGTCGTTCGATTCTGGTGTTGCTGGTTCATCTTTGGCGCCATTGGCTGGCTTTGGTGTCTTGGAATTGTGCTCGGTTCCATTTGTAGCCTGAGTCTGCTGATTCCTGTTGGGCTTCGCGTCTCCTTTCCGTCGTTTGACCTTGGCGCTTTTCATGTCCAGATTTTGCTCAATGTCTTCGAGCGTGACACCAGCAGCTACACATTTCGTGAGAGCAAAGTAGAGAAGATCAGCCGCTTCGAAAGCTACATTGTCCTTGTTAGTCGCTTCGCAGAGCTCGTTTGCTTCTTCAAGGATTTTGGCATTCAGCAACTCCGAATCACGGAATAACCGTGCGGTATATGACCCCTCTGGAGCAGATTCATGCCTACTTTGCAAGGTTTGATGTAGACGAGAAAGCCCGGAATAAGGTCCGAAGCATGTTGCGGTCCCCAGGTGACAGAAACCTTCCAATGATCAGTTGAGACAACATTACGGGACGTTTGGAGGAATGCGCACCTCTTCCCTTCTGTCTGACGATGAACCGCAGGCAGTCGTAATCGCAGTCGATTTCGACCCTCACTAGCTCCTGAGTGTCTCCACTGGACTCTCCCTTGTACCAGAGACCCCGTTTGCGACTCTGATAAACACCTCTTCCGGTGCGCAAACTCTCCGCTACACTTTCACGGCTGCTGTAAACTAGACCGAGAGCCGTGCCTCTGACATCAGTCACGAGCGTTGTGAACAAGCCGTCCGATCTATCGGTGACAGCTTTCGCAAGAAGAGCATCAGACACAACCAGCAGGTGCGCGTCAGCAGCTCCGTCAAGTGTAAGCAAAGAGTCGGGAACAACAACTATAGCATTTAGTTTCAAGCACTTCCTAATCGCTTCGGCTTTCGGCTCCGCAAGAGAAATGTACATGGGAGGCCCGTCCAGCTTGTTCCCCTTGAGAAGTGCTTCGACGGCCTCTGCATTTGGAACATGATGCCAGAAGATGCTCACTTGTCCGTCAGCGTCAGCGCTGGAAGAGCCTTCATGATCCTCGCCCGACTTCGAAAGGATAAGTCTATCGAGTTCAACTTTGCAGGCGTCCCGTAGCTCTTCCAGCTGTGACTGTGTTACAACTACAGCGGTAGCTCCAGAGTCCAGTATCGACAGGATGTCTTCCGTGGATGCAAGCGAGGAAACATCGAGGTAAGTGGCATGTCGTCCTCTAGTTTCTTGCAAGTATTGAACGGCCTGTTCAGATCTTGAGGAGTCAATGGTCGCGAAGACGCTCCCAATGTGACCAATTGTTTCTGATGTCAAAGCTTGTGTCCTTGGCGTGTTCCTGGCAATATCGATGGCTGGCAGGAACGGTGGAGTCATAATGCCCAGCCTGAAAGATGTTTCTATTGCTGTATAAAACGTCAGGAGACGGCCAATGAGGTCTAACTCAGCGGAATGCAACCTATCAAGGCAACGTGTGCATTCCGGAAAGAAATCTGATTCACGGGAATGAGGTTCAGGCTGAGCGGGGGTCGCCTACAGGAAAACTTTGGTAGAGGGTCGTGCCGCCCGAACTTCAAGAGTCAACGACCGTTCTCCGCGGCTCGACCCATTTTTGCACTTTACACTCTCACGACTAGTATGTTTCAACACTTGAGGACGAGGCGAACGAGATGAAATTAGAACTGAGCAATGGGCCCCAGCCTGGCCAACCTGTGCCGTGCCCGCAGGAATGGCATCTTCATTCCGGCCTGCCATCGTCGGTTTGCTGCATTCTCCCGTTTGCGGATGAGGCCCTCACTAAAGGGACACAACTGGATGGGAACATCTTTCGACGACCCGAATCAGCATTTCTCTATCACAAAGCGCACATTCTCATGGGGAGTTCTGCCAACGGTGCTGATCCCTCCGGTTGTCTTCCTCGGGCTTGCCCTTACGCTCTGGGCATACAAATGCGGCATGATGGTGATCTTCCAGAACAAGATCATATACATGCCTTACCTTCCTCCGTTTGCGCGCCACGAAAAGATCGAAGACTATGCCAGATTATGCGAACCGGTTGTCTGGGAAGAAAGACGGATCAAATCACTCGATGGCGTAGATCTCGCTCTTTGTATAGGTAGCGTCGCAGCAAAGGACCGAATGAAGAATGCTCGACTCAGTGAATTCGTTATTCTTTATCTTCAAGGGTTGGCCTACCATACTCTCTATTTCTTGGTATCATCGTGGCAGCTTACTAATGATTAGTAATGCATCTTCTCTTCCACCTCGACTTCCGACTCTATCCAATGTCATGAAGTCTCTTAACGCTCGAGTGAAGGGAGATGAAAATCCTCGGTCATATACTATTGTCGCGCTGTCGTATCGCGGTTACTGGACTTCGCGAGGGCGGCCGTCAGAGAGAGGAATCCAGAAAGATTCAATAGCAGCCCTTCAGTGGATAGATCAGACGTTTCGACAAGCTGGGACTGAAACAAAAATTCTCGTTTGGGGACAGAGCGTTGGAGCAGGGGTTGCTACCTGTGCAATTGCAAGTTATCTGGAAAAGTCGCATTCTACCCCATCCAAATCTACTAACATCAGAGGATTGATACTGGAGACACCATTCGTCAGCATTCGTGATATGCTCACGGTGCTTTATCCGCAGAAGTGGTTGCCGTACCGCTACCTCTGGCCCTTTTTGCGCAACCGGTGGGATAGTGAGAGAGCCTTGCGGCGCATCGCCTCTATGCCCGGAGACAATCGATTTCCGATTCTCATGCTTAGCGCTGGCAAGGATGAGCTGGTGCCACCTGAGCAGGCAGACAAACTTCACTCTCTTGCTTTGGAACTTGGCTTGGACGTAGAGCGAACGAGTGTGCAAGGTGCCCTCCATAATGAGGCTACGGTCCGGCATCAGGGACGGCAAGCTGTTGTTGCGTTCTTAGATAGACTCGGAAGAGGTCAAGCGTGACACATTACCAAGCGTGTCACCATGATTGGAGCCATGACATTGAACTCTTGATCTCCGCAGGCTAATTCGACATCGAAACTAAAAGTACATTGTTGACGGACGTGATCTCAAAACTCCATCCCAGTCTCCCTTCCAGACGCTCAAGTGGAAAAGCTACCTACCAAGCGGGATGAGACGACCAACCTAGACGATTACCGCAAAGTCAACTGTTGGCTCATGGTGGCCTTCCTGCTCTCAGTGGAGGGCCCCTTGGTAGCTTTCTGGAAGACATTCCAAAACTTCAAGCTCTCGTCTGCGGCAGCCGTCGCGAGTGTCTGTCCATCAGGGCTGAGGCAGCTGTGCAAGACTCTGCTCTCGTGAGCCGGGATCTCAATGTTCTTCACCAGGGTCGGATAGCTCCAAATGCTCAGGCTGTTGTCCGGAAACCCACTGCTACTGACAATCTCTTTGTACCCGGTGCTCCACCTGAGGCTGGTGACTTGCGAGCCAGTGTCGATGCTGTTGGTTCGAGCCCCGGTTGTCGAGTTCCAGAAGTGGATATGACGATCGTGCGAGCCGCCTCCGGTGGCGAGAAGGTTGGTCTGCCAGGGACACCATGCGAGAGCCTTGACTGCTGCCCGATGGTTTGTCTTGGTGAACTTTGGCGCCGTCAGAGATCGGGCATCCCAGATGCTGACCAGGTTATCGTTGGCACCCGTCGCTAGCTGAGCGCCATCCGCACGCCATTCCAAGCCGCACACTTCGCCGGTATGGTTGACGAGCTCGGCAACTTTGTGCTGGGCAACGCGAACATCGTGGTTGAAAACAAGGCCGCTGCGTGATCCCGTGCTGAGAAGGTGCTTGTTCCACCCCATAACGCCGACGCGTGTGTCATGGCCAAACATGCTGCGCAACTTGGTTTTTTCCTCGACGTCCCAAATCTGAACCTCACCCGTGCCAAGTCCGACGCCGACATAAGCACCGTCCGCGCTCCATTTGACAGATGAGACATAAGTCTCGGGTGATGTTTCCAACAAAGAGCTAACGGTGCCGCTCTCCGCGGACCAGACATACACGTTGCGTTCGAGGCCAATTGCGACCTGGTTTCCAGAAGACCAATCCAAAAGGTTCAGGTAATAATCATCCAAAAGGCCAGGTGCGTCCAGCACACGCTCTGGTCCAGTCGGAACCCGACGACGAAATTGCGCCGAAACTCCATTCGCAGGTTTCAAAGGTCGGTTGTACTGCGAACGTAAGTCGATAGGCTTTGATGACTCAGGTGGGGCGGGCTTGAAGGCGAGGATGCGTGTGTTGAGCGAGACCCCACAGGCTGAAGCAAGCGACGACTGATATGCAACGGCATCAGGGGCGGGCTTTGAATAAGATTGTGTGTTGTCTTCATCGTCGTCGAGGCTCAGGCCCTCCAAGGACAACGTTGGGTCACTCTCAGCTCCTCGGCCGCCGATCTCGAAAGCACTCGCAGCATTTGCAAGTATGGAGGAGCCCTCAGCAGCTGAAGACATGCTGGAGCTGGTCTTTGGCCGGCAAGAATCAAAGTCAAGTTTGCCCGAGCCGACGTTGCAGATGGCGTCGCTTGCAGTTCGGTTAGGGATGAACCGGTCAGCTGCGTTGTAGGCAACGCGGATGCTAGACTTGGTGGGTCTGGCACGGACTCGGCATGGGGAATGCTTGACGGTGCTTCCGGTACCTGTCAGGGCCCACTCCGAAACCCCAATGTCGAGACGTCGAGGAGACTTGGCTGGCCGGGCGATGTTCGACTTGGGGGAGTCGCGAACTGTGTGCTTGGAGATCGAGCGACTGAAGCGGGACATCAGATTTCCACCGTTGATGGGTCCTTGGGGAAACAGAGATTGCTCAGTGGACTGCCGCGTAGGTGTGCATGGCGAAGGCGTGAGAGCCATACGCCCACCGGCGGTGCGAGTGGAAAAGATGCCATTACGGCTTTTGATAGGAGTCAAAACTGCTGGGCTAGCCATGTATACTGAGTCTAGGGGGCACACTATGTTAGCACGAAGTCTTGCTTGACTGTGAGGCATTGGTTGAAAGCATACATGCACAAGAACTGCTCGAAGGCGAAACCTGCGCCGGATAGTTCTGCAAAAGCTGCACCGTAAAATGCAGATGTCTATGAACGCTTGGATGTTTTTTTGGATTTTCTTATGAGGGTTGAAGCATGTATGAGAAGAGGTTTGGGAGATGGAGGTATGTGAGTGTGAGAGGATAAGAATCAGCTCTGTTCAGATGGAGGGAAAGGGAGGCCATTTATGGAACTATGTTAGTGGGGCGGTTGGCATGGAGACGGAGCACAGACCACCCAGCTCACCGCTCGGCAGATTCTGCCTTTTGCCAAGGAAGGCGGAGATGCAAGGCTGGAGTTCTCTGTACCGAAGTACCTATCAACCACAACGAACACTTTCACATGAAGCCTCACTGCGAACCTCAGCATCAATGGTGGCATCACCAGGAACAGAGGACATCGATGATTCTCAGTGACCAGAGTGGCTTCAAATAAAGATCATTGTGCTCCCTCATTCTCGCCAGCCGCTGGCTCCTGTCATATCCACTGAGCTGCCACAGATTGAGTCAATTCACACACTCATGGCGGACCAGTCTACGCCTTCGTCCTCTGCCGCTACCATCACGCATAACCTCCTTCAAACGCCCCATCATCCAGATTCTATGGAGGCAATCATAGCTACACCCGCTTCTGCAACTTCCTCGAATAACACCTACCTCATGTCCGCAAGTCCAATCCGAAGTCGCAAACCAGAGAGCTACAAGCCAAAAATCATCACCACCGTTGGCGCAAGACCAGCTTGTCTGGTCAATGCCTCAGTCACCTATGTAGGAAACGATCAAATCTATGCCTTCGGCGGGTTTGATCAGTACACAGATGAAGGTACGCTTACGACTGCCCTCTTTGATCATGGATGCTTATGAATCCTCCAGTCTACAATCACGTACTTAGGCTCAATCTTCAGACACGGCAATGGAGCTTAGTGGACAACTACGGGGACATACCGGGTGTACGAATGGGTATAGTCGCATACTTCCATGAGGGGATCCTATACTGATGGAATGTTGTAGGCCATACTGCCAACCTATGGCAGGGTGATAAGCTCCTCGTCTACGGGGGCGAGAACGAGCACCGAGCCTACCTTTCGGACGTCATCATCTTCGACCTCAAAACAGCTCATTGGACGCAGCCCGACCTGCATGGGAAGGCGCCCCGAGGTCGTGCCCGGCACTCTGCCGTCATACATGACGACAAACTCTACGTAGTAGGGGGTATGACGGGTCACGAGAGCTATGTGTTGGATGACATATGCTACCTGGACCTCAAGACATGGACCTGGTCTCGTGTGTGGAGGTTCGTGCCTCGTTACGATCACAGGAGCTGGGTATGGGACGGTCGAATATGGGTATTTGGAGGCCTGGGTGAGGACATGGAGCGCTCCAGCGAGATATGGTGGCTGGACTTGCGCGGAAGTCCTGCCTTCGACTCTCAAGCAGCATATGGTCCTAGAGACCGCCAAGCACTGATCTCACGGTATGCGCGGATGCCGACTCCCCAGCCGCCTCAACCATCCACAGGCTCCTCTGGGTATGCGGCAAACTCCAGCAGCGTCCAAGTCACTGCGCCGCAAATTGTCGATCGAAGCCCTCCGGTTGCTCCGGGCTCAATATCGTCTTTGAAGTTCATCTCCAGCCCTAATCTCCCCAATCAGTCACTAGGCACGCATTTTCATGTTTACTCTTCCGGTTGCCTTCTGGACTTTGTCACGCCGGCCAGTGTAATCTCTTCGCTGGAGACAAGTCTTTCGGCACTGGACCTAGACACTCTTCGCTGGCAGAAGTTGGCCGACGGAAAGGACTTATTTTACCCCAGTTACCGATGGCATTATTGCGCAATGAACGAAGACGGAACTCACGCATGGCTTCTAGGCTGCCCAACCGAGCCTGCGACCAACGGCACTGGTAATGGGGAAGAGTTCCTGAGCGATGTCCTCCCTATCGATCTTCGAAAACTTGGCCTGTTAGGCAACGCGCTCGCTCAAGAGTCGCGTGCAGATGCCTTCAAGATGCCGGCTTCAGATGCCCATGCTCCTTCAAATCTCTTCGGTGTTGGCGCTGACCTGGCACGAACCTTTGACCAGCCCCCGGAAACCGGCAGTGGCGCGGATTTCATGGTAACGGCCGAGCGTGACGACTTGGATACACTCTCTGAGGACGATGGCGGTACACCCGATATACAAGATGCTGTTGTGCCTTCATTTGCCGGCAGGACCGCGGTGCAGCAAACCTCCCCTCCCATACATGTGCACAAACTCATCCTCCGGGCGCGTTGGCCGCACTTCAGCAGGCTGTACACAGCTCAGATGTCCGAGTTCCATACAAAAAAGATGCACATCCCCGAGCCCTATTCGGCTGTCCGCAGTTTTCTCTACTATCTGTACACGGACAGCATCGCGCCAGATCCTGCACGCGGCCCTACCCTCGCCGACGTGGCGGGCATGCTCGTCATGAGCAACATCTACGACATGCCAAGACTCCGGTTGCTGTGCGTCAATCGTCTCGGCAAAGAGCTCGACATCGAACACGCAGCTCTCATATGGGAGCGAGCGGGAACCGCGGGCGAGGAGTGGCTCAGGCGGAGAGCGGCAAGCTTCTGCATGTTGCACTGGGGCCGTATCGTGCGCACACAGGGTTTCCGAAATTTGGGCCGTCGCAGCTTGATGGATCTGTGCGAGGAAGTGGACACAGAAGGCAGAGTTGTGGGAGGCGACGAGCTTGAAGTGCTCGGGGGTCTCGGTGGCGGCAGGCTCGGTTTTGGCGGCAGAGACGCGCGCAAAAGGAGAGCCGGCAGTATCGGAGTTGTTGTGGGCGAGGAAGCAGAGGAGGCGGATGACGCTGAAGACGAAGGGATGGAGCTGAATTGAATCATGCAAGCGTGCTGAAAATCTGGGTCTGGCTTGGGCGTTGTGAACATGGATTGGAGCTGGTTCTAGGCATCGGATTAGTCCAGCGTTCGGTCAAAAGGAGTCTGGAGCTCAAGCTTGCTGGGTTGGCATGGAACATGTATATACTTACATAACGTACTTGTAAAGTAGCATTATAATGCTCGACGAGAATCAGATTATTGAATCAAACAATATCCAACGCTTCGTCGTCCACTCTACGCTCGTGACTCCACACATAGTAGGGTTGGGAATCTTATCCCGAGGTCACTTAAACTTGAGAGCCCGGCATCGTCCGTCATCACTTTGATAATGGATTCCAAGCAACCCATAAACCTCCTCGAGTCAACAGATGAAAACATTGGGGTATATACGAACCCAAATCATGACCTCTGGATCGCCAACGCGGAGCCAAAGCTCGAAGCCATTCGCACGGGACACAACCTAGAAGAAGGGGAAGTCGTGGTAGCCATCAAAAGTACCGGGATCTGCGGGTGTGTCGCACGCGTGCACATCAGCAACTGTTGGACTGATGCATCCGCTCTCAACCCAGCTCGGACATCCACTTCTGGCATTCCGGCCGCATCGGGCCCATGGTTGTTGAAGGCGACCATATCCTGGGCCACGAATCCGCCGGCGAGGTCGTCTCCGTGCATCCGAACGTCAAGACCTTAAAGCCAGGAGACCGCGTAGCCATCGAGCCCGGCATTCCGTGCCGCACATGCGGGCCTTGCCTCACAGGCCGCTACAACGGCTGCGAGGACGACGCGTTCCGGTCTACGCCGCCCGTGCCGGGGCTTTTGCGTCGCTACGTTACGCACCCGGCCATATGGTGCCACAAGATCCCCGCCAGCATGAGCTGGGAGGAGGGAGCACTGCTGGAGCCTCTCAGCGTCGCTCTGGCGGGTTTGCATCGTGCAGGCGTGCGTCTGGGTGATCCAGTTCTTGTTGCCGGCGCAGGTCCCATTGGGCTTGTCGCTCTACTCTGTTGCCGTGCGGCTGGGGCTGAACCCCTTGCAATCACTGACATTGACGAGGAGCGGCTTGAATTCGCGAAGACGATCGTTCCCACTGTACGGACATACACAGTCGATCTACGGAAGCAGCCCGAGGATGCGGCTGCTGAGATTGTAAAGATGATGGATGGCATAGAACCAGCTGTCGTTGTTGAGTGTACTGGCGTGGAGAGTAGCATCGCAACTGCCATTCAATGTGCAAAGTTTGGTGGGAAGGTCTTCGTCATTGGCGTGGGAAAGAACGAAGTCAAGATACCGTTTATGCGGCTCAGCACCAGAGAGATCGACCTTCAGTTCCAGTACCGGTATGCTAATACATGGCCGCGTGCTATCCGTCTAGTCAAAAGCGGCGTTATCGATGTAAAAAAGCTTGTTACACATCGATTCCCACTCGAGAGAGCATTGGAGGCATTCCAAACCGCAGCTAATCCTAAGTCTGGGGCTATCAAGGTGCAAATCTACGGCTAAGGGTCGTGACAAGATTGCTTTGAGTACTATTAACTTCTATGGATATTAGGGCGGCATCAATTGTCCAGAAGGATTTGATATTATTATGCGGCACGAGTGATGCCTCCTCATTTGGCATGTGAAGAAGTGCAGAGAGTATGCAGCGGTTTGATCATTCATTGTAAGACACTGTACTTAAGAAATGCTTAAAGAACTGCACGTACATGAACCTGGGCATGTCAATCTACTGATTGCGATAATAGATACCGACCAGCGGCTTCTACAGGTCTGATGCTAACTTCTTATCTATCAAAAAACACAGCCACCAGACTACCGACCTTGACGCTCTCGTATTGTCGGTCATAGGGTTGCAAATGAGCCATTTCGATTCTTCCATCACACCCCACTTTATATTCACAGCCACTCTCTGGCCTTTTGCGAGATCTTTGCCCAGCTGCGAAAGCACTGCAGGCTCTGTTGCCGAAACATTTGCGTCAAGATCCGGTTTCGATTGGAGGACTGCAGGGGAGACATAGGTTATAGCGTAGCGGTCCACAGCTGACGTGGGAGCGGTAGACGATGCTGCTGGTAGGAGTATGAAAAAATGCCTGTAGAAAGACCCTATTCTTTCTATGAGATGCAGGAAAGACCACATGTGCGGGCTTCTTACGGCTGTACCGTCAAAGAGGGGACCGGAGGACTCTGGTCGGCCTTCATCTTCTGACAGCCCAAGCTCTAGCCAATTCATATCAACGGTTGGATTGTCCATATTGACGGTGACGGTGTTTTCTGAGCTTTCGTGCATGGCCTTTTCATAGAAAGCCTCGAGAACCGCGACCTTGCGGACAATGTGTGTAACGTCTATCTGCGAGGCGACAACGAAAGTCCTTTGTCCATGTCGTTGGTCAAGCAGTGAGGTTGCAACTTCGAGGAAGACCCGAGGCCGGCCATCGTCAGAACCTTGCACTGTTAGCGCTTTGGCTTCGGACTCAGTAAACGGCATGTTTAAGAACTTGCAGCAGCCGACAGTCAATCCGCGCGGCCCCAGCGAGAAACCATGAGAGTGCAATCTGATTGGACTTCCCATTATATTTGAATCGCAGATGCAGAGGGAATCAAAAATCGGCGGTAGGGACAGTTCAATAAACTCCGGTACACTAAGAGGCTGATGACGCATCCAGTCGTCTGCAGAATCCCAAAGTGTGGTGTTGATGCTGGTCTCAATAAGCTTCGAGCGAGCGAAAGAAATGGTCAATTGGTCCAATTGAAAGTCTGTCAAGTCTGTTGATAAGCTTGATGGAGGTATGTGGGCGTATTTGCGATCATGCTTGAGAACTCGATGCCGCGAGGCCTGGCCATCGGCTTGTTTCTGAGTAGTCGTTCCACACTGAGCTTCAGCTTCAGCGGCGATGGCTCGAATACGACTCATTCCCTTCGTTTTACGAAGCGCCGGCGCCCTACTAGGTCGATCTGTGACGCGTTGCGAAGGCACTATCGCTTCGTTTGCTGGTGATTCGCTGGTTGATCGTATACTGCCAAGCTGAGCAGCCATAGCTACCCGAAAACATGATCCCTGAGGCATCGTAGTATGATAGACTTTGTGTAGGATTGGGATGGAGAGACTTGAGAGAAATTGGTGTATATGATATATAGGTGATAAGGTTTGGAAAAGAGATACAAACACAGCTCTATGGTGTCCTTATAGCTTTTCGCAATAGGACTGAAGGTCAACAGAAAAGAGACATCGAGCAGACAAAGAGATAGCTCAAAGAAAGTGCTGCACAATCAACATTGTTAACAAACACAAAGCCACCTCGCCGCCTGGTCGTAATCCTGACAATGCCCATTATCTCACACGGAGAATGACGACGGAGACTTGCCGTTTCAACAGAAGCAGATTCGAAGTTGGAATGAGGGTAGACAGATTTTACACAGAAAGAGAATATGGAAATCAGGCTCAACTCATTCTCAATTTGATCTGCTCGGGCATCTTTGTGTTCTTCTTAAGCAATTGGTCATAGAGATCAATCACTGCTCGCACAAATGTCGCGATACGTAAGCGAAATTTTTTGATTATGACCCTGGAAGTATGTAGACTGGAATCACTAAATAAACAGTCGTGTGCAGAGTCTGTGTTTTGCACCTGGGCAGACTTACAAGTTCCAAAGGGGTTTAGCCAACCGCACGGCTCTAGCTTCACTTTAAATACCGAACTGTTCCCTCCCTTCCAAGGTTCCCTTCTCTCCAACCACCCTTCGCTCTTGGATCAAGGTCGAGTGTTTAGCTGACTTACTGCGGCATTGTCCAGTACCCGGGGCTGGGCAGATTTGTTACCGCAAACTGAATGAGCAAGCCACTAACTTTCGACCAACTACATCTACGGAGTATTTGAATTCCCTCGATCACCGCCATTGCCCGGGCCGACATGGTTGCGAACTCATCGCTTTCGTCAGCCTCTCGACGACCTACAGCGGCCACTTCGACATGCGGAGCGATTTGGCAGATTGTGTCGAAGTCCCGGTGAAGGCACGGATGAACCTACGTACAAGCGTCCAAGGACAATATCTCGACCCATAAATCTCAGGACGGAGCATTGAAAGTGCATAGTGGAAGGAAAAACTGTGATTTCTTCTTTGTTCAATTACATGCAGTATGAGCACTACGCAGGTGCAACAAGAATCATTATGAGGGACTTAGTGAAAACCCCAATGTTTTCTCCTCTCTATGCACTTTCGATGCTCCACGCTCTAATTCTGATCGAAGCAGAGGTCGCTCTTACTCGTCGCTCGAAGTATGGCAATGGTAATATACGTCCGCCAGAGAAAACCGTCGTTCGAGGCATCCGACTATGAAATCTGGAACGTTGTCTTCGACCTCGTAATGAGACAACCTCGAGTGAAACTCCTCTAAGCACTCCGGCCGGAATTGACGATATACATTTCACTCTTATCCGCTGCAACACAATATGGCGAACAGACACGCCGGGTGGTGGAAGCAAGACTGTTCGAGGGGATCAGGTACTGCACATATCGGGATGTGAAAGGATTCTTTGGGATATTTTTGAAGGAAGCGGCTGAAGCGTCGTGCTTCAGATATTTACGAGTTGATCAAGGACCGATACGCCGATGGCAAATGGACTGACCTTCATAAGTCACCGACCCAAGCCGAAGTGCTGAACTGGCTATTTCGAGTACAGAACGACTCCCTCTTGAAGGAGCAGCGGCGCTCATATACGATTGATTCAAGCTAATCATGTAGTCATAAGGAGAGGATCTTACAGATGACTTACCGCTAGCGATTGCATGTAATCCTCGAGTCATGCGAGGTTATGTAGAAGAGGCCGTTTAATCAATCTCACCCACATCTAAGTATTCCCGTAAGGACTCTTTAAACTTTCACTTCTCTGGACCAGCATCAACAAGGACACTGTTGTGCGCGTGAACGCTGGGGTCGCGTCTCTAGGACGGTGTGCTTTGGACTGTCAATGATAAACAATCGACACTTCATTTGAGCCAGACCACGTTTTGTACTCGATCTGGACCTCCACCTGAAATCTGCTTTATTGGTCCTTAAGGGTGACCTTCACTTTGTCTTTTGACTCTCAAGGTCATTTGGAGCACATCATCTGAGCTCATGCTTCCCTGTCAAAACTCCAATCCGTCTCGTCATGGCAGGGATTTTGGTGCACGTTGGCAAAAGCGTAGAGCGACCACCAAGAAAGACGATCCAGAAGACTTTTACTCGGATTCAGTCACGGTTGCCGGATGAGACTTACATGTCTAAGACAATGTCGGCCTCGGACTTCCAGGCCTTTAGGTCAACGGCAGGCCTCGATGCCCTACACTGCCGCCCTTTCACTTCTCCTCAATCAAGGCTACCACGTCGAGCTCCTGCTTCGAAGGTTACGCAAGACAACACCGTAACGCGCGAGGCTGCTGGTTGCTTGAGCGAAGGGAGAACTAAACATAAAAGAAACAGCAGGTCGGGTCCGAACGGGTTCCAGATCAGAGAGGATGAGGTTGGTTCCTACCTACGAGCTTGCCGCATCTGCTGATTGTTGTGCCATTCAGTTGTCCTATTCAACTACGAAGCGTACCGACAAGCCGTTACCACGCACACCAGCCCAAGGCGATGCAGCTGGCGCTGAAAGTTCTTTGCAGAGTCGTTCTCTGCTCGACGCCACCGAAATTCGGCACCCTCGACTCTCTGGCTGCTCAGTCGAGGTTAGCTGGCCAGCTCTGACTCCGGATAAGTTACAGGCAGAACCGCACAAGCAGCCAATGGGTCACCATGTCCGACCTGGCAATAATCAAATCACCCACCAGATCGGAAGTGATGTGGTTCATAATTATGACGGCACCCCTTCTGGTTCGAAAGGCATCACCAGCGCGAATACACTCGTTCCTGCCGTCCGAGGGCTTGAAGTGAAGGAAAGAGGCGAACACTTGGGCGAGATAGTTCTACCCACGACGACTACGTACGAATATCAGCGAGCCATATGGAGTCAAGAATCACATGTGAGGTCCTACTTATCGCATTTGCTGACGCTTAAGGATTGCTTGCCTCCCCATCAATCGAAAGGCACTCAACTTGCAGGAAATCATCCATTACTCGTCCAATAGCTGACATTTCTCTTTGAGTCGCAGGAGGAAACGTCCAATGCAGAGTCAACCGGGGGAGACACGCTTCACACGAAAGCACCTCCAGGATCTCCGTTACAACCCTCTTTTGACTCTTCTTTAAGCTCTCGAGAACATCTAAATGTGAGTGTTCAAGGCCGAACGTCAACAGATACCTTGGTTGGCACCGCCTCTGAGCCCATCTCCGGGTTTGCGCGCAATGTTTCTCTCTTGCGTCAACCGCCAAAGCCTCGCTTGATCGACATTCGACCCAGGTCGACCGGAAAGGTGCCGAAAAAATCGGAGCTCTTCACCGCCAACAAGGAAGGCGCGAGTCAGCTGATTGATGATGCGCTCAATGTTGACGGTTGCTCGGAAGGAGTCACTGGTGCCAAAACTCTAAGCTCACAACAGACGCGCATGCCATCTTCCTTCAATTTGCAGTCCTCGGTGCAAGAATCACGGGTACAGAGTATCCCGGAACTGAATGGAAACACATCGCACCTCACCATACAGCATCCAATCAAACGTAGCTGTATCCCTGTACGAATGTCACAATCCACGCAAGTGTCGATCGAAACAGAGGTCAAAGCCATTTCTGTCCCGAAGTCAATCCATCTTTCTGCGGAGCACCATACATTGTCTGGCCCGAACCCAGATAGGATGTTCGAACGCCGGATGAAGCACCCAAAAGCAAGAACAATGTCAACTCCTGTTACTCCTACCGTTCCTCTCAAGTCTAATGGAACGCATGGAAGCATGTCCAAATCCGCAAAGCGCCAAGCTGTCGAGCTGAGTAAAACACAAAGCATTGGGTATGCCACAAGGGCTGGGTCGTGTGTCTCAGAAACGGACGAAAACGCACAACCGACTCCTCGCGTGAAGCGAATATCTTCCCTCCATCCGAGCTCCAGCTTCGGACCCGTTCTAACGGTGTTTCCTGAAGCTGAGAGAGTCATCATGGGCGAGCTTAGTCCCAATGCCTGTGATCAGTTTGCGGAATCAGCATCTTACTCGAATCAATGGACGTATGACAGCACCGCCAGTCAAATCAGCGAGAGAGCCTTCGCCTACGAGCCGGTCGATAGCACTCACAGTCTCCTAAAGCTCCATGCTCGAAAGGTAGAGCAACGCACAATGCCACATAGCGGCGAGTCTCAGAACTTCCCAGATGAGAATATGGATGGTGGCAGGATGCTTGGCGCGAGTGATGACACACTGTTGCCAGACAGTTTTCAAACCCTTCACCGTGGCAGGAGTGAGGAGTCGAGGGTTGACCCATACGACTTCAAGGGCTCTTTGCCGATAGCAATCAACGGCGATGAGCAAAACAACTCACTGCCTTTCAAGTTAAGCGGCGCGGTAACCAAGACTATTTCGGAATGCTCTTGGACGAAAGCTTTTAGTGGCGAACCAAATCCAGCGATCTCTGTCGTGCAGGAGCATGAGGAAGAGGCACTGAAGGGAGAATCGCGTCTATCAAAGGGCGTGAAGCTTCGCAACATCTCCTCGCGCGCGTGCCATCGCATGCGGCCATCAATCATGACTGCTGACTATGCAAAGACGCAGTCTGATAGGATCATCTCAGGCGTAAGAGATTCTCATGAAATCTGTAGAAGAACTCTAACGTTATGTGATAGACTCCTCGGTCCTCCTCAAGGGCGAAACATGCAATCTCCAATTTTCGTTCTATATTCAACCGGCGGAACGAACACACAGGCAGTAAATCCACCGACGAAACCGAGCTAGATGTGATCAACAACATGTCTGGCAACACTCTCAATCCAGGGAGTAATAATCCCGGCGACTTCCGCATGTCGTTAGGAATGCTTGATCATACTGCAGCTAGGAATTCTCGAACAGATCTTCCGAGTCCACCTGCAGCTACTTTGGCACCACCGTCTGCATTGGAGCGAGTTCCAGGAACCGATGATAACTCCAATGTATCGAAACTAGCTTCTATGGCTGAAGCGGTGTTGGAAAGTGCAAGAACCATGCCAGACGGTCCTGAGGCTGAACGCTTGTTCCTGGTAGCTCACGTAGGTGCCCTTGGGCATCGCAACTGCCATACGTCTCCCTCACTCCTGCACGGAAACTGACATAACATAGGCCATGTTTCATGCTGTAAACACTGCGAAGGAGGCAGAGGCCAATATGAAAACAGCGCGACAAGCGGCAGAGAACGCCCGTCTTTCCTATGAGCTGACGCAGAAAAGCGTTTGTGAGATTTCTCGAATGGTCCGCCAGTCTGGAAGTTTGCGAAACATTTTCCGCCGTTAGAAGGACGATCGTAAGCGCACATTACGACGCACACGTGAAATCAGAGCAGCGTTGATGCTCCATAACCGTTGATCAAGGACAGCCTTCCGGCGGCTGTACCGACAACTTTTGTTCTACCCAGGATGTTGAAGTTTTAACCAAGCACACAGGTCAGAGGCGGAGGGCTTTTTCAACCCAAAGACGAAGGGAATGACTCTTGGGCCAAAGGACAAGTTTGTACTCATATTTGATGAGGAATTGGAGGCTTGCTGTTGTTTGTTTTTCGATTTGACTGGCGATGCGACCTGTTATGCTGACCGTTGTATGAAGATGTGCTCAAAAGTTGAGATTGCTGGGAATTGCTTGAAGCTGACCGAATGCTAGCGTAAGTGTATAATTAGTCTTGATCTTCCACCGACGATGCAGCTGCATCCTACAATACAAACATAGATAGAAAGCCACTTCATGCTGCAGAAAGTGAGTGCATACGACAGTTGAGATTTCCCATAGCTCTCTGAGACGTCCAAAGCAGTCCCGGCCCTGCTGATATTACACCCTAAAAGTAGATGTACAGTTCATGAAGAGAATACGTGACAGCCCTGTACACGCAGCCGCACCTTGCAGTTTCAGACGCTGCTAGCTCAAGCATCCGGCTGTGTCTCTCTGCTCACATCCCGAACCCCATTCCTCCTCCTCCCGTCCGGCCGGCCGCTTCGCCCTGCATCTTCTCGCTGACCTTGACGTTGACATCGAAGAATTTGGCAACGCATCGGTCGAGACAGACCGACTCGCCCTTGTTCAGATCCGACTCTCTGTAGTCTGGGGGTATGCATTTCTTCGTGCATGAGCGGACGAGTCTACATTCCATTGCACATGTTAGGTTGATGATCCTGACGGCAGTACTGCTCAGTGAGGCGACGAACCGATTGTACATGTCCGATACCATCTCGATTTCTGTCTCGGCAGCGGCGATCTTCTCCGCCGAAGTTGGGGGCGGTCGGCCGCCGAAGAGGAAAGACATTTCGCGTTTTGAGATGCTAGCAAAGAAAGTTCTGGTGGAATGGCCAAGGATTGTAGTCTTTTCAGTGAAGCTAACTGAAGCTCAAATAACCTGGGGTAACAATTCCATCTCGAGGTCAATAATTTAGTTCTCGGCAGCACAATAATCCAGCATAGTGGCCCGAGCTCCAGCCCTATCGAGAGGAATCAGGATAGGAGATCTCAAGTGCTCAGATCTAAGAATCAGCTTGAACAAATGATAACCGTCAATTGACAAATCCTCTCATCTCTGACTGATGGTGAAGAATTTCTACACAGCGATAATCGGCGGATGAGTGAATATCACTCAAAATGAGGGCAGCATAGCTATTTTTGCTATTACATTCAGCTATCTTGTGCAGACAGCAGATCGGGGTATTATTTATGTACAATCAATGGGATATGATCTGGATATCGTCTGTAAAACCTCCAACGCCTCAAAAACATTGAGGCGCTTCCTCAACCTCTTCACATGGATCCCTCCCAAGCGTCCATCTGTCGCAAACCTGGCCACAAGAGGTTCCCGGCTGGACAAAGACTCTATCCGCCTGGCTCGGCCATTGCGGTCCAGGAACCCTGATCTGTTTCGTCGTGTCGGCGTTACCGAAGCCCGTAGCTCGGAATCCGTGAGCGCATGCGCACATGAACTTGCCGGCATTGAGGCCGACTGCGTCGTCCAGGCGAATGCAGCTGGTTCCTGGCGCACACAGATTCTTCCCAGCTGTCGGATCGCAGGTGTCGATGCATGGGCGCTTGCATTTTACGTCGCATGGAATGCCGGCGTCGCCATTGGAGCTGCCTTCATCGCACACTTCTCCTAGAGCGGGCTGAACGATACCGTCGCCGCAGAACTCGACAATGCAGGTGGAAGTACAACCGTCACCGTCGACAAGATTGCCGTCGTCGCATTCTTCGCCGAGCTCAAGTATGCCATTGCCGCAGACAACGGGCTCCTTCTTACACGACGCCGAGCAGCCGTCGCCGTCCTCGTTGTTTCCGTCATCACATTCCTCGCCGTTGTTGGGCGAGACCACACCATCTCCGCACACGCCTCTGCAGACCTCCCAGTACACGTCGCAGATACGTGTGGCGTCGACCAGCGTCGGCTCCGTTGCGGGATCGATGGTAAGGCCAGGTTTGGCCTCGAGAACGACCAGACCGAACGATTTCTGAAAGAGGTCGGCAGAGTAGTGCATAATCGATTTAAGGTCATAGGCGCCGGACCAGGAATACGCTAATGGGTCGACAGCCGTGAATTGACAGCCGTGGCCCTCGCAGGTAGCGTCGGAGCCGCAGACGGCCTTCCTGAGGACTTCATTGCCGGCCTTGTCTTTGTACTTAGCGTCCATGATGTTGTCGCAGTTCAGTGTCATGTAGCTGTCCCTATCAGGTCGTTTGTGTTCATGCTTGAGCCCGAGGCCTGAGTCACACGGCAATCAGCAATAGTTCATGAGACCTGAAGCCGGAGAAGAACTTCTTCAGGGGCGGCCGGCGACAGGTGACTACTTACTATGACCTATCTCATGCGCGTAAATGTACGCACAGGTGGCCAAATCACCACAATTACCCAAGATCATCATATTAATCTCAGCAACGAACCGGTCCCCCCGAACATTCATGGCCCTTCCTGCTGGCGAGCTCGAAATATCATCATCCACAGACTGGAGAGTTATTGCGCCCCCGGCCGTCAGGGCCTCAGAAGGAGGGCCAACCTCGACAAATTGGAGACTCGGCACACGATCCGTCCATAACTTCACGGCGGCTTCGAATCCTGGGCCACGCTTGGTTTTCGCAGCTGCGGTTGACCATTTGTACTCGAAGCGTCCATTCGGCCATTTGCGCGGGTTGCCGAGCGGTGCGCCTGGGAAGATTGAGAGACTTCTTTTCCTCCTCCTTGCGTTTCCGACCTCCTCGGCATCCTCGTCGGCGTCGACTCTTGATGCTATAACATCAGCTTCGGTGCCAATGATGACATCTCCTTCAATGATTGCGAGACCATCTCGGACGAAGTACGATATTCGTTGTCGTACTGGTGCTAGTGTAGCATTGGTTTCGGAATGAGACAAGTAGAAATATGAAGGAATATATTCGATCTCTACGGTGTTGAAGGTTGCATTGGCGAGAGTGAGCGTCGTATTTTGAAGGACCGCGGCAGCTGCTGGTCGCCCAAGGTAGAGCAAGAGTGCAATCAAAGCTTGATTTATGCAAGGAATTGCCAACATGGTCGACACTGGAGGACGCGTCGTATTATTGACAAAACTTGATGCGGTTTACCCACTCCTTAAGAGTAACCTTCACCTCAGAGCAGAAAGGAGAGGTCCAGCGACCGCGATGGAAAAGATCAACCGCTGTTGCTGACTCTATTTCGGGAAATGCTGAGATAGATTGGGAGCTTCTCAGAAGCCTGAGGTCGTCTTGAAATCCCTAGGGGGACTTGATAGGTATGTCTCATCATGGCGGGACCGCTTCGGACGGACGAGGCGGTACTTTTGCATATCGCCAGCAGCCTCCTTGAACCACCGAAGACTGCTCAGGTGTCAAGCTGGATTCAATGCTCGTGAGCTGTGGCTGAGAGCCATCAACAACCACGATTCCATTTTAAGCGCGGCATCTTCAGGCCTTGAGTCGGATCTGGCCCGTAGGCTGATTTCTGGGCGTGGGCCATTCGCCGCGGGCGTTTGCTCGTGAAGTGCCGGCATGCTGGCCATGTCTGAAAGGGTTGAGCCTCGTTAGTTTGCAACACTGGCCCGTCCTAAGCGGTCGTTGATGCTTCAGCTGAAGTCGATGGCGGAAAGCTTGTGCTGTGTTTGGAGCAGAAGCTTTTGGCGTCGTCTGTGCGCGTCGTTAGTGTCTCTGTGGCGGACCTCCAAGCCCACCTGGGTAGATCTAGACCCTGACTTGAGTTCGACTTTGGCGTCGCCATCTTCATTAGCTTCAATCTTGGAGCGCCCGGAATAGCATGAAAGTTCTTTCAACGTACTCCTCCTTACCTCTGTTCGAGTGATTAGTTTGTCGTTAAGCCTAACGTCCTTAACAAATCTGATTCCTGGAGCGTCCGATTGACTGAAGGGAGTTCTGAATATTCTGAATAGTCATTCGTCCTGCACTTGTTGAATGCGCAATGCGCATCTGAGTCCCAGCTTCCATCTCGACGAGCATCGGGGGCACACTCAAAATCGGGTTTCAGCTCGTCTGTTAGGTGTCAGCCACCCATTGATAATTGGCACTTGCGTGGTCGGATGTGCAGGCCTGACTCCACACATACAAGTAATGAGCAAGGCGGTTCGCCCTCAGCCACGATGAGCTTCGGCCCAGTCTCTTCGATAAGACGGCTTCCTATTTCCCAGAGTACTCCGTACTTTCCAGTGAATTAACGCTCAAACTCAGCAATTTTGCGACCACGACAACCTTTGCTTTGCTCATCTTCCGCAACGACATCGCATCAATGCTTTCCTCCCAGCGCTCTAGTAGAGCGCGATCACCTCGTCCTGGTTTCTTTTTCTACTTCGTCCGCTCTCTGCAGCTCATGTGTTCGGCCATCGTGGCAGGCCTCATGTTCTACTTCATCCATCATCTGAGAATAAATGCTTGGAAAATCCCATGGATGTTCTTCTTCGTACGTAAGATCTGCTTGATCTGTGGTGGTGTCGTGATTCCCTGAGGGCCAAATTCCCAAACGGCTGACCTATTGTGTTGATCTTGAAACGCTCTACAACTTGGACTTCTTCTACCAGAACATCTCCGATCATTGTGAACGCACTTGTTCGCTGTCATTTTCTTTCTTTTCTGAAGAAGATCTTACGGCCGAACTGCTTTGCCTAGCTCTTTCTCGTCAACAGCTTTCAGATACTAATACCTCGTCTGCTTGTCCAGTTGCAAGGGGCAGCAATGGCCTCCTTAATTTGCCTGGTGACAATCGGTTTCCTCGTCTACTACCGTCACCGGTTCTTCACATTCTTCACTGTCACCGCGGACTCGATTTTGAGCGTTGTCTGGATTGTCGGGCTCGGCTTCCTCGCGGACGCGATGCGATGGACCTTGTTGCGCCAATGCAATACCACTCTGTGGGGCAATGACCAGGGCGTCCTGCTCTGTGCACTTTACAAGCTGCTCTTCAGTGCCAGCTTCGTCGCGACGTCAGTCTCCCTCCGCAACTCTGCGTTTCTTCGAGTCTGCTAACTTTCCACCAGTTTGTCTTCTGTAGCCGCTCTTGCAGCGGATCTGTCGCGATATCGCGCTGATACCCGCGTCCGAGGCAAGTATGCAGAAATCGCAAATCCCGCTGCGAAGACCGATACCGAATATATGCCGTCGGCGATGGCCGGGCGGCACCATGGGCAAGAGGTTCTTTATGATGACCCGATGCGACCGCAGTTGACGGTGCAGCCACCGTCGCACAATGCATCAAGGGATGGCTCTCCAACCCCGCTGTCTCGCACGTGGTCATAAGATCTCTGGACTATGTAGATGTGTTTGATACCGGTTTGAGAATTGTTTCCAAGCCAGGGATTGACTTAGTCCATTGTGCAACATCCATTGAGCTGGCTGCTGTACGATTGCACCTCTTGTTCCTACCATAAGGATGGATAAATCGAAGCACCTTGCCGACCTTGTAGCTCAATTTATTAGTTGATGTGGCCAGCCTTCTTATTCACATGTGCGATTTCTTGGCATTGATTTGCTCCTCGTATTCGACTGCAGTTATCACAAGCTGTGCCCCGTTGATGTCTGTATCCGGTTACCCGTATTCCGTCGTGGTAGAGTAATAGTACAGATTACTCAACATTGAACCTCCTGGGTTGCAAAGGCATCATGTCAACCGGACTTGAGTGGGTTTAAGCGTATCTCCGGCCACTTTTTTTTTGTCCATTACGATGAGAGTTCACCCTTGTTGGCCGAAGCGACCATCGAGTGTACAAAGTTGCCACGGATTTTCGAAGTCGAGAAATGGTTGAGCTCGGTTCCACGCGTAGAGTTTGGCTTGAAGTTTTGATTTCCAGTCGGCGCGGTACTGCCCCGGGAGAGATCTCTCCGCCGCAATTAGTATCGATCGGCGGTCACGGCAGTTTCAGTGATTTTGCATCTGAAAGAATCTGTATCTTACTTCAGATCATATCCACGCAACCTAGCTTGTCCATAACTTCCAGGGCTGAGTAAGATCGCAAAGTCTCACGTCAGCTTTCTCCTCAGGCGTACTCAAGAGATATTGGTGCTCTAGTGAGCCCAACCTTCTCCTTGCCATCTGCGGACGCACACATTATAGAAGGACGTTCTCTCCTCTGTCCACTCCCTGAACCTATTAGAACAGGTGCTGAGTGTCCATACCACGCGGCGAACAGCGACGATTTGACATTGACCCCCGGAGCTGTCCTTCTGCTGCCCACCTGGGCATGGTCATCACCTTGTGCAATGACCGCCGCCACTTCCGGCAGCCTAGAGAATGGAGAAACCCCTTCTGTCCTAAATGAAACTGAGGCCAAGTCGAGCTTCGACTCCATTGAGAGTACAGTGGAAGCATTTGGTGAGCTTATCATCCCAGGTCCAAATGAAACTCAACTAAGCAGCCTACAAGCTAATGGCGAATTCGTCATTGTTCTGGACTCCACGAATCGCGAGAATGAAGGCGATCTCATTGTAGCTGCGCAAGACATGACGACCGAGAAGATGGCGTTCATGATTCGATATACGAGTGGTTACATCTGCGTCCCCGTGTCTGAGCTCCGCACTCGACAACTCCGGCTACCTTCAATGGTTATTGAGAATGCGGACCCTTATCGCACTGCCTACACAGTCTCTGTCGATGCTAATTTTCCGGATGTCACAACGGGTATATCGGCACATGATCGCGCCCTTACATGTCGCACACTTGCTTCTTCAACTGCGACACCAGAGTCTTTCCGTAGACCAGGCCATATCTTGCCTCTTCAGGGTCGGAACGGTGGAGTGAGGGCGCGGTTCGGCCACACTGAGGCATCGCTGGAGCTCTGTCGTCTTGCCGGAAAGCAGCCAGCAGCTGTGATTTGTGAGCTCGTCAAAGAAGGTACGCCGGTGCCAGGTCGGCCGGAGCTTATAGGAGGAGGTATGATGCGACGCGACGATTGCTTGAGGTTTGGCAAGCAGTGGGGCCTGAAGGTATGCACGATTGAGGATCTCGTCGCATACGTAGAGAAGCTGGAGGGTCCCTTGAAAGACGTCCGTTGAGCGAGATTTTATATCGGGTTCGTGGTCGTTTTATTGATCTTGCATGGCTCAGATTAGTTTCGAGCCGGGGGTTCCTCTGATCTGATGACTGCATTCGGTTGACTTGGTATTTCGTGATTCCTTCATGCATCCAATCTTTGCAACGGCATTGTTGAGGCGTTCGAGTATAGTGTGATAGAAATCTGAGATACCCGTAATTACTATCATCAACTTTTGATCACGAGGAAAACACTTCAGATCATTTCCCCTTATAGACCAGTTGACAGGTTGTGATTACTAGCTCTGGCTTTTCATTTGCCAGATAATAATCCAATTCATGGGTGTTGATTAATCAATTGCGCCCATCATGCAACCTTCGAATGCAGATCGCCTTAGTTGTGCCTCGGTATTGCCAGGATTATGCTATCGTTTGAGAATCTGTATCCACGCGTCGGATCGCATCCTTTGATGACCTCAGCCATTGGACAGGCTCTGCTTCATGCATCTCGTCTCAGAGATCTTATCCGCAACCAGGCCATAATGCGAAAGGAGCGTAATCCGGCTTACATTCGTCGTTTCGTTCTCTTTTCGTCTCGCAGGAGATAGATCACAGGCGTGATTAGCCATCAGACATGAAGCTCTTAAGGGATGTGGATCCATGATAGTCGGCGAACTGAGCGACATAGCAGTTTGACTTTGGGTATAAAAGCTGTGTAGGCCTCGCTGTTTCTGGGCAACTTCAAGCCTCCTTCCAGCCTCGACTCTCATCGCAACTTCTCATGTATGAACTCTTGAAATCCGTCGCCGTACTCACAATGGCCACTGCTGTGCAGCAAAACCTTGTGTGCAGGAACGAAGACTTTGCGGCGAACTTCACCCAAGGGAATCTCACCCTGCCTCCATCGAAGGAGTACCTCGTCCTGACCTGCATGGACGCTCGTATCGACCCTGCCGCGGCGTTCGGCATTGACCTGGGCGACGCACATGTTATCCGCAACGCCGGCGGCAGCGCAAAGGATGCGCTTCGGAGCATCATCATCTCTCAGCAGCTGTTGGGTACCAAGGAGGTCCTTGTGATCAAACACACAGGTATGACTGAAGTGGCAGACCGAAAGTAACCACCATGACTGACGGCTGCCGCGCTTTGTCGCGAGAGACTAGGCTGCGGCATGCTCACATTCGACAATGAGGCTGCCCATGAGGTCGTCGAACAAAACCTGGGCAGTGCGGCAGAGGACAGCATCAAGGACCTGGATTTCCTGCCATTCACTGAGTAAGTATCGCCATGCCCTCTCTTTGGCTGCCATGAATAGGTGCAAAGCATTTTACTGATATGAGCATGTGCTCTTCGTAGTTTGGAGACAGCCGTTCGCGATGATGTCGCATTCCTGAAATCTTCTCCGGTGATTCCTGACAGCATCACCCTCTCAGGGTGGATCTACGACGTGGCGAATGGAAAGGTGGTGGCAGTGGAGTAGCGCATCCTGGTGGTGCTGATCTCCATAGTTATTTTTAATAGAGATTGGGCGTCTGATTTCTGCGTGAGCACAGAACGTACTGTACATACTCCATACCTACCACAACAATTGGCCACGTAGCAAAACTTGCAACCATACCTTTCGCACTCTGCCCCGGCAGTTGTGCGCCTGAAGCCATCGCAAGCAAGTGTAGCCGAGTGATGAACTGCACTGCCGTGTTGCCGTGAACGCGCAAGCGGCGAGGCGTTGACGTGCTAGCGTGTGAAAATCAGGGGCAGGGCAACCGGTTTCGCGCAGCCGAACCGGATCAGGGCGGTTCAGAACTGGGGTTGCTGGGGAAGGCGCATTGACGTCATCCCAAGCTCTCTCTTGTTGACTTGTGCACCGTTAACTGCAGCTTCATATTTCAAGCATCTCAACTGAGAAGCACTCAAGCCACATTGCGTTTTCATCTTATTTCCATTTGCTCAAAACACCAACCCGACTCTAGCTCCAGGGTCATTGACCCACAACTCATCGCAGTCAGAGACTAAGCTGCGTAGGCCGAAACAATGGACTTCAAAGAAGGGGAGAAGCTCGTCGGAGAGAGCGGAGAGGCGTATCTCGTCGTCAGTCCTCTTGGGGCAGTCAGACCTGGAGCTACACCCAATGTGTGGTCCGCAGTGGATGCGCAGAATCAACAGGACGTTTACATCCTGAAAGGACCTGGCAGCGATGAATCAACCTACCGAAGTTGGCCAAAGTTCCAATCGGAGATGGTCATGCACGAGCTGTTCAAGGAAAGCCCTCACATTCGTCGCCAGCACGACCGCATTCCTCCGAGGCGACACTCCAGTCAACCACCGACTCTCGTGCTTGAGCCTTCGGAGTGCACTCTGTCGAAAGCACGATCCCTGAGGCCGCTCACAGACCGTGAGATAAAGACGATCATGAGGGGAGCTCTAATTGGCCTGAACGAAATCCATCAGGAAGGCCTCGTATATGCGGGTACTTTATTCACATCCATGAAGGTTCATTAATAACTTCTCCAATCTAGACTTGAAACCGGACAATATTCTTGTAAACGGTTTCCGCAAGGACGCTGAGAGTGACGCTCCCAACTTTGTCATAGGAATGCTTGGTGATCTTGGAATCGGTAAGCCTCCTCATTGATACTGCCTGATGTGCTCTCAATAACATCCAATAGTCATGGAGCCCGCTATTGGTACCGTGCAGCCTCTAGCGTATCGTAGCCCAGAGGTACATTTCAGAAATATTATCACACCAGCAGCAGACATCTGGTCGTGGGGCATAATGGTGAGATCTGTCATGCATTGGTCTTTGCTTCAATCTGACATGCCTGCAGTGCTGCCACCTCCTCGAGTCTCAAGTGATGCACGAAAGTTCCGGCTTGTACGAATTTTTGTACTTTTCCAGCGCCCTCGAGGCAGAAGACGCCATCAGACGCGCCATGTATTATGACTTCAATCTCGACAGCATTCCATTTTACAAGTACGCCAATCTCCCGCGTGGTCAACTTCGTACGGAAGACGATACATGGACAGACCGACTACTGCAAAAGGGGCTCCAGCAGGACTCGGTGGACTTTCTTGTATGGGTTCTGAACCCTGACCCCGCGAAGCGCCCATCGGCACTTGAGATCAAGGGCCATGAATGGTTACGCATACCGGACGAATCTGCCGGAACAGATTCTTCCAAAGATGGCCACCCTGAACGAGATCATCCCTCATCTGAAGCTGTCGAAACGACAAGGAATGAAAAAGATAATCCGACAGAACGAGTGGAAGAGGTAGAGCAAACAAGTGGAGTGAAAAGGCCTTACACAAGAACAGAGTCGACGCAGTCTCAGCAGGAAGATGCTAAAGTAGATGGGAGCCAAGCCGAACCAAGCGCTGACAGGCCGAATCCTGAAAGCGCAGAACAATCCGGTCGGAAGAAATCAGGCGGACTCTTTAATCTGGGACTGCTGAAAAGATTACGGTCTAATCGCTGAAAAGAAACTATATTGATAGTCGACGAGTACGCCAGTGGTAAAACTGCGTAAAACCGGGTACGAATCCTTTGTCTTTATCGCGGAAGTCATCTACTGAACTAAGCTCTTCTCCCTCAATTGCAGAGACTTCAGTACCACTTGGATGACTGAGACGACAATATTCCTTTTCGGCATCTGTCGAAGGCGTTGTGGGATTGGCATATTATCTTATAGGAAGGCGGGTCTTGGTGATGGGCATCCGCAAGTGAAATGATATTGGGTCATCAACCACCGACGGTGGCCATTGTCTGGCCGGAGACTGGCCGAACAGATGCAGCATATATTAGGGTTGCTCATCACGAGGTATACTGATATTTTGCGGGCACTTTCATTTGAATATCACGCTGGCATATTCGGTAGCTTGTGACCGAGAGTACTCCACCAGCCGGTTGTCTTCTAGATTTAGGCTACGTGTACCGATACACTCAGAAAATGGACGGATAGAGTTAATGGCAAGTTTAGATACTGGTTGACTGTCCACCAATGTTGGCCTCAAGAATGCCAACAGCGTTACACGACTTTTCCGTTTAGACCGAGGAAGCGTTGCTCGTGCACTTTGAGAACCCATCAAGTGTCCAATCTTGTTTGCTTGGTACAAGAGGGTTTTTAACGAGTATGAAAACCTTACCAATAATCGAAATGATCTTGGAAAGCAATTCGTAGCTCGTCATCGACTTGATTGACAGCCGATATTTCAAGCCTGACGACTTCCCACCTGCGAGCATGCTCACCGACTCAGAGATTCTCCATAGCACCAGTAGCACGGCTCTGTCCAAACCAAAAATTCTCAAATATATGCCGGCGTCATTCACATACACAGTACAGGTCGACCTGCCTTAGTGGTCAAGGTCTTCTACTGGAGTCCGAACAAATGGCTTAACCCGGTCCACCAGGGCACTACCCCGTAATGAATTGACGATTCTTGCGAGTCTCAGAGAGTGGAGGCAAGACTGAATTCAGATCGCTGCTAACCGTGATAATCGGAAGGCCAAGGCAGCGAGATCCTTGTGTGGCTTCTTTGCGATGCGGACCTGATTTTTTTCCACTTTTTCTTTTTCTTTTTCTTACCCTTCCATCAAGGCGCGTGTTCAGTTACTGATCCACAAGCCACGGTTTCAGGCGCGAGGGCTAACGAGACCTTGTCTCTTTCTAGCGAAACCAACAAGGACGACGAACTCGCAGCCTAGTAACACTCTCTCATTTTCGGGCACTTCTGGGACCAGTATCCTCCCTCCGTATGCATCAGATGAGAGACGACCCGTCCTAAAATGTTACTGCACATTCCGATCAGCAAAAGACCCCAAGATATATAGCACATTTTGTGCTTCAACTGAGGATATATGTGCAATCAATATATACTCCTCGCTCCTTATTCATTGCGTTCCCAAGTCATACACGAAAACCGTTACGGGCACCAACTCTGATAGCTGCCATCACCTATCTTAATCTCACCATACGCACGATATCAATTGTATCAATCATGATTGAGGACCAGCAAGACCTGGTAGCCTCACTGGAGCATGTGGAAGAGGCAATGGCCAAAATGTTTCCTTTGAATCCCGGATTAGATGAGTTAGCCAGTCGAGGACCGTTCACGGATGACGAAGTGCGAAGCGTCTGCGCACATCTGAAGCAGTCGGGGAAGCCAGAGTGGAGTCTACGACCCAGGACATATATCATACTGCGAATGCTTGATGGCATTGAGCTCATGAACGATTTCATCCGGGAAGGGCTTTTTGATACCTCGTTGCCATATTCAGAGAAGACACTTCCGGGTGTAGTCGGGACTGCTGCGCGAGAACAGTTCCTAAAGTTCCAAACGTTAGTCCTCACGGCGCAGCGACTAGACCTCGAAAGCGGTCGTGGCGACCATGCATATGTCAAAGATGACAGCTTGACGCAACTTGAGCACTGCGTTAAACTGGGAAGTGGCGGGTTTGGCTCGGTGGACAAGGTCAGAAGCCGCCTGAGCAACAATGAATATGCAAGGAAGAAAATCCCCCGAGGCAAGACCTTCAAGAAGGACAAGATTGCAATAGCAACTTTCGAGAGAGAGCTTCAGACTCTCAAGCGTCTTTCCCATACCCATCTTGTCAAGTTTGTCGGTAGCTATACGGATACGAAATACGTCTGCATCATCATGTCTCCCGTTGCAGATTGCAATCTGGCTCAGTACCTCCAGGAGGATCCGCTCCCCGAGGACCGAAAGGAGAAGCTACAAACATTCTTCGGCTGTCTTTGCGCTGCGTTGGTGTACTTGCACGAGAATCACATTCGGCACAAGGACATTAAACCAGGGAATATCTTGATTCACGGAGACAATGTTATCTTTACAGACTTCGGCACAGCTTTGGACTGGTCAGAACAGGGCCAGAGTACGACTCGAGACCGACCGGAAGCCCTCAGCGTGGCTTATTGTGCACCAGAAGTTGCGGAATGGGAGCCGCGCAATTCGTCCTCGGACATCTGGTCGTTAGGTTGCGTGTTCCTTGAGATTATCACAGTCATGAGGGGCAAAACCATCGGTGAAATGCGGGAGTTCTTCAGGAGCAACGGGTTAGGTGGTACTTATGTCAGGACGAATGCTTCAGCGGCTGAGATGTGGACAAGGGAGCTACATTCACAGGAAGGCATCGAGAGAGAACCTCTCGGATGGTTCAAAGACATGACTAGTCTGAACCGCACGGAGCGGCCGAGCGCTCTCCAGCTCCTTGATCGAATCAAGAGCTCCCGAAAACCACACTCATTTATCGGTAAATGCTGTATGTCCAATACAGACGAGTCCGACCCCTCGGACAGTGAGTCTGAGAGCTCGGACGAGGAAGAAGATACCCCGGACTCCTGGGAGGTGGTTACTCGTCAGCAGGATCTCGAGAGGGCGAATAAGCTTCTGCTGGATGGAGGCTTCGACTTGGACGACGAGAACTTTGACGCGACTCAAACGCTTTGGTGGGCCCTTAACACAGAAGACATTGAGGTTGTACGGCTAGTGATCAGCCGAGGGGCCGATATTGACGCTGTGCTGCCTCATGGGCAGACCTCATTGCAGGAGGCATTGAAGACCGAAAATGTCGCCATTGCGAAGCTACTTTTGTCACTTGGAGCAAACATCACCAAAAGTGGCCGACATGGATATACTGCCGTCACCTGGGCATTACGCTGGGGTAACATCGAGGTGTTGTCTCTGATGATTCGCAAGGGCTCGGTCACGGAGCCGCAAGAGCTCGGCAAGATCATGCAATGGGCTACATTGCACGGAGAAGCTGAGCTGGTCCGGTTGCTGATTGTCAGGGGCGCAAATCCTAACGACATGGACTCCCGCGGACAGCCTGTCTTGCATACTGCTATAACGCGTGGCAAGGATGATGTAGCCAAGGTTTTGATAGACTATGGTGCTGATCTCGCCGCGCAGAACAACGTCGGCGAGACCCCGCTGCACTTTGCCGCGACATATGCCAGGGAAGATATTGCGACGCTTCTGGTCAACAAGGGGGCTCGTGTGAACGCGTTATCACACCACCAGAGGACGCCACTAATCAAGGCCATCCAGGGCGGCAGCATGCCTATTGTCAAGCTATTACTAGAGAAGGGTGCGAATGTCGCAGCACGGAGTCCTTTTGAAGGACTCCCGGTATGCCTGGCTGCTGGACTCGGGCACGTGGAGATGGTTGACCTGCTGCTTGAACGAGGCGAGGCCGTCAAGGCAAAAACCTGCAGTATCGAGACAGTGGTGGTTGCAGCTGTCATGAAGGGACGCGACAATGTCGTGCGGCACTTGATCGGCAAAGGCGTCAGCCCTCACGTAACGCAAAACGGCATCACGTCTCTGCACAAAGCCGCAGAGAACGGCAGCGACGCGCTGGTGCAGCTACTTCTGGAACAGTCGGCAGACACTGAAGCAGCAGAGCCGGAGGAGGGCATGACCCCTTTGCACAGTGCCGCCAAAAACGGCCACGAGGGCGTGGTACGACTCCTACTCGAACATGGCGCCAAGGTGGATACCAAAACTTCCAAATTACGCTGGACGGCGCTGCATTATGCGATCGACGCAGATGCTGAAAATATCGCTCGAGTGCTGGTCGAAAAGGGGGCTGACGTTAATGCGAAAGCTGATAACGGCCGGACGCCTCTTCAGCTCGCATCAAATAGCTATTCAGACAACCAGTCGGAGTTGGTGGAATTACTTCTCAAGAGCGGAGCTCAAATAAAGTCTCTTTCTCGGGCGAACATCGAAAGCTCATTGAGAAGGGCGGTCGAAGGAGGAAGTACGGAGCTTGTGCGCGTTATTCTTGAGACTGGCCCCTCCCTGCAGGACATGAAAGGGTACAATTGTGTTCAGGGCGAGATGCCGCTAATGGAGGCTCTCAGGCATAAACACAAGGAAATCACAATCATGCTCTTCGATAAGCAAGCTAAAACCGAAGGCATCTCTCAATTCTATTGGGCACCTGCGCTTCATTGGGCTGCGGAGGAAGACCATCTGCCTTTGGCTCAGCGAGCATACGGATCCCATGACCTGAGTGAGATGCAGGACGGCACGACGGCGCCACAGAAAGCGGCAAAATTCGGGAGTCAGCGGGTATTGGATTACATGCTTGGACAAGAGGGGAATGTCAATGTCTTACTTAACACGAAGTCTGAGGAGGGCAAGACAGCACTGCATTACGCCGCGGAGCAAGGCCATGTCGACGCGGTTAAAGCTCTGCTGAAGAGAGGTGCGAACAAGAAGAAGAAGACACGCGGCGGTCTGACCGCTCTTCAACTCGCCATCGATAAAGGGCATAAGGTAGTGGAGGAGTTGTTGGATAAATGAAAAGTCTCACGGAACTGATTGAGCCGGCTCTTTTTGTTCAACAGGAGTTAGTTGCAGATTCACAATCTTCGCGTCATTTCTTCACACAAGAGAGAGTTTGAGCATGGAGTGAGAATATAGATGGGCATTCTCTCATTGCTTATACTTCCAAAGATTCCAACCTCTCCACCACCGATTCGGAAAAGGCGGCCTGCAACTGTGCGCCAACGACGTCTCTACTCTCGTCGGCGGTCTCCGCAATACCAAATGCCTCAAGGCCGAACAGGCACGCCCGAGTGACATCTTGATAAGTATCGCCCATGAGGGATGCTATACCGTCCATGTATCGCCGGTCGCCAAGCAGAGTCCGTTGGATTGCCGCTGTTACTTTCGGTGGCACCGCCGAGAGATCCGTGATGCCGAGGATAATCTGGATCGGCTGCCAATAGGCAATCTCAAACAAGATGACGCCCAGACTGTAAATGTCGTAAGACTTTCGGAAACCCTCTCGCGGACCGCTGTCGCCGTGGAGCTTTGGATGTCGGTACATGTCGTATTCCGCGTTCTCGGGAGGCTTCTCGGTCATCTCCTCCGACCCAGCCGGACGGGCGTAATCGAAGCCGGTGATATAGGGCTGCCTGAGGACTGCGCGCTCACGGTTGGCGAAGAACAGGATGTTCTGGCTGCGAAGACCTTTGTGGAGCCAATTCACCGAGTGCAGATAGAGAAGACAGCTGGCGACATTGCGCGCCAGAGCTAGTCGTTCGGTCAAGGAAGGTTGAGTTCTGTTGTTCACATCACTCTCCGAGATGAGCTCAAGTAATGAGGTCGTCCTCATCTCCATAGCTTCCTCTGGCTTCTCGAAGACGAAGCCAAACCGAGGCTCCCCCTCTTCATTGAGATTGCCGTCGTCGTAGCAGTATCCGACACAATGCGGTGTCCGGAATTCTTTTGGCTTGGAGCGTTGCCCGAGCAGAGCGGCTAGTTGTTGCACGCGTTTCAAAATGTAGGAGTTCGGACCTTGATGCATGTCTCCAGGAGAATCGTGCAGTTTCCACTCTATCCAGACATGGTTTGGGGCAACGCTGCTTGACGCTCGATAGAGGGCTTCTGTCCGAACTTGAGAGGGGTTTCCCTGGAACACCAGATGTCTAATCTCGATCTCGTTACTCTTGATATCCGATGACGTCCCTGTAGAAGCGTTGAACGCTTTGAAGCGAGCGAGACGAGCCAGAGTACGCTTCTCCTCCGTCCTATTCGCCATCGCAGGTGACAAGAACCTGTCCGACCCCGATCCCACATCTCCCTGCGACACCGCACTAGCCTCCGAGTACGACAGCGCCCTGATCAGATGCTGAAGCTGCTTGACATCGCTGCTAAGCTGCAAGACCTCCATATGCGTATGATGCTGCGTGATCTGCAGCGCCTTCGCCTGACTCTCGTCCATGATCCCCTGCAGGAAATCATTCAGCTCCGTCAGCTTCTTCAGCAGGCCCTCGAACTTCGCCTTGTCGAACGCCGCCCAGCGCAGCCGCTGCGGGACCTGCGAGGCCTGGTCCACGACCGCCAGCGCCCGGCGCACGCTGCTCGTCGCCCCGCGCAGGCGGCGCGCGTACGGCTTCGGCGGCGCGGCGCGCGGCGCTGGGTCTGCGTTCGGCGCTGAGAGAGTTTGCCCTGGTTTCTCGGAGTCTTGGGGGCGGGACCCGTCGTCAGTGACGGGCCGCAGGTCTTCGTAGCGCCCGTTGACCTTGCCAAAGTCGAGCAGGACGGTCCGGATGGCGCTCAGGACGTCCAGGATCAGGTGGCGGTTCAGCTGGATGGTGCCGCGCATGAGATGGCCGCCGGCGCCGGCGCTGTCGTGCTTCGCCGTGCTGCCGTCGACGCCGGCCACCTGGCTCCAGTCCAGCAGGCGGTACTGCTCCATGTCGAGGCGGACGCGCAGGTACTGGCACTCTTCGGGCATGCCGTGCGCGTCGGAGAGGAAGCGGTAGCCTTGTGCATCTTGTCAAATATATTTCGGGTCATGATTGAGTGAATCACGGGACGGTGTGAGGGTGGACTGTTTAACGGTGGTTGGTGGAGGAGGTGAGCTGACCCTGGATGCACCCGGCAAAGACTTGGAACATCAGAGAGGCTGCTCCAGCGCCTAGTCCAAGGAGGGAGAGTGGGTCTGCCATGTTATCACGATGCACGTTGTTGGTCCTCAATACGAGTTGTGGGAGGTTGATGTTGCAACTTTGGGACGTAGCGCGAATTGGAGATGTTGAAATTATAGAGAGCGGCAAGCCAAGCCACGGATTAGTTTTTTTTGAATTCTCTGAATGTGAGTAGAGCTGTCAACTATGGGGTATCTACAAAAGTTTACACACAAATGTACCAATAGTGAAGACAACATCGTGCCAAAATCCGCCGCGGAATCTAATGCACTTCCGGGACCTATCTATACAAAAGGGATCCAACACCACGAGCCAGTTACTGATGCACCTTGCGCAGACTTTGCAGCTGCACCAACTCGAAATATCGTCCTTGACGCTCCAGGAGCTCGTTGTGTTTCCCGCTCTCTATCACCTTGCCCCCATCCAAGACGTAAATTACGTCGGCGTTCTGGATGGTGCTGAGCCGATGCGCCACGACGATCGTGGTCCGACCCCGAGCCGCAGCGTCGAGCGCCGCTTGCACGACCTTTTCGGACTCCGAGTCGAGCGCCGAGGTTGCCTCGTCGAGCAGCAGGATCTTCGGGTCTCGGATGAGAGCCCGGGCGATGGCGATACGCTGCTTTTGACCGCCGGATAGCAGTGTGCCTTTGGTACCGCAGAGCGTGTTGAAGCCGTCACTTGGACTGTTTAGCTGAGGGCAGTGCAGGTCTCGAAGGGATACTTACGGTAAGGACATGATGAAGTCGTAGATGTTGGCTTCTTTGCACACTCTGACGACCGCTTCGTCGGGCACGTCGTCGAGATCGGTCCCAAGCAGGATGTTATCCCGGATGGTGCCTTGATACAATGTCGGCTCTTGGCTCACGAGCGCAAGCTTGTTCCTGTAGTCTTTAAGATTCAGAGTCGAGGTGTCTTGGCCGTCAACATGGATAGAACCGGTCACGGGGTCGTAGAACCTCTCGACGAGGGCGATGACCGTGCTCTTGCCGCATCCGCTTGCACCGACGAGGGCAACATATTGTCCAGGCTTGGCAGTCAGAGAAAGGCCTCGTAAGACTGGCTGCTCAGGCCGGGTTGCTATGAACGGTCAGCGAGCGCCAGAAACTGTAATTTGACACCTGATACGCACGATAGCGGAAATGAACGTCTCTAAACTCCACACTGCCCTCGACAGCTTCTATATAATTGCCTTTGTCGGACCAGACGTCGATCTCAGGCTGACGATCGAACAGTTTCTTCATTAGGGCAGCAGCTTGGATGGCCTTTGAGAAATCTATAACCCGTCAGTCACGAGAATTTCCATCCAAGATCGACGTCGACTCACCTGGCGCAAATGAAAAGGCGGTCCCGGCACCCTGAGCGCTGAAGATAATTGCGGAAAAGGTGATGAAAAACGCAATGAGGGAGTATTCGCCTGAGGCGATGAGCGTCCCACCGTACCAAAAGCCCAATGCGGTCACAAGTAACACAAAGGACTCGGCAGCCGCGTAGAGAAGCGAAGATTTGAGTACAGAACGCAGACTCTTTTTCCCCTGCATGTCCAGCTGCGCATGGTAGTTCGCCCACACATCACGTTCTCTTGTCAAGGAGGCGACCGTACGAACGGCAGATGTTGCTTCACATGCGTAACCCGCGGAAGACTGATAGGCCTTCTTTGCTTTGACTTCGAACCTTCCAAGAATCCAGAAACGGAAGAAGCCACAGGCGAGCAGAAGCGGTATCGTGGCACCGCACACGAGGCCGAGCTTCCATCCGAAACCGATACCGATGGCCAATGCTACTACGATGGTGGTCGAAAGACTGCAGAAGCTGCCGAGCGTTGAACCGGACAGACCTTCCAAGTACGTTGTCTCTGTTGACAAGAACGACGTCAATGAGCCGGCATTGTTCTCGTCGAGATCGAAGAATGAGATGTCCTGCCGTAGCATGATCCGGAATGATAGGTCTCGAGCGCGATGGGTGAGTTTCTCAGCGCAGTACCCGAAGCATGCTAGTTGGCCGGCATACGCGAAGAACCTAGAGGACGATCAGCATGCTTGAGACGAAAGCGTAACAGCAGGCATTACATGATGATCCCCAAGAACAGGTACCAACGACTCCAGTAGTTTGCGTCCCTTCTCAACTTGGCGTACTCTTCTGGCGGTAGGGAAAGGGCCTGTATGCTGTTTCCGAGTAATATAGCCGCCACAGGATTGCCAACGCCAGCGACCACGGAAAACGCAAATCCGAGTGACATGATAGCCCATTCCTTCTTGTTGAAGCTGAAGATGAACTTTATCAGGGTCCACAGCGAGTACTTTGGCATCTTCTTTCCCATGATCCGTTTCATGGCTATGCTCGAGACAGATTTGGAGGATTGAGTGCGCTTGAGATCCATTGCCGGATTGGCAGCCTCGGGGTCCGCAGCAACGGCGGTCTCCTTCTCCGCAGAGCCGAGCTCCACAGCCTTCTCCGTAAGCTCCGTCGAAGCACTGGTGGAGGCTTCCGCCTCTCCTTTGTTCCCCGCCGAGTCGGCAATCTCCTGGGCCATGACCAATCCGGAATATGTTCCTTGTTTCTTCAGCAGTTCATCATGAGTGCCTTGTTCCACGATACGACCTTTGGACATGACCACAATGTTGTCAGCAGTCCTGATGGTAGATAGCCGGTGGGCGATTACGATGGTCGTCCTTCCCTGGGAAGCGCGATCCAGCGCATGCTGTACTACGCCTTCACTCTTTGTGTCCAGGGCAGATGTTGCTTCGTCCAGGAGAAGTATCTTCGGGTCGCTGATGACTGCTCGGGCAATGGCGATACGTTGCTTCTGGCCTCCAGACATCAGGAAACCCCGCTCGCCAACGTTAGTCTCGTAGCCTTCCGGAAGCGATGTGATGAAGTCATGCGCGTTCGCCATCTTCGCAGCGTTGATGACGAGCTCCTTCACCTTCTCCTCGCCGAGACCTTCAGATGGGGATCCAATCAGCCCATACCGAATGTTCTCATAAACCGAGACCGCGAAGAGCACCGGCTCCTGGCTGACCAAGGCCATCTGTCGACGGAGCCAGCGGAGATTCAACTCCCCAATACTGTGACTGTTAGTGTGGAGTCAAGCCAGCAGTAAAGAGGGGGATTGGCACTCACTTGCGGCCATCTAAGAGTACCTCACCACCAACAGGGTCGTAAAATCGCTCGATGAGCCCAATAATGGTGCTCTTTCCAGAGCCCGAGGATCCGACGAGTGCGGTCACCTTGCCTGCGGGAGCTGTAATCGATACATCGTCCATCACCACGACCTCAGGTCTGGATGGGTATATGTGTCGAACGTGGCGTAACTCGACGGTGCCGACAACATCGGCAGGCTTCTCGCCCTCGTCCGAATAAGGATCCAGAGGAGATTTTCGAGCGATGGTGCCGTAAATCTTTCGTGCAGCGGCAGTTCCGCTAGTACTACTCGAACAATTAGCAGGAGAACTAGTTTAGGGTCCAGGAAAACGTCGAAACCTACAAAGCCTGCACATTTGGTCCGACGGATCCAAGACCGAACGCTCCGAAAACGATGGCGAATAGTACGGTGATCACGTCCGAAAGTGACGCCTCGCCATTGGCGACAAATCTGCTGCCCATCCAGAATGCGAGACCCTGCGAGTTTGTCAGCCATCAGCACCAGTATATATGAGATCAGGCAAGCGCACATAATTTAGATTCACAAACATGAACATCCCGCCGATCATGACGGCAAGCGCAAGTTTGGACTTGATGCCCCATTTCTCTGCCTCGGTCGTATGCGTTCCATATTGCTTGGCTAGCTTGTCCTGCGTGCCGAACGCGACGGCATTGCGGACAGAGCTGAAGACTTCCTCGGCCACGGTGCCTCCAAGAGCATAAGCATTGAGCGCCAGTTGGCTCCATTTGACGAGGAAGACGGATCCGAGCCCGAAATCGAGGGTGATGGCAACCACAGTGCACGAGAGGATGAGCGTGAGCTTCCAGTAGAGAATGAAGCCGATGACGAATGCTGTGATGAAGGTGGAGACACTCTGAAGCGTCAACCCCACTTTTTGCGATATAGCGTCCTGGATCAGATTTGTGTCTGCGGTGATGCGGGTCGTGACTTCGCCGGCGCCAATCTTGTCAAAGTAACCTATATTTTGCCCCAAGATAGCTTCCAGATACCTCTCCCGCACCTTCTGTGCGATTCTCTCGCCAGTATACACAAAGCCAACAGTGCCCTTATATCATCAGCGACCTATACTATGCACCACCTGCACAAAACACAGAGTCCACTCACGATGTAGAGAGTGACGAATTGGCCGATTGCAAGGTACACAAAGTAAAGAGTGTACTTCGCAAGCTCGCTGTTGAACTTTTCGCGGTCGACTGTGCCCAGGAAGTAGCCCTGGAAGGTTCCTGTAAGTTGGCCAAAGATGATCTGTGCAGATTATTAGCAATTCTCCAGCATCAGCCATACAAGCACCCCAGTAGGCGCTCACCGTGAACAGAGGCAGTAGAGCACCTCCTGCTATAGCTCCAAAGGCGCTGATGAAGATGACCACAAGGTTCATCCGGCTTGCGTATCGGTATAGAGCAAAGTAGCCGACGGTGACATCCTCGGTATACACCTGCCGTTCGATAATCCGCCGTTCATCTTCGGGCAGGTTCTGCAGCGGGTCCTGGTCGCCAGCGTCGCCCTTCTTCTCTGCCTCGAGCGAAGTTTCCGCTTCCACGATCTTGTTTCCAGGCGGTGATAGCTGCTCGCCCGCGGTTTGGGTTTGCTTCTCGGCCATGGCGCACCAAGAGCTCTAATCGAGCTGGGGAGTCGTACTGGTGACAGGAATGCGGCAAAGGTTCGAGTCTGGGGTCCAGAGACTCTTTAATGATCCTGACTTCGGCTTTTCAGCGATAACGAGGTGTCCTCAGCCCATCAGGCATCACGATGACACTTAGTGCATTACGCATGTCTGCCGTTTCATTTGGTCCAAACAAGTACAAG
>QQTW01000084.1_pt1 | contig 51090 bp, 36 predicted proteins | sample 1904831 | NCBI WGS metagenome assembly QQTW01 (sample SAMN09435610, study PRJNA476489) | Subsurface metagenome, whole genome shotgun sequencing project.
GCTGGGTAGCCAAGTGCGGAGTGGATAACCGCTGAAAGCATCTAAGTGGGAAGCCCACCTCAAGATGAGTACTCTCACCACTATAAGTGGGTAAGGTCACAGGAAGAATACCTGTTGATAGGCGCCAGGTGGAAGTGCAGTAATGTATGTAGCCGAAGTGTACTAATAGACCGAGGGCTTGACCTCAACAATTGGTCTAACAATTATTGTCGCTATGTAGTCTTCAGGGTGTTCTTTGCACCCAACAGTTTTCCTGGTGCGAATGGCGCAGTGGCACCACACCGATCCCATCCCGAACTCAGAGGTGAAACACTGCTGCGGCGACGATACTTTGGGGGTAGCCCCACGGGACAATAGCTCCGTGCCAGGTTTTTAAATAAGCTTAAGAAGCTCCTCTTTTATTTTAGAGGAGCTTCTTGCTATGATATTACGTATTAGATTTGCTTACTATAATTAAGCTTAACTTCAGCCGCCTAACTATATTGAATGGCTTCTTGTGACGAAAAGTTACTCTGGGTTCAAACACTAACTTTAACAAGCCTTAGATGCTCATCTCCAACATCCGTTGTAGTGGTCGCAGCGCTGCTAAGCGGATGCCTTGTGGCATTGTAATCTCTGGAGTGCGATTTTTCATCGCCCAATAAAGCTTTTCTAAAGTATTCAAGCGCATGAAAGGACATTCATTGCAATTGCAGTTGTTTGTTGGTGGTGCTGGAATGAAGCGTTTGTGAGCAGCTTCTTTCTGCATTTGATGAATAATACCAGGCTCAGTGGCAACGATGAAAATTTCAGCATTAGTTTGCTGGCAATACTTTAACAAAGCAGTGGTGGAACCAATGTAATTAGCGTGGCGTAATACAGATGGTTCGCATTCTGGGTGAGCCAGCACTTCTGCTTCTGGATGCTGAATTTTCAACTGAACGATTTTCTTTTCAGAAAAAGTTTCATGCACAATGCAACTGCCTTGCCAGAGTAACAAGTCTCGTCCAGTTTGCTCTATGACATACCGCCCCAAATTCCGATCTGGGGCAAAAATAATTGGCTGGTCTTTTGGAATTTGACGCACTATTTGGACAGCGTTAGAACTAGTACAGATGATGTCGCTCATCGCCTTAATTTCGGCGGTGCAGTTAATGTAGGAAATTACCAAATGGTCTGGGTGAGATGCCTTAAAAGCAGCAAAAGCTTCTGGAGGACAACTATCTGCTAAAGAACAACCAGCCGCTAAATCCGGTAACAGCACCAACTTGTTGGGATTAAGGATCTTTGCTGTCTCTGCCATGAAGTGGACACCAGCAAAGACAATTACATCAGCATCAGTTTTAGCTGCTTGTTGGGAGAGTCCTAATGAGTCGCCAATATAGTCAGCAATATCCTGAATATCTGGCTCTTGGTAGTAATGCGCCAGAATCACTGCATTCATCTCTCGTTTGAGCTTTTGAATAGCTTCAAACAGGTCTAGTGGTGTTTCAGTTGTTTGCGTGTGGTTTGTTTGAGCTAATGCAGTCGTAAACACAATTAGGATCTGCCTGAAGTTGTAATTAGGGGTATTGTGTAATTATAGTATTTTTTACCAAAATTGAGATGAGTTGGCAGGCATCTATTTACAGAAAAATCCTAGGGTTAGTGTCAAAGTAGGTCATGCTTTCCTATGCTGGAGAAAGACGGCAAGGAAGAAGGCATGAGCAGTCAGAAAAATTATAATCAAACGATTACGATCGCTGTTGTTGGTGATATTCACGACCTATGGGAAGCCGATGATGGCGTTGCTTTAAAGGAATTAGGTGTCGATATAGTCTTGTTTGTAGGCGATTTTGGCAACGAGTCAGTAGAAGTTGTCCGGGCGATCGCTTCGGTCGATATCCCCAAAGCAGCAGTTTTTGGCAACCACGATGCTTGGTACACTGCCACAGAATGGGGTCGAAAGAAATGCCCCTACGACCGCAAGAAAGAAGACTGGGTGCAGCAACAGATAGATTTGTTAGACTCAGCTCATGTAGGTTACGGCAAGCTAGACTTTCCCAAACTGAATTTAACAGTTGTAGGTAGTCGTCCATTCAGTTGGGGGGGATCGGTTTGGAAGAATGAAGAGTTTTATCAAGAACGCTTTGGGGTAAAGAGTTTTGAGGAATCTACAGCCCGAATGGTAGCAGCTGCCAAAAGTGCAGCCTACGAAACTGTGATTTTTCTGGGTCATAATGGGCCATTAGGGTTAGGCGATCGCGCTGAAGATCCTTGTGGCAAGGATTGGCAACCGCTTGGTGGTGATTTTGGAGATCCAGATTTAACAGATGCGATCGCTCAAACTAGTGCAGCTGGAAAAAAGATTCCTTTGGTCACATTTGGTCATATGCACCATAAATTGCGCCACACTCAGCAGTATTTACGCAAGGCGATCTATACAAGTTCTGAAGGGACAGTTTACTTAAATGCGGCTAGCGTCCCTCGGATTGTGGAAAATCAGGGCGATCGCCTGCGCAATTTCTCAATTGTCTCTTTGCAAGGTGGTGTTGTATCTCAAATCTCCATAGTGTGGGTTAACCAAGACTTCAAAGTCGCATCCGAGCAAATTCTTTATCAACAACCAAATTCAGTAGTGCAGTCTGCGTATTGATGAGATATAGTATTAATCTGTCAGTTTGATTAGCTGACTACATAAGTTGGAGAGGTGGCAGAGTGGTCGATTGCGTCCGACTTGAAATCGGATGTACCGAAAGGTACCGTGAGTTCGAATCTCACCCTCTCCGTTTTTTAGATTAAAACTTATTGTCTACGCATTTAGACGAAATACAACAAGCATTGTGCTTCAGTAATTTCCTCAACACCAATCGCAATGCTTTAATAAACTCCTTGCACACTCTTAATAACTCAGCAAGACTATTTTATACTTTCAAAAAATATCTAGAGCTAGAGTTAAGGCGTTGAATTTCTCAAAGCTATGAAAAGACTTTTAGGTTTAGCGATCGCCTCTTTACTGTTATCTCCTTCTGCTGCCTTAGCTGAGTGGGTGAATGTGTCAGCGGCAACGAATAGTAACCACTTTGATGTAGAGACAAGTTCTATAAGTTACTGTGGAAATTTGGCAACGTATAGAACGCGCATGAGATTAAGCTAGCCTGACAAAAATGAGGCTGCGGTGGTTGATTCTGTAGAAATTATGAACTGCAACTCAGGAGCTTATCAAGACCTTGCAATGGTAGTCTTGAGTGCAGAAGGTAGAGTAATCAGTAACGACGAGCCTGGGTTTAATGCTCCTATTGAGCAAACAAAAGTTGGGAGTGTGCAACATAGGATCTATAATTTTGTCTGCCCTAGTCAAAATGTTGCTAATAGTGTTGAAGAAGAAAATATAAGAGGTTATTGGGAGAATTCACGGGACAGTGCGCGCTCAATTGCAGAAATGGCACGGGTTAAATGGTGGTAATGTTTGTAAAAAAAAAGTAAAAATATCAGCTGAATATGAGCAGCTTTTAGAATCAAGCTTTGTTCAGTACGCGCGATCGCCCTCTCCCTCACTCTTATCATTTTGCATTCTGCTAGCATTGTGCTAGTAAATTCTGCTTGGAGGTTGAAAGATGGCTATCCTTCATGTAAGTAATGTACCTGATGACTTGTATAAAAAGCTGCAAGAGTTAGCTAAAGCCGAAAACCGCTCAATCAACGCTCAAGTTATAACTTTATTGCAACAAGCTTTGCCACCGCAAACACAGGAAACGGAAGATCAAAGGCGAAAAAATGTACCAAAACTTTTAGAAGAAATTCGTCTTCGGCGCGAACAGCGCTCAGCTGAGGCAGAATGGCCCGATAGTACCGAACTAATTCGAGAAGACCGCGCACGATAGATGACTACTGCTATAAGATGCGTGGTAGATGCTAGTGTAGGCATTAAGCAATTTATTCCCGATCCACTATCTCCTAAAGTTAATCAACTGTTTGCTCACCTGTCATATCCACAGACGAAAATCCTTGTACCGGACTTGTTTTACATTGAGTGTGCTAATATTCTTTGGAAATATGTCCGCGCCAAACTTTACGCTGCTGCTGATGTTCCCGCAGATTTAGCCACGCTCAAAGCCTTTCCATTGCGTGTTGTTTCCACTGCCGATTTGATGGCAGATGCAGTCAGTATTGGCTTAGGTCATGGAATTTCTGCTTATGATGCTAGTTATGTTGCTTTATCACAGTAAGTTAGTGCTACGCTGCTGACTCTTGAGCTACGGCTAGTAAATGCTTTAGCTAATACTACTTACGATGTTTGCTCGTTTAACTACTTTGAAGTTCCGCCATTAGCGTCAATGTAGCTTACGATCGCCCCACATCTTCTTTCAACTCCAGATCAAACGGGACGATCTGTAAACTGCTGAGTATATAATCGGGCATAGCGACACCCCAGCGCTAACAATTCTTCATGAGTGCCCGACTCAACAATTTGCCCTTGTTCTAACACTAAAATGCGATCGCAACCCCGCACTGTAGTTAAGCGATGGGCAATAATAAAAACTGTGCGGTTATGCATCAGCCGCTCTAGTGCTTCTTGCACCAATGCTTCTGATTGTGAATCTAAAGCAGAAGTAGCCTCATCTAAAATTAGGATTCTAGGGTTAAGCAAGACAGCACGAGCGATCGCTATCCTTTGTCGTTGTCCACCAGATAAGTTTACCCCTCTCTCTCCTACCCAAGTATGATAACCATCAGCAAAAGAAGTAATAAACTGATGCGCGTTAGCAATTTTAGCTGCAGCTTGAACTGCTTCTAGATCGAAATCAGCTTGTCCAAAAGCAATATTTTCAGCGATCGTGCCTGAAAATAAGATCGTTTCTTGTGGTACAATACCAATCTGTCGCCGCAGACTACTAATTTTTACATCCTGAATATTTATACCATCTACAAAAATATCACCAGACAGCGGATCGTAAAAGCGGGGTAATAGGTTAACTAATGTAGTTTTTCCCGCACCTGTAGAACCCACTAAGGCTATTCTTTCTCCTGGCTGTGCAAAAAAGCTTAAATTTTGCAGCACTGGTTGAGACTTTTTGTAGGCAAAGCTAACGTGACGATACTCAACCTTGCCAGTAATTGGAGGAAGAGCGATCGCATTTGGTTTTTCTGTTACCGTAGGCTGAATCGCCAACAATTCAAACACGCGATCGACAGATGCCTCACCTTGTTTAAATTCGTTGTAGTTGCTTGTAGTATGAGCGATCGGATCGATCAAAGATACCGCAGCTGCAAGAAAGCTGAAAAAACTTCCTGCTGTCAAGTTGCGTTGGGAAATTTGCCACGCCGCAAAGAACAGCAGAAATAAAAAACTCACCGCTTGTAAAAATCCTACAATCGGAATCTGAATTGCCTTCAACCGTTCAGTAGAATATTTCGCTTGCAGACTGCGTTCCGCCTCGCGGCTAAACCTTCTAACTTCGTAATCTTCTGCAACAAAGGCTTGTACCAAGCGAATACCGCTGAAAACTTCCGTCAGCAGTGCAGATAAATCCGACACTTGATTTTGACTGCGACGAGAAATTTTGCGTAAGCGTTCGCCAAACCAGCCTATTAAAACACCTATCAGTGGCGCAACTATGACTGTAGCTAGTGTCAGCTGCCAATTTAGATAAATCATGTAAATCGGAATTGCCACTAGTTGCAAAACGCAGGGAATAAAGTCATGAAATAGTTTATTTACCACTTCACCAACTCTGTCAATATCTTCCGTCAGTCGGTAAGATAAATCCCCTGCCTTTGCAGTCTCAAAATAGCTCAGATTTAACTTTTGCAAATGGGCGTATACTTGCTTGCGCAGATTAAAAGCAACTTTCAAAGCCGCGAGTGCCATGAATATATCTTGCACAGATTGAGCAATACCTCTGACAAGAAATATTAAGACACCAACGCAAGCTAGTTGGGCGATCGCTACTACATCACCCTTACCAAAAGGAGTTGCTAATCTACCTGCAAGATCGATCAGCGCCAATGTCGCTAATACATATCCCAAAATGCCAGCAAATCCCTTAGTGAGGAGTTGCCACTGGGGTTTGATATAAGGCAGTAATTGCCAGTAATTAGAACGAACTTTCAATTTCTACTTGCTCTATTCTCTTGAATTAGATGAATAATAGACGGAGCAATAGAAATAACAATAATCAAAAGTACTATTGGTAATAAATATTTATCCACATCAGGAATAACTTGTCCTAAATAATATCCCAACAAAGTTATACCAACAGTCCAAATCAAACCGCCGATTAGGTTGTAAGACATAAACGTGCGGTAGTGCATAGAACCAATTCCCGCCACAATAGGCGCAAAAGTGCGAACTATTGGCATAAATCGAGCTAGCACGATCGCTTTCTTACCATGCTTTTCATAGAACTTCTGGGCGGTGACTAAATGTTTTTTATGAAACAGCCACGAATCTTCTTTTTGAAATAAACGCCGTCCAAATCTGTGTCCTGTGGCATAGCCAACATTATCACCTAGTACCGCACAGACAAAGCAGCCAAAGATGATAACCCGAATGTCAATACCAGTCACGGGCTGGGATGCCAAAAATCCAGCCGTGAACAATAAGCTATCTCCAGGTAAGAAAAATCCTACCAACAATCCAGATTCAGCAAACACAATTGCCCAAACACCAAAATATCCCAGTGACTGAATCAGATGTGGCAAGTCAAAATGCATTTGAAAATCTCCTCACATGAAAGAATACTTTGTCGATTGTCCTACACCCTACCTACGCATATTCCGTCTTACAAACCAGATGATAAAGCTAATAACCAAAGTAGCTAGTACAATTTTGGAGACAGGAGCCAGATATTTCTCTACCTGCTCATAATTATCTCCCAATGCATACCCAGCGTAGGTAAGCAAGCCAACCCACAAGAAAGTGCCGAGGGTTGAGTAGACTAAGAACGGCAATAAAGGCATCCGACTAATGCCTGCTGGAAGTGAAATTAAGGTGCGTACTCCAGGAACTAAGCGGCAAATGAATACAGCCTTACCACCATGTCTGTCAAACCAACGCTTTGATTTTTCAATATCTTTACTAGATATTGTCAACCATCTGCCGTATTTGTCTGCCCAACTCTTCAAGCGCTGTTCGCCTAAAATTTGACCTGCATAGTACCAAGGCAAAGCCCCTAAAACAGTACCAATCGTACCTACCAAAACTACCAGCGCAAAATTTAGCTTCCCCTGCGCTACGGTGAAACCTGCTAGGGGCATGATTAGTTCTGAAGGAATGGGGGGAAATATATTTTCAAGGAACATCAACAGCCCAATTCCCCAATAGCTGAGGGAATTCATGATGTTCGTTATCCAATTGGCCATGATCGATTTTGGATTTTGATTTTTGATGTCGGATTGTAGAGACGTTGCAATGCAACGTCTCTACGGTAATGATGCCAAATACAGCAATAAGGGGACACGGTATACCATGCCCCCTGTAAAAATTAACCTATAACGAATTAGGTTCCAGCAGTCCAAGAATTGATGTATTCGATTTGCTCTGAAGTGAGAGTATCAATGTTGATTCCCATCGCTTGTAGCTTCAGTCTGGCAATTTCTTTATCCACTTCAACTGGGATAGAGTGTAAACCAGGGGCTAGCTTACCCTTATTCTTGACTAGATATTCGCAAGCTAATGCTTGGTTAGCAAAGCTCATATCCATTACTGCACTGGGATGCCCTTCAGCTGCTGCCAAGTTGACTAAACGTCCTTCACCTATGACCACAACTGATTTGCCATTGGATAGCTTATACTGTTCGGTGAAAGGTCGAACAGGCTTAACTTCTGTTGCTTTTGCGCCCAAGGATTTGAGGTCAATTTCAATATCAAAGTGACCGGAGTTACAAACTATAGCGCCGTCTTTCATCGCGTCGAAATGTTCGGAGCGAATTACGTGCTTATTCCCTGTAACAGTAATAAATATATCTCCAAGAGGTGCGGCTTCTGCCATCGGCAGCACTCGCAAACCATCCATTACGGCTTCAATTGCCTTGACTGGATCGATTTCTGTAACAATCACGTTGGCACCCATTCCTCGCGCCCGCAGTGCTGTACCTTTACCACACCAGCCGTAACCAGCGACAACAATTGTTTTTCCAGCTAGCAGAATATTGGTAGCGCGAATGATACCATCTAGGGTAGATTGACCCGTACCGTAGCGGTTATCAAAGAAGTGCTTGGTATCAGCATCATTAACATTCATAGCGGGGAATGTCAATACCCCGTCTTTCAACATCGCTTCCAACCGCACGATACCTGTGGTTGTTTCTTCGGTTGTGCCAATCAGATCGCCAATTTGATGCTGCCGTTGTTGAATTAGGGTAGCAACTACATCACTACCGTCATCAATGATCACGTTGGGGCGGTGATCTAAGGCAATTTGTACGTGCTTGTGATAGGTGTCGTTATCTTCGCCTTTGAGCGCAAAAACTGGGATGTCATGATCCGCGACGAGGCTTGCAGCTACGTCATCTTGGGTTGACAGGGGATTGCTGGCAATGAGTATAGCATCCGCACCGCCTGCTTTGAGGGCGATCGCTAGGTGAGCTGTTTCTGTAGTTACATGACAGCAAGCAACCAAACGAATTCCAGCAAATGGCTTTTCTTGGGCAAAGCGATCGCGAATTTGCCGTAAAACAGGCATTTCCCGTCCAGCCCATTCAATTCGCTGTTTGCCTAAAGGAGCGAGAGAAAGATCTTTGACTTCGTACTTTAATTTGCTAGAAGTTGCGGTCATCTAAGTAATTTCCTAAATAGTAAATCTAGGTTGTCTTACATAGCTTAACTGCATTTTTGCGATCGAGGAAATTCTTTTACAGCGACTGGGGATTGGGGGCTAGGGACTGGAAGAAAGCACTCTATGCAGGGGACGGCTGGGGATGCAGGGGAAAACCAAGGATGAAGGGTAAAGGATAATTTCACACTTACTTCATACTTCATACTTCATACTTCATACTTTTTTAGCCACCGTCTCTTCTTGACAATAACTACTAATCGGTCGATCTTAAACAGTTGATGTGACTAAGCTAAAAACAGCACATACACTCAGTGGTTGCTAAGGTGTTTTGATAGCTTTGTCATAAAGTTTTGCAATTAGGAGGTGTTGAAATGCGCTCTAGAACCAAGGCGATCGCTCTTGTCAAACCCCTGAGAAAAATGGTCGTGCCAATAACCAGTGGCATTTTGGCTTCAATAGTTCTCAATACCTCAGCTTTCGCCCAGACTCAATCGAAGCCATTATCTATACCAGGCTTGGATCTCCCCATACCAGGAATGGATTCAAGCTTGGTATCAAACTTCGAGCAGCTGTTGAATCCTAACTCTTCGAGTGGTAATGCAAATAACCAACCAGTGACTACCTGGATTACACTGGATGGTCGCAATTTATTTCAGATCGCTGCTTCCTCTAGAGAGGATTTGTCAAAGCGGGTCGAAGATATTCAGCCGCGATTGCAAACAATCAGCCAAAAACACTTTCAAAGCGGCTCACAAGAAGTTCAAGTAAAGGTTCAGCGACAATTTGTCACTAACCAGCAAGGGTTACAAGTTACTTATCCTGATATTTATGTCAACGGTCAACGCCTCTTAACAGTCACGGATCTAGATGCCAAAGTGCAAGGGGAAAATGACCCTCAAGATGTGGCACGAAAATTGAGACAATCATTGGAGCAAGACCTGAAGAGAGCGAAGCAGGAACGACAACCGCCATATTTGCTACGTCAGGGAGCAGTTGCATCTGGTGTTTTCTTAGGTTTAATTATATGTAGCTGGGGCGTTCGGCACTGGCAGAAGCGTTTGCAGTCGGGAACCGCCATATCTACTGCTACGATGTCGCCAACTGATTCAGTCACAACACAGCTAACGCAACAGCAACACCAAAATTTGCAAGAAGCCAGACGGCGATTATTTCAAGCAGCTCAAGCTCTGATTTGGGCTGGTGGAACCCTAGTTATTTTAAGTCTGTTTCCCTATACGCGGATAATCCCAGTTTGGATTCTCACGGTACTATTCAAAGTCCCCGCGATCAGAATTCCCTCACTGTTTGGAATTGTGACATTGGGAACCTATGTAGCTATCCGGTTAAGCTATGTTTTGATCGATCGCTTTACTACTGTACTGGCAAATAATTCCTTATTGGGCGTACAAGATAGCTACGTGCGATTACAACTAAGAGTGATAACGATTTCTAGTGTCACCAAAGGTATTGCTACATTCAGCGCCATAGCGATTGGTACACTGTTAGCTCTTTCAACTTTGGGCGTGAACCTTGCTCCTTTACTTGCTGGTGCTGGTCTGATTGGTGTTGGCATATCTCTAGCTGCTCAAAGTCTGATCAAAGATGCGATTAACGGCTTTTTGATCATTATGGAAGATCAATACGCTGTGGGTGATGTCATTCATGTAGGAGATGTGGGAGGCATGGTAGAAAATCTCAATCTCCGAATTACTCAGGTGCGAGATGGAGAGGGGCGTTTGATTACTATTCCTAATAGCGAAATCAAAACTGTTGCTAATCTTTCCAGCCGCTGGTCGCGTGTCGATCTACTGATTCCAATTGCCTACGACACTGATATCGATTGGGCGATGAATCTAATTGATACTATCGGTTTAGAGATGGATCGAGATCCAAAATGGCAAGAACCAATTCTGGAAAGACCTCAAGTTTTGGGAGTTGATAATTTTGGCGATCGCGGTTTGATGATTCGGGTGTGGATTAAAACCCAACCCCTAAAGCAATGGGAAGTGGCTAGGGAGTTTCGCCGTCGCCTCAAAATTACCTTTGACCGCGCTGGTATTGTCATTCCTGTTCCCCAACAAGCTGTCTGGGTAAATACTCCTGACTCGCTTAAACTTGTGTACGATCGCAAAGATTCTTCTGACAACAATTCTTCTTTTGTGCGGAAGTAAAAGGCGATCGGCTTCTTGGGTTTATGGATGACACTTAAGCGTTAACTATCATCCATTACCCATCACTCTATTTGGTACAATTGTACTATATTATAGGAGTAGGGTCATTGAGTCAGGTGAAAGTTTGCCTCGGCTCTATGGCTGATGAAGCAAGGACGAAATCAAATTGCGCTATGACCAAGCACTATATTCTTAGCCTTAATCCGACCGCCAAGCACGACTGGGATCGATGCATTTTGCGCGATCCACTCACTGCTAAGCGCCCAGAAATTGCCAAACTAATTGCTGAAGCGATTGGTGCAGAACCTGGAACTTATTTAGTGTCTGTAAATATTGAAGTCAAAGTTTTGGAACAAGAGCCGAAAGAGCAAGCCGAACAACTTCCTCTAACTACAGAACTTTCCCCGGCTCATTCTCATCTACAAGAATTAGTTGCATAGAAGCAATTAGCGATTAATTGCGATCGCCCTTTGGCGGCGCAAAAATTAAATATTTGTAGTCGCACAATCAAAAAAGTCTATTTATGGTAATTTCAGTCACTGGAATTATCAAAAATTACCTTGAAGAAAAATGCAGTGTAGGCATCTATCCAAAAGTAGAAAGTTACGTTCTACTATTATGACTATGGCGATGATGACTAAGAATACAGCCATAGTCACACTCTCTGCAAAGGTAAAAGCTTGAACAGATAAGCTGTTGCACATTTAAGAATCGCATATTCTGCGTTGAGACTGTTTTTGGTCATTGGTCGATAGGCGTTGTGTTGAAAAAACACAAACGATCGAGAACAAATGACTTATGACAAATAACTTATGACAAATGAGTTTGATTTAATCATGACAATGCAACTGAATCATTACCCTTCTGCGATCGCTTCTTCTGCCCAAAGGGTAAATGAAATAGACTCTCAAATTATGGCAGTAGAGATACTGATTAATCGAGAAGAAGGCAATGCCGATCGCGTATCAGCTTTCGATTCAGATTTAAAAAATGATGCTCAGCGTAAAGGTCGTCGTTTTGAAATACTGCTGACTAATCAAGAATACCAAACAGCAGTTAATACTTTGATGCGACTCAATGCTGAGAAAGCAAATGCTCTGGCGCACTTGGAATACTTGCGTAACTCCTTTAGCGTCGCCAAGTTAGAAGCAAGAAGTGCGATCGCTCAAGCTATTACCGATGTTGAATCCCGTGAATTAGTTGGATTGTAACTTCAAATAATTTAACTTGGATGTAGCCCGGCATTGCCGGGCTACAGTTTTTAATGTTTTTAATATTTTGTTACTTTACTGCTTTTTGCTTTGGCAGTGGTTTCTTGCCTCCGGCAAAATATAAATATGCAATTAATTCATTTTCTCATGTATTCTGTATTCTGTCTCCTATCTTCTATCTCCTCTCATGACACAAGTTACTCCAGAAGAGATTGCTAAATTTCGGGCTGAATTAACAGATTATCCTGATGCTCTATCTGCTCTTGCAGAAATCGAGGATTGTGAGGGAGATTTAGAAGATGCAGCGATGGTGCTAGCGATTCGAGTCGGACAGCAACCAGACATAGCTAATTCAGAATGGTTAGATAGTTTGGCGAAAAAATGCCGTGCTGTCATCTGTCGGGAAGAATTCAGATCCCCCTTGACAAATGGAAACTTTGCCCCAGTAGTGAGGCAATTAGCAGCAACAAGACTTTGCCCGCCACTTTTGGTAATTCCTGTGTTGATTTATGTGGTTAAACAGGATGTCAACCAATTTTGCGAGCCACTTGACACTGTAACTTAAGATGGGAAGCAACAAAAGGATTGGCGATCGCGCTCTGACTGAATTAAATGCATTGAATTAGCTGATTCAGATACTAGTAGCACTTGACCGAAGCGACACCAGTAGGAAATCTGCAAGAACTCCTATGCCAAAGTAACCAACTTGAAATAGTCGCCAAGCCTTTTGAATTTATCAGTATTTTTTTACAAATACTTTATAAGTATAGTCACTTGGGAACCTTTAATCTGAGTTTAATTTTTGTTGAGATCGCTAACCACTGAAAGTACGCAAAAACCTTTGCATACTAGCAAATATACTTGGTTTCTTGGGTGCTGGAGAATTAGTTGCATCAGCAGTTTGAGCAGCTCCAAACAGTATTTGCTCGATTTCTTCTGTGGATGGTTTTCGTGGTAGTTCTGCGATCAACTTGTAGTCATCGTTTGTTTCCCGCCAAACTTGCCATAGTGTTGGATAGCAGCGAAATAATGCCACGTCGTCTAAGGTACGGAGATAATAGCAAGATTCAATATTGTTGAGGAAGCGATCGCGTAATTGTCTACCAGCATAACCAATGCCAATCATTGCCACGTCTTCTAAGGTAGGGTTAAGCATTACTACCGGACGTTCCCCAGCTGTAACACATAGCTTTTCTACTTGATTTACTTCTACCGCTGAGGGGGCAATAAATAAAAATGCCTCATCCTCTGGCTCAATTTGCATCTCTGTAGGCACTCTACCTGTGCCTATATCACGAATTTTAAATGGTACATCTCCCCAATCACGACGAGCTAGAGCCGCAGCGCCAGCATCAGGGAAGAATATTTTCAGATGGGAGCCAAATTGAGTAAAATCTGCCAGGAATAGCTCAGCCACACGCATGGGTTTGAGTTCTGGAATCACCAACTCAACTTGTAAGCGAGAATAACCATCGGCGATCGCTGCTTCTGTTACGGCTGCTGAAGCGGCGATCGCTTCTTCAAGTGACTTAGGAAGTTCTGACATGAGAGGGGCTGGAGGCTAGGGGCTAGGGGCTAGAAATAACCTACCATCTACAGCTAATTTTACAGGCAATAGGCGCTCTATAACTTGCTTGAGTACTATTGCTGTCCAATCTATATCAGCTTCTGTAGTGTATTTACCCAGTGTCAGGCGGATCGCGCCTAAAGCGGCTGATTCGCTGTAACCCATTGCTAGTAGTACTTTACTCGGTGAAAGTTTACCACTGTGGCAAGCAGAGCCAGAACTGATACCAATTCCTGCCAAGTTCATTTGCCGCACAATCGTTTTACCACTAATTTTTGCTTCACCGCCGTTGTCAACGCAGAAACTGAGATGATGGGGTAAGCGCGATCGTGCATCGCCAGTGGGAATGAGGTTAGCTGTATCAGCCAGGTGATGAAACAAGCGATCGCGCAGTGCCGTGAGGCGTGGTGTTTCTGTCAGCATTTCCCCAGCTGCTAGTTCTGCTGCCACACCAAATCCAGCTATTATTGGTACTGCTTGCGTTCCCGAACGCAACCGCAGTTCTTGCCCTCCTCCACCCAGCAACGGAACTAATTCAACTCCAGAACGAACGTAAAGCGCCCCAACTCCTTGAGGTCCATAAATTTTGTGGCTGGAAACAGAAAGTAAATCCACTGGCAGTTGTTGTACATCTATAGGTAAGCGTCCTGCCACTTGGACGGCATCGGTGTGAAAAAGCACACTACGCGCACGAGCAATATCTGCTAATTCTGCGATCGGTTGAACTGTACCGACTTCACTTTGACCGTAAATTACGGAAACTAAAACAGTATTTGGTCGTATTGCTGCTTCTAAATCGTGGGGATTAATTCTTCCTTGTGTATCCACAGGTAAAATCGTCAGATCCCATCCCCACTGTTGCAGTAACCGTGCTGGTTCGCTAACAGCTGAATGCTCCACACTGGAAATAATCAAATGCTGGGGTGTGGTGTAGCAACGGGCAACACCCATAATTGCCAAATTGTTTGCTTCTGTACCGCCCGAAGTAAAAATGATAGATTCAGCGTTGTAAGCATTCAGTAAGCCAGCCACCTGCATTCTGGCTTGTTCTAGCACTGTTGCTGCCCTTTGTCCCCACTCATGCAAGCTGGAAGGATTGCCCCAATGTTGAGTCAGAACTGCTTGCATTGCCGCGATCGCTTCTGGGCGAGTAGGCGTTGTGGCGCTGTAATCTAAATAAATTTGCATGATCTATCGAGCTAAGAACACAAGGGCAATCTACTGGTTCTACTTCCAGAATATACCAGCAAGTAGTGAGTGGCGACGCTCGTAGTTGTTAGTTGTTAATTCCGACTTGCGGTTGATTTCTGACTTCTGGCTGACTTGCGACTTCCGAATCGGTAACTACTGCCAATTCTTCCTTTAGCTTATCGACAGAAACGTTGTTGCGATCGCTTAATTTCGTTTGGAGAGAATTGCGCCATGCCGTAATCTTATCTTGTCGTTCTTTCAAGCGTGTGAGGACGTAATCGTTGTACTGCCTATTTGATTCCGTCAGTGCTGCTAGGCGAGTTGTTTGGCTAATAATTTGACCAAATTCTCGATTCATTTTTACTGTGATGCAAGCGAAAAGATGATTGATATTGATAGGTAAGCTAGCAACTTCTTGATTTTGATTGTCTAAATTAACGGCGCTAGGTTGATTCAATTCACTTGTGTTTTTAGCCTGTGACAAAACTTCGTTAAGTTCAACTGCATTTGCAGCCGAAAAATACTCGCCCCCACCAGCTGCTGCAACTGCTTTTAACTGCCGTTCATCTGGTCTATTTACATTTAATCCAATTACATTCACAATTACTTTGGCGTTGGATGCGTGTAACTGTCTAGCCGCTGCTACTGGATCGCCATCACAATTTTCAGTTCCATCAGAAATTAGATAAACAACATTTTGATTCGTGCTACTGTCGTAGGTAGATAAATTTTGGTTCAAAAGCTCTAATGTTGCTGCCATTGGTGTGAAGCCAGTTGCTTGGAAAGAATCGACAGCTTTAGTAAACTGTAGATCGTCCAACTGTGCCAGTGGGTATATAGTATCAATTCCTGCACAAGAGATAGCCTTATCTGCTTCTTTATTTGAGCCTTGATGACCAAATACAGTCAACCCTACCTGAGTTGTTTTTGGCAATTCTGCGGCAAAGCTGGCGATCGCAGATTTAGCTACATCAAGTTTTGTCTCGTCGTTGATTTTGCCCACCATCGAACCAGAAGCATCAAGCGCAATTAATACGTTATTTTGCTTGGATGTGGGTTGTTCTTGTTTATCTGTGTCTGAATCAGCTAATTCTTCCACACTGCGATCGACTTGTTCTAGGCATTGCTGATAATTCTCGCCATACTGAGCTATCAGTTGCTGATAATAAGCTTCAGCTGCATTTGCTGCTGCATATGATGCCGATAAGGATTGAATGTTCGGTTGAGTCAAAGCATTCGGTTGAGTATTGGCTGTTCCAGCAGGCGATGCGATTGGTGGCGGGCTTTGTTGAATTAGAGCAGCATTTGGAGCGGTATTTGTTGCTACATTAGGTGATGCGATTGGTGGCGGATTTTGTTGAACTAGAGTAGCGTTTGGGTTAGTATTCTGTTGCGTTGGAGCCACATTCGTTTGAGTTGAGGATTGTTTCTCATCCGACTCACAAGCACCAAGATTTAGTAGCAAGAAAGAAAACACCAAAAGCAGTGAAGCACGGGCAGCAGTTAATTTCATATTCATCCCTCACTTACGCTGTTTTTATACTTTCAACATTTACTTATCGCTCTAGCCAATTAAACAAAATTGCTTTTAAGAGTAGGATTTTTGTTGTTTTTAGGACAGTATTGTTTTTGATCTGAACCAAATTAACTATATATTTGATTAAGCAAACTAATTAACTTAATAAATAAATTCTCTCAGATTAGAAACAATAAATTTGTGTACTAAGTATCTTGATTTTGTAGACTCACATCTCGCACCATGCCCGAAGAGGTGATAAAGATGGCGTAAATAGCATTTTGTCAAGCAAGTAAAGATAGATTAAATCATACTTGCTCGCGCTCAAAAGTTAATTTATATTTTCCTATACTTGATGCCAAGTCTATAGAAGTCGTGACAAGGCAGTTCCATTGCCTGCGCGATCGCGATCGTACTATGCAAGTTGTTTCGCGCGATCGTGTTTGAAAAATATGGCGTTTCGCTCTTGCCTAGCAATCGAATCGGTACAATTGAAGAGTGTCAAAATCTATTTGCTGCTGGCAATGAAAGCGATCGCATCGAGACTGAACAGCACGGTAGCCATATTAGTTTAGACACAGTAGAGGATGCGATCGCATTTGGTAGGGTGCGCTCTGGCGCGGGATCGCCTAGAGATTAATCTCAGCTACAATTAACGCACCAACAGATTGTCAGTTAGCCGCAGCAGTTACGTATTGCTGCTTTTGGGTCTGCTGGAGTAAAGCTTCGAGATCGAACCAGCGAACTCCAGCTAAGCTGTTTTGGACAACGTGAGCCGCACCCACGCGCTCAGAGGGGCCAAGACCGAGAACCCACATTCCAGCATTGAGAGCTGCTGCAATGCCAGAATCAGCATCTTCGATTACTAAGCATCGTGATGGTTCTATCCCTAATTGCTTAGCCGCACACAAAAACACATCAGGGGCGGGTTTGTGTCGTTCTACACTGTAACCGTCAGCTATTGTATCAATGCGATCGGCAATGCCCAAGCGTTGGATGACAATGCGGGCATTTTTGCTCGACGAACCGATACCCACTTTAATTCCAGCAGCTTGCAAGTCATTCAATAAATCCATCGCTCCTGGTAAAAGATCGGCTGGGCTAAGAGCTTGAATCAGTTTCTCATAATAGCCGTTCTTACGAGCCATCATTTCTTGCAGTTGAGCCTCACTCACTTGCCGTTCACCTAAAAGATGTAACAGCGATTCTCGCCGTGCCAAACCGCGCATTTTCTCATTAGCCGCGCGATCAAAGGGAATTCCTTCTTCGTCCGCTAGCTGCTTCCAACTTTGGTAGTGATATTCCGACGTATCAGTTAACACGCCATCTAAGTCGAATATTACCGCCTCGATCGGCATTGCCGCAAATTGATGGTTTTTAGTTTCTGTCTCACAAGGCATCAGTTTTACCTCAGTTCCATCTGTTGTCCTTACTAGCTCGAAGTTGTAACACTGATTTTGCCAGTGGAGTTTGAACTGTAGGCGCGTCCAACTGTCGGGTAGGTGAGGCGTTGCTACCTTTGGCCCTGCTTCAGTCAGACGCACACCAGCAAAACCAAATACTACTGCTTGCCATACGCCACCTGTAGAAGCGGCGTGAATGCCTTCACAAGCGTTACCCCGGACATCCTTCAAGTCTACCAGTGCCGCTCGCATAAAGTGTTCGTAAGCTTCGGCACTCTTGTCTAAGTCACAAGCCAAAATTGCGTGAATGGCAGGGCCGAGGGAAGAACCATAAACATGATCGGTGCGAGGAGTATAGTAGTCCCAGTTGGCGCTGAGAGTCTGTTGATACTCGCTCTTGGTAAGGCGTGTTTGAAAGGTTGACTCGCGCAGTAAGTAAAGCAACATCAATACATCCGGCTGCTTTAATATTTGGCTTTGATTAGTAGGTTCAATGCCCAGAAGTGCTTGCATTGACTTGTTACGCCACTCGTAGTCTGCCAGGTTAAAGTCTTCCAGGTTAAAGAAACCTTCAAACTGCTCGATTAAGCCAGATACTGAAGGCAACACCAGCATATGTTTGATAATATGCGTCCAGCGCTTGAGTCGCTCTGGTGTAAGGTTAAGTTGCTGCTGTAGAGAGGCTGCTTTATTAGCATCATACCCGCGCAACCATTCCAGGGTAGCAACAGCAGTTTCTAGATGCCACTGTGCCATTCTGTTAGTGAAGGTGTTGTTGTTTACCCGTTCGTGGTTCTCGTCTGGGCCAATTACGTCGAGAATTTCATAGCAGCTGCGATCGCGATTCCATTCTACCCGGCTAGCCCAACTTGCAGCTGTGTCCAAAATTATCTCAGCACCGCGATCGCACATCCATTGGCGATCACCCGTTACCTGCCAATATTGCCAAACGGCATAAGCAACAGCACTGTTAATATGCAGTTCAATGTCTCCGCACCAAATCCGCACTGGCTCACCATTTGGATCTTGTACCCAACGGGGACAAACTTCATCACCAGTACTAGCACTTTCCCAAGCAAACATTGCCCCCTCATAACCAAGTTCGTGGGCTTTACGACGAGCGCCTTCTAGAGTATGGTAGCGGTAGGACAATAAGTTACGGGCAAGATGCGGTTGCGTCAAGGTGAGGAAGGGAACGAGAAAGATTTCTGTGTCCCAAAATACGTGACCCCGGTAAGCAAAGCCAGAAAGGGTTTTTGCTGGGATACTCACTCTTTCGTCGTGACGCGGTGTTGCTGCTAACAGTTGAAACAAATTGTAGCGAACAGCTATCTGGGCAGTGGTGTCTCCCTCAATTGTGATATCACAGTTCTGCCATAATTCATCCCAAACTGCTCCATGAGCTGCAAGTAAAGTGGTGTAACTAGGCAAACTTGCTAGCCTTGACTTTGCTGCTGCAAGTGGCTCTTTAACATCACGTGAGGTAAAAACAGTCACCTTTTTTTCCAAGGTAACAGTTTGTTTGGCAGCAGCCCGGAAGCTCGTCTTCAATGTTGGCTTGCCATCTCTACCCGCCACTTGCACTCTGGCTGAGCCTTCTGAGCAAGTTAGCTGGGTTGCCATGCTTAGCTCTATCTCAGAGCTTAAGCAGCGCATATGAAACCAGAGGCGATCGCCTGAGCCATCATGCTGTAAACATTCCCAGTGTTCTACACCTCGGTTGTCCGGTTCGACGTTGAAGCCCGCCTCAACTTCAATTTCTCCCTCAAAATCTATTGCCGTCACTTGAGCGCGCAGCACCATTACGTGCCGATCCGCCATGCTGGTCATCCGCTCGAAGTTGAGGTATAATGTATAACCATTCGGGCTACGCCACAGTATATCCCGACTGACTATACCCCAGCGCAGATCTAACTGACGCTGATAGCCCAAGATCTCACCTTCGTTGAGACTAAAGCGATCGCCCCCCACTGTAATTACTAAAGGTAGCCAGTCCGGGCAATTCACGAGTTCGGTTTTTACTACTGGTGCGTCGCCATAAACGCCATGAATAAAGGTAGCTGCACTTGAGCCTGGATAACCTTCTTCAAAAGTACCGCGAGTACCTAGGTAGCCGTTGCCAATTGTAAACAGAGTTTCCTTGTGATGCAGTTCGGCAGCGTCAAACTGCGTTTCAATCACGGTCCAACCGATTTGCTCCATGATCTGCCTACTGTGGCGAGGGGTGTTGATATACAATAAATTTCTTTTCCTAGCATCTCGCTATGGACATAATTGAGCAGTCCAGAGCGGAAAAACGATGACAAACTATACAAGCCTTAATAGCCTGCAATAGTCTGTCACAAATCAGATTTTCGTTACTCTCTGGAAATGATGAATTATGAATGATGAATTATGAAATGTATTTTTTTCATCATTGCTGCATTTAGCATTCAGCATTCTTCTAGCCACCGATCACGCTTCAATCACCACCCGGAGATTACCCCGTTTTTTGGCGACACGACAAGCGGTAGTACCACCAGAACGCTCGAATTCTAAATCTAGCAGGGTGGGGCCAACGCGCAGATTATGTACTGAAAGATGATTAATTGACTCAGGTAAGGCTGGATCAATAATGCGCAAGCAGTTATTCTGAGCGTCAGGAACTAAATTCACTATCGTTTGTAATAACTGGAAGATACTACCAGTAGCCCAAGCTTGGGGAGAACAAGCAACTGGATATTGCACCGGATCGCTATCGCCATTACGCTCGTAACCGCAAAATAATTCTGGTGGACGCTGATAAGGTTGCTGCAATGTCATGTCGAACAAACCTTGAAAAACTTCCAAAGCTTGATCGATAAGTCCAAGCGATCGCAACCCCTTAGCAATCAAGGAGTTATCGTGAGGCCATACCGAACCAATATGATAACCCATTGGGTTATAAGCTGGAGATAAGCTACTCAACGTGCGAATACCCCAACCATTAAACATATCCGGCGCTCTCAAGCGCTCTGCCACACTATAAGCTTTTTCCGGGGTAAAAATGCCTAAGTCGAGACAGTGACCGGGATTTGAGGTAATACTGTCTACTGGTTTACCGTCTCCATCCAAAGCCAGAGCGCAGAAATCTTGATCTGCTATCCAAAAATCGTGATTGAAGCGAACTTTTAAGGCTCTAGCGTCTTCAAGCCATTTATCGGCTAAGTCAATCCGCTTCTTCATTCTAGCAATTTCTGCCATGCGGATTTTCGCCGCATAAACATAAGCCTGCACTTCACACAGAGCAATTGCTCCGTTCGCTAGTTCTCCTTTGCGATTGACAATACAATCGCCAGAGTCTTTCCATCCTTGGTTGACTAAACCACGTCGGGATGTGCGCAAGTAGCTTAAGTAGCCTGTATCGTGAGTGCAGCGATCGATCCAATCCATCGCTGCTAAAGCATTATTCCACAACCGTTCTAGGGTTTCGCTATCGTGAGTCCAAGCGTGGTACTCCGCGTAGAGCATCAGCCACAAAGGCGTAGCGTCGATCGTGCCGTAGTAAGGTGTATGGGGAATTTCTTGACAACGTGCCATTTCTCCCAGGCGCAGTTCGTGCAAAATCTTACCCGGTTCTTCCTCGCGCCACTCATCGTCAATTTTGCCTTGGTAGTTAGCTAGGAGGAACAATGTTTCCCTGGCGATCGCTGGATTTAAGATTAGTGTTTGCGAAGCCGTAATCAGCGAATCCCGCCCAAATAATGTCGAGAACCAAGGCACTCCAGCGGAAACAGTCTTATACTTGCCAAACGACTGCCGCAATAAATACATATCTTGTTCAGCTCGCTCGATCGCCCGATTATAGGTAGCTTTATCCGTGCGAATCCGCGTACTTTGGTGACACCAATGTTGCTCCTCTAACAACTCTGCTGCCCTAGCTTGGACTAAAGTAACAGGAGCATTAACGGTAGAAGCTGAGGAGTTGTTAATCGTCATCATCAACCGATATCCCAACTTTTGGGTTTCGTGAGACGCTAAATCTAACCGCCAAACTGCTGTATATCCCTTGAAACTGTCAGGCTGACAATGCTGAAACTGGATGCGAGATTCCATCACCGCTCCATCTAAACCTTGATAAGCGAGTGTTAGCCCTTCTTGTTGATGAGCGTAGGATGTGGAAAACGGCTTTTCTCCCCCAGCTTCCCCTGCACCCCCTGCACCCCCTGCTATATCTTGTCTCTTGCCATCAATTTCCACCAAGCAAAGAAGTTTTCCGCGTTTCTCACGCTTGAAGCCCCGGATTTCAAATAAATCGATGAAATCCGCATCAAAGCTCAAACTCAGTTCAAAGCTTACCGCACTTGTGCTATAATTAGAGACTTCCAATTCTTCAAATAGCCCGCCGTTGAGGACAATTTCCCGCCGAATGCCTAAAGTATCTGCAAGCAGATGACCTTCAATTGTGGGATTGGTGCATAAAACTGAGAGTAAAAATCCTTTGTCGGCGGTGCTACTAAGTAGTACGGGCGATCGCCCTTCAATCTGTAACTCTAAGCGACTGAGAAAGCGCGTATCTGAGCAAAATAACCCCATGCTGGCAGATTGGTCATTTACCAAGCAGCCAGAAATATTTCCGATCGTATCTGTAACCAAAAACAAGTCATCATCTTTGACTGTGAGTGTCGGCTGTGGTCTTTCACTCAATACACAGGGCCACTCTGGGATGGGTAACTGTTCTGCTGGTACAAATACTTTACCGTCGAGTTCCAACTTTTCCGATGTCGTTAGCGTCTCTGGTGTCATTCCCAAAATTTCCGCTTCCAGGTTATAAGTTTTCTAGTGCTGTTGTGAGAGCTTTATAGCCTTTAAACCATAATACTTTCTAAGTAAAAATACTTATTTTTTCCTCTGAGTTAAAAAAATATAAAACTCAAATTTAATAGTTCTGCGTTATCACCATCGCGATCGTTAAAGCTAAATTTTTATTCAATCGATACTGGCTTTGACTGTAACAATTTACTCTTTTTAATCTTAATTACTTTTTCAAATAGTTCAAGAGAATTTACCCAGTTTATATATTGCTATTGTAAATATAATTGCTTTGATTTACAAGCTGTTAAGTTCGTTCGCAAAATCAAGTTTAAATGTTTTATTCCTCAGTAAAGCTTGTAAATTTTGAGACGCGAGTCACATCGCGTCTCGCAATACCCGCCGCTACAAACTTGGTAAATTTTGCTAATAAAAAGAGAGAATGTATTAGCTTATTAACAATTGAAAGACCTTTTCATACTCATCGGCCATAGACTGAACGCTAAAGCGGTTTAAGACATAATCTCGACAGGTTTTTCGGTCTATTTTAGTTGCGGCTGGAATTGCCTCAATCATTTTTTCTAAGGAATGGCAAACAAAACCTGTTTTTCCGTGAGCGATCACTTCTGGTACAGCACCTAATCCCATGCCAATTACAGGTGTACCCGTTGCCATTGACTCAATCATGACTAAACCAAAAGGTTCTCGCCAGGTAATGGGGAACAAGGTGACAGTAGCACCACCCAAAAGCTGCACTTTCTCTTCGTGGGACACTTCACCCAGATACTGAATTTGTTCGCCATCGATCAGAGGATCGACTAGATCTCGATAATACTCGCGATCGACAGGATCGATCTTGCCAGCCATTTTTAATGGTAAACCAGCAGCACGAGCAATTTTAATTGCTTCGATTGGCCCTTTTTCTGGAGAAATCCGACCAACGAAGGCTAAGTAAGCTGGTTGAGTTGGCTCTGGGTGAAAAGAATAAACAGATGTGTCGATGCCGTTATAGACAGTACCAAAGTAATTTAAGCCTAATCTGGGTTCTCGCTGTGCCTCGCTAATACTAACAAATGGTTGCGGGGCAAAGCGACGGAACATCTTCTCATTATCTGGGGTAAAGATGCCGTGCGTAGTATGGACTGTTGGCGTTTTAACAAAACTAGTATAGGGAAAGGCAGCACAGCCGATATGGGAATGAATTATATCAAAATGATGGGCGTTGCTATAAACATCTGTGAGCATCATTAGCTCGTAGAGTGCTGGTTCTTTAATATTAGGGTCGAGTCGCAACGCTTGGTCGTGGACTGAATGAAGCTTCGCTGAAGTGATGGAGTCGCCGGAAGCAAATAAAGTAACTTCATGACCGCGCCGGACTAATTCTTCAGTAAGTAAACTGACAATTAATTCAATACCGCCATAGCGAAAGGGAGGAACACGCTCCCAGAGGGGAGCAATCTGGGCAATTTTCATTTCTATTGAATCGGGAATAGCAGTGAAAGTAGCAATCGATTTTCAAATCGAGATTTCAGCTTGGGATTGAGATTGACAGACAATTTCGATCGTCGACTAATAAAGAGCATAACCCTTGCTAGATGCAACCCCTGTAACGTAGAGCCACGCACAAATCGCCGCTGTCCAGAATATAAACTTAGGTTAATCCAATTTAATTTCGATGTCTTCTACCAAATGTCCCAGGAAATACTCTTCTGTTGTAGCTAGAGGAAAAAGGCAGTGTAGACAGCAATCACAAGAACCTGTCTACATACCAAAGGTGGATTTTAGATGGGTGGTTGGTAGGGGTCTTGGCTGTGCGCCCGTACGGTAGTTGATTTTTTAATTACGAATTACCCATTTGAGGCTGGAAGCGATCGCGCTTTCGGTACGATAAGTTGATAGAGAACCATGATGCAATCAAAAGCGATCGCGCCAAAACCTGGTTCTCGTAGTTTGTAGGTCGCGCTACGCTTCAATATGCTGTGGAAAGATTAGTTTCCTCTAAGGCTATGACGGTAAAGCGGCTGGACACTCAGGTGCGGTGAGCAATAAAGACAGTGATGAGCATTCCGACTTCAGTGCTGAGCGATCTGCTAGAAGCAGTACCCCAACTGCGTCCTCAAATTTATTTCAAGGCTTCCTTAACAGCCCTGTCCCATGCGATGGAAGACCAAGTGCTTGCTTCTACTTCAGAGCATCCCTTGCTCATTGCTAGCTTTCAGCGCGAACGCTTTTATCGTCAAGAAGCCCATCGGTATAAACGGATTGCCGAGCGTACTAATCAAGTTTATGTATTAGCAGCACCGGAAACTGATTTTACCAATGCTTCCGGCTTCTACGAGACAGTGGCGTTCGATCCATCTGAGCCATTAAGTCATGAATGGCATTTAGTGGTAGTTGGGGAGCATCATAGCACTTGCTTGATCTGTCGAGAGCGACAGGGGATTGCTTCCCTCAAACCCAGTTCAGATTTACCTGCAAGTCTGGATATGGAGTCAACGCGACAGTTTGAGGGCATTTGGACGAGCGATCCTCGTATTAGCCAGATAGCAGCTGAGTTTTTACTCAAGCGGATTTTAATTTATCGACCAGAGTTGGCAGCCAAAATCGAGCTGGCTTGCGATCGCTTCGGACTTTCTTTACCACAAAAGCGCAGATCGACAAAGAAAAAAAAAGCAGCCAACAATAGCTCATTGTTACTTTCAGAACCAGCCTTTCAATCTAGTAACATCGAGCAGAGAGATTATCCCATCGACTCAGATCCTTTCGTCCAACGGTTGGTAACATACCTGCAAGCTGGTCAATATAAATTGCTCAAAGCCTACCGCTCGATCGCAATTCAGGAAAGGAAAGAACGCCTGGTAAATTCAATCACCGCCGCCATTCGTCGGGGTAGCGATACAGGACAACCCTTGCATCCTGAAGAAATTCTCAAAGTGGCGGTGCAAGAACTAGGACAGGCACTTTCTGTTTGCCGATGTTTAATTTATCGCGCTGGTGCTGGGGATGCTAAGACAACGATCGCGCATGAGTTTTTGAATTTAGGCATAGCGTCAATATCCGGGCAAATCTTGCCATTACAGAAAAATTGGCTGTTTCAAGAAGTTGTAAAACAACGGGAACCGATTTATATTGCCGATACTCAAATTGACTCTCGCATTACTGACTCGGAAACATTACAGGAAATAGTCCATCAGTTTGGCATTCGTTCTTGGTTGATGGTGCCAGTATTTTATCAAGGTAAGTTGTTAGGGATGGTGGAGTTGCATCACTGCGGCAGCGAACCACAGCAATGGACTGCAAATGAAATGTCATTGGTAGAAGCGATCGCCACCCAAGTGGGAGCCGCCTTAATTCAAGCCGAAGCATACGGGAACTTGGAAGACTTAAACCAGCAATTGGAAGCACTCGATCGCACCCGCAGCAATCTAATTGCAATTACAGGTCACGAACTTCGCACCCCCCTGTCCACCATTCAAGTTTGTTTGGAAAGTCTAGCCACCGAACCAGATATGCCTTTAGATCTGCGCCAAGTGATGCTCAGCACTGCCTTAACTGACTCCGAGCGGATGCGAAAACTGATCCAAGATTTTCTCACGCTTTCCAACTTAGAAAGCGGTCGGGTGCAATGGCATCCAGAATCTTTACCCATAGAAGAATGCATTGAGCTTGCCATCAGCCGAATTCGCGCCCGCTCAGCCATAGAGGAGCTACCCGAAATCATTACTAAAATACCAGAGCATTTGCCGTTAGTTAGGGTTGATGGTGATTGGCTGGTTGAGGTATTTGCCAAGTTGTTAGATAACGCTTGCAAATTTACCCCACCGGGGGGACATATCAGTATTGAGGTTCACTGTAATGGCGGTTCAATGCTAGAAGTTACCGTTGCTGACACTGGCCGGGGAATTGAACCAAACCGCCTAGAAATTGTCTTCGATCGCTTCTATCAAGAAGAAGGAGCGCTCAGACGCACTACAGGCGGCACTGGCTTAGGATTAGCAATTTGTCGTCAAGTTGTCAATAGCTGGAACGGTCAAATTTGGGCAGAATCAGACGGTAAAGATAAAGGCAGTAAATTTCACTTCACCATTCCAATCGTAGAAAAGGCTGAAGGATGAAGTATGAAGTGTGAATTCAGCCAACATCTGCGCGCGGGGGCAACGCTACGCGCTCCCCACTTCATACTTGAGGCAACTGTAACGGTTTTTAACACAGTCGCTATAGGAGCGCAGTCTCGGTGCTAGGATTCCCTAAAACCCTTGTGAGAGTAGTTATGGCAGAAGAACTTTCTGGACAGACTCCGATATTTGGTGGCAGCACTGGTGGCTTGCTCACCAAGGCAGAGAGAGAAGAAGTGTACGCGATTACCTGGACTAGCCCCAAAGAGCAAGTGTTTGAAATGCCAACTGGTGGCGCTGCTGTCATGCGGCAAGGCAAAAACCTGCTGTACTTAGCTCGGAAAGAATATGGAATCGCTTTAGGCGGTCAGCAGCTCCGCGCTAAGTTTAAGATCACAGATTACAAAATCTATCGCATTTACCCCACTGGGGAAACTCAGATGATCCATCCTGCTGATGGTGTCTTCCCAGAAAAGGTAAATGCAGGGCGCGAAAAAGTGCGTTACGTAGATCGCAACATTGGCAGAAACACAGATCCTGCCAAGTTGAAATTCAGCGGTCGTACACCTTACGATTCTGAATTTCGAGTTACAGCTTAGGAGCTAGGGAAATTCCCTAATCAATAGTCTCCAGGTAAACAGCAATTTTCAATTGCTTTAATCGCCAATTTTTTATTGTTGGGTGGGCGTAGTGTGGTATAACAACCACACGAAGGGAATGCCCACCCAACAATAACTTAATTTCGTCCCAACCCATACCCACGCTGAAGCTTTGCTCATCTCCACAAAAGTGGATTGCTAATTAGAATAAACTCATGATTTTTCCCGATTTCTCTCAATTTTCAGCATTAGCGCCACAAGGTAATTTTATTCCGGTGTACCAAGAGTGGGTAGCAGATTTGGATACGCCTGTATCTGCTTGGTACAAGGTTTGTGCTGGACAGCCTTATAGTTTTTTGCTGGAATCTGTGGAAGGTGGGGAGACAATCGGACGTTATAGTTTATTGGGATGCGATCCGCTGTGGACGTTGGAAGCTAGAGGCGATCGCACTACCCAAACCAACCGCGATGGATCGCAAGTAGTGTTTGAGGGCGATCCATTTACAGCTTTAGCCTCTTGTCTAGAACCCTTTCATCCCTTGAAATTACCGCAACTACCGCCTGGAATAGGTGGTTTATTTGGATTTTGGGGTTATGAATTGATTCGCTGGATTGAACCGCGCGTACCAGTGCATCAGGCAGAAGAAACCGATCTACCCGATGGCTTGTGGATGCAGGTAGATCAGCTGCTGATTTTTGACCAAGTGAAGCGGAAAATTTGGGCGATCGCCTATGCAGATTTACGTGACCCCGATGTTGACATCCAACAGGCATATCAACAAGCTTGCGATCGCGTCACCCAACTAGTCAACAAACTTCAGCTACCCCTTTCTAGCGAAGATACATTTTTAGAATGGAACTCTCCAGAAGAGAGCAGGGGGAGCAAAGAAAGCAGGGGAGCAGGGGGAGAATTAAAAAGTCAAAACTCACTCACGCCTGAATATACTAGCAACGTATCTAAAGAACAATACTGCGCCAACGTCCGCAAAGCAAAAGAATACATTAAAGCTGGGGATATCTTTCAAGTTGTTCTTTCCCAGCGGCTTTCCACCGAATACAACCGCGATCCCTTCGCCCTTTACCGTTCCCTACGACTAATTAACCCCTCGCCTTACATGGCTTACTTTCACTTTCAGGATTGGCAAATCATCGGTTCCAGTCCGGAAGTAATGGTGAGAGCAGAAAGTGCTTCATATGGTGGAGTGGTGGCGACTTTGCGCCCGATTGCAGGGACGCGACCAAGAGGTAAAACATCCCAGGAAGATGCAGCCAATGCTGATGATTTACTCAAAGATCCCAAGGAAATCGCCGAACACGTGATGTTAGTAGATCTGGGTCGGAATGACTTGGGTAGAGTCTGCTCTAGCGGTACGGTAAAAGTAGATGAATTAATGACGATCGAGCGCTACTCTCATGTGATGCATATAGTCAGTAATGTAATAGGAGAACTTGCTCCAGGTAAAACTGCTTGGGATTTACTTAAAGCTTGCTTCCCGGCTGGAACTGTCAGCGGCGCACCGAAAATTCGGGCAATGGAAATCATTCATCAGCTAGAAAACTGCCGTCGCGGAGTTTATTCTGGGGTTTATGGCTGGTATGACTTTGAGGGACAGTTGAATACTGCGATCGCTATTCGGACAATGGTTTTCCACAACAATACTGTTAGCGTCCAAGCTGGTGCTGGTTTAGTCGCCGATTCCGACCCAGAAAAAGAATACGAGGAAACCTTGAATAAAGCCAGAGGTCTTCTGGAGGCGATCAGCTGTTTGGGAACAAATGAGAACTTACGCAGCTAATGGGTAATACCAATTTTGGAGCCATAGATTTTGGAGCCTTGGATTGAAAAACTCAAGCAGTAAAACGCTTTGGGAGCATCAATTTGTCACCTAATTAACTGAAAATAGTAAAAGCATAGGCGGGATGGGATGGCGATCGCAACGGCGATAAATACCTGTTTGAAATCCGCTCCCCCATCTTTCTTCTCTAACCCAAGCGCCCCTAGTTTAAACTGCCAAAAATCTTTGAATTACATCCTGACTCAATTCACTCGTTAAACCAGAGGCAACAATACCACCTTTTTGCATAGCGTAATAACTATCTGCTTGGCGGACAAAGTGCAGGTGTTGTTCTACTAGTAAAACTGAAATTCCAGTACTCGCAATAATGTTGCGAATTGCTGCTTCGATTTCCAAAATGATTGAGGGTTGAATACCTTCAGTGGGTTCGTCTAATACGAGTAGTCTCGGTTGTCCCATCAAAGCACGAGCGATCGCCAGTTGTTGTTGTTGTCCCCCACTTAAATCGCCTCCCATGCGCGACAGCATCGATTTTAAGACGGGAAACAGCGTAAATATATGCTCTGGAATTTTTTGATTACTCTTCCTACCAGTGGGAAGTGCTTCTAAGCCTAATAACAAATTTTCCTCTACTGTTAACCGGGGGATGATTTCTCGTCCTTGGGGAACATACCCAATACCTAATTTTGCCCGGCGATCGGGAGATTTTTTCGTAATCGGTTCGCCAGCCAAAGCGATCGCGCCACTACGGGGTTGAATTAAGCCCATAATCGTCTTGAGCAAAGTTGTTTTCCCTACGCCATTGCGTCCTATAAGACAAACTATTTGCCCTGGAGGGACGTTCAGATCGACATCGCGTAGAATATGGCTTTCACCGTAGTAGACATTCAATCCTTGAACTTGCAGCATATCAGTTGGCTGTGAGGATATTTTAAATCATGTTTGCACAAGTACGTTTACTTATACTCTTTTACCTCTATATCTCAACGAAATCCCGACTTTTTAGTTTCTATTTATCAGCAAAGATCAGCAATATCTCTAATGCCATAAAACAACTCTCTAGATTGTAATTAACTTGGCGCTATCCAAAAATTAAGCAGGCTAGCATCAACTCGATCGCTCGAAAAGATGAATTGCCCAGGAGTTAATTCAGATTAACCTATGTTGCTGAGAAATCTTACCCGTCAGACTACAGACACAACCAAAGGGATACCGTTGCGCCTCATTCTTATAGTGCCTTTTGTGCTGCAAATCTTCGTAGCTGTAGGACTGACAGGGTATTTTTCATTACGCAATGGACAACAAGCTATTAATGACCTTGCTAAGCAGTTGATTGACAAAACCAGCGATCTCGTCGATCAACACCTTAACACCTACCTAGCAATACCGCAGCAGATTAATCAAAGTACACTCGATGCCATAGAGCTAGGAATGCTAGACTCAAGAGATTTTCAACGCATAGGTCATTTTTTCTGGAAACAAGCGCAAATTTACAAAGTTAGCTATATCAACTACGCGCTCTTCACAGGTGAATATGTAGGGGCAGGTTCTATGCTGCCAGGTCAGGGTGTCACGATTGAAGAAGTTTCTTCTAAAACCAAACCCAAGAGTTACAGCTACGCCACCGATAGCCAGGGAAATCGAAAAAACAAAGTACGAGACTATGACTACAACCCTTTGAATGAGGCTTGGTATCCACAGACACTTAAGGCAGGCAAGCCTATTTGGAGTAGCATTTATAACTGGGATACTCCTGAAGGAATGACAAATATTATATCGATTGCTGCTGGCCATCCCATCTATGACAATACCAAGAAGATGATCGGTATCATAGGTGTCGATCTCAGCCTTGAAGATATCAGTGTTTTCTTACACAACTTAAAAGTTAGCCCTTCAGGAAAAGTCTTCATTGTAGAAAACAATGGACTATTGGTGGCTAATTCTAGCTCGGAAAAACCATTCACTATCGTCAATGGCAAAGCACAACGCCTCAATGTCCTAAATAGTAGCGATCCCCTGATTAAAGCAACAGCCCAGTATTTGCAGCAAAAGTTTGGCAACTTTAAGCAGATTGATACTAGCCAAGAACAAGATTTAGATTTCACGCTCAAAGGTGAGCGTCAGTTTGTCCATGTAGAACCCTGGCACGACAAACTTGGTCTGGACTGGTTAGTGGTTGTTGTTGTCCCAGAATCCGACTTCATGGCACAAATCAATGCCAACACTCGGATGACAATTATCCTTTGTTTAGTGGCGTTGTTGGTCGCAACTCTCCTAGGAATGTTTACCTCCCAATGGATTACACAACCAATTCTTAAATTGAGTAGAGCAAGTAAGGCAATCGCCGCTGGCAATTTAGACCAAGAGGTGGAAATTAAAGGAGTTAAAGAGTTAGGGGTTTTGTCCCAGTCTTTTAACCAAATGGCGTTGCAGTTGGCTGAGTCTTTCGAGCAATTAGAAGAACGAGTTGAACAACGGACTGTTGAACTCAACTCTGCTAAACAAGCGGCTGAAGGAGCTAATCGGGCTAAAAGCGAATTTTTAGCCAATATGAGTCACGAACTCCGCACTCCCCTAAATGCCATCCTTGGTTTTACTCAACTGATGCATCGGGACTCATCCCTCACTCCTCAACAGCAGGAAAATCTCGGCATCATTAGTCGCAGTGGTGAGCATTTGCTGTCGTTGATTAATGACGTTCTCGATATGTCAAAAATTGAGGCAGGTTTAATCGCGCTCAATGAAAATGACTTCGATTTATACTCGATGCTGGACGCGATTGAAGAGATGTTTCAACTCAAAGCCGAATCCCAAGGGTTAGAGCTGCTGTTTGAACTTACCCCACAAGTGCCGCAATATGTGCGTACTGATGAACGTAAATTGCGTCAAGTTTTGATTAACCTCTTGGGCAATGCAATTAAATTCACTCAAAAAGGTGGAGTGACACTTCGCGTGAGTGCGAAGTGTGGGGAACATACTACTTATGAGAAGTTTAATCCCAAAACCCAAAACCCAAAACCCCACACCCTACTTTTTGAAGTTGAAGACACTGGTTCTGGTATTGCACCAAACGAGATGGAAAGCTTATTTGAACCATTTGTGCAAACGGAAACAGGAAGGAAATCGCAACAAGGCACAGGGTTAGGTTTACCTATCAGCCGCAAGTTTGTGCAATTGATGGGAGGAGACATCGAGGTTAACTCTGTGTTGGGTAGGGGAACATCCTTCAAATTCGATCTCCAAGTGAAGCTGGCTGATGCAGCACAAATTCAAACGCAACAACAAACCCACCGAGTAAAAAGTTTAGAGCCAGGACAGCCAGAATATCGCATTTTAGTAGTTGACGATCGCCCAGCAAACCGCTTACTTCTAACTAAACTGCTGACTCCTATTGGCTTTCAGGTGCGCGAAGCTGAAAATGGTCTAGATGCGATCGCGATCTGGGAGAGCTGGGAACCACACTTAATTTGGATGGATATGCGAATGCCCGTGATGAATGGCTATGAAGCCACCCGACGAATTAAATCCCACGTTAAGGGACAAGCAACAGCGATCCTGGCTCTGACTGCTAGCACCTTTGAGTCAGAACGAGCGATCGTTTTGTCAGCAGGTTGTGACGATTTTGTGCGTAAGCCTTTTCAAGAGGATGTGCTATTTGAAAAAATGGCTCAATATCTCGGGGTGCGCTACATCTACGAACACAAGGATAAATTCGAGTCAAAAACCACGAAAGTCTTTATCCTTCAACCTTCATGCTTACAAACTATGCCGAATGAGTGGGTGGAAAAGCTACATCTTGCCGCTGCTCAACTAGATGCTGAAACGATCGCAACTCTTGTGGCGCAAATTCCAGCAGAAAATCACCCCCTAGCGCAAGCGCTGTTAGACAAAGTGCAAGACTTTGATTTCGATCAAATTATGAATCTCGCTCAAGAGGCTACCGTGCTATGAATGGTCATCGGGTGAATACCTCTGTAGCTAAGGTTTTAATTGTTGACGATTTACCCGACAACTTGCGTGTACTGTCTGCTACCCTCGGACAGAAGGGTTATGAAGTTCGCTGTGCCAAAAACGGTGCAATGGCATTAAGGGCAGCTATATCTGCACCCCCTGATTTAATTTTGTTGGATGTCAAAATGCCGGATATGAATGGCTATGAAGTTTGTCAACAACTCAAAGCCTCACCTGCAACCCAAGACATCCCAGTTATTTTTATGAGCGCCTTGGATGACGTGCTTGATAAAGTCAAAGCATTTGAAGTTGGCGCAGTAGATTATATCATAAAACCATTTCAAATAGAAGAAGTTTTAGCTCGAATTAAAAGTCAACTCGCCCTGCAAGCAGCTAAGGCAGAGATTCGGCTGTTGAATGCAGAACTTGAACAAAGGGTGCAACAACGCACTACTCAACTTGCCAGTACTAATCAACTTCTACAGCGAGAAATGGCGGAGCGCAAACGAACAGAACAATGGTTGCAAGAGAGTGAGACAAGGTTGGAAAGTATTTTGGATACGCTTGAAGAAGTCGTTCGCTCAGCTTGTGCTAAAAAGTTCAAATTGCTTTACCTCAATCCTGCTGCCCAAAAAGTTTATGGACGACCTGTTTGGGAATTTTTTGAGCAACCAAATTTGTGGTTAGAGGTGATTCATCCAGACGATCGCGAACGAGTTGAGCAGGCGACTCAAGTCCTGCTACAACAAGGCAGAATGAATTTGGAATACAGAATTTTACGCTCTGACGGTGAAGTAAGGTGGCTGAGCGATCGCTCTTTAGCGATCTACGACATTGACGGCGTTGCTACTCGTTTTGACAGCATAATTTATGACATCACCGAGCGCAAGCGGACAGAGGAACAGCTAATCCATGATGCTTTGCATGATGCCCTGACAGGATTGCCAAATCGCGCCTTTTTTATGGAGCGACTCGAACAAGTACTCAAACAAGCTCAATGGGAGCCAGACTATTTATTTGCTGTATTATTCATCGATCTCGATCGGTTCAAGATTATTAATGACAGTCTCGGACACACTGTCGGAGATCAACTGCTGATTGCTTTTGCTGGGCTAATGCAGCGATGTCTGCGGCGTACTGATACGATTGCTCGTTTTGGGGGGGATGAATTTACCATCCTGCTAGAAAATATTGAGCAGATCAACGAAGCTATAAGCATTGCTGAGCGCATTCAAGCAGAATTGATGTTGCCGATGCAGATTGAAAATCACACCATCTTTACTAGCGCCAGCATTGGCATTGTTCTAGGTGCTACAGGATGCGATCGCCCAGCAGAACTACTACGCAATGCTGACATTGCTATGTATTGTGCAAAAGAGGCTGGTAAGGCGCGTTATGCGATTTTCGACCGGGAAATGTATGCGCGGACGCTGGAGCTTTTGCATCTAGAAAGTGACCTGAGAAAAGCTATAGAACGTCAAGAGTTTTTACTGCACTACCAACCGATTGTTTCCTTGATGACAGGTAAATTAGTTGGTTTTGAGGCGTTGATCCGTTGGCAACATCCAGAACGGGGTTTAGTCTCCCCTCAAGAATTTATCTCTATTGCTGAAGATATTGGCTTGATCGTACCAATTGGCGAATGGGTAATGCATCAGGCTTGCCAACAAATGCGTGAGTGGCAAGTCAAGTGTCCAGGGGCCGCAAATTTAAAAATTAGCGTCAATCTTGCCAGTCAACAAATCAAAGAAGCAAAACTAATCGAACGAATTGACCGAGTTATGGCTGAAACTGGCTTGGATGGAAGTTTTCTCAAGCTAGAAATTACCGAAAGTATGCTACTAAACAATACCGAAGCGACAATCAATATGCTTTCGGAAATTCGAGCCAGGAAGATTCAGTTAAGCATCGATGACTTTGGTAAAGGCTATTCATCCTTAAGTTATTTGCATCGTTTTCCAATTAATACTTTGAAAATTGATGGCTCTTTTGTCAGCCAAATGAACTACGATCCTGAGAACTTTGAGATTGTCCGCACAATTAACACCCTTGCCCATAATTTAGGACTGGATGTGACTGCTGAATGTGTGGAAACAGCTACGGAATTTTCGCAATTAAAAGCCTTGGGATGCGAATTTGGTCAAGGATACTTCTTCTCCAAACCCTTGGATAGCAAAGCTGCAAAATCACTGATTTTGTCCGATCCACAGTGGTAATGGCTGTGGTTAACTACTAAGAAAGTCACTCTAAGTCGTAAGTTGCTTCGCTCCATTTTTAAGTTTTAAGTTTTAAGTTTTAAGTTAAAAAACGCTCATTTAACTTAAAACTTAGAACTTAAAATTCATAACTATTTGTAGCCTCTTACCTCTAGCCTCAAAATTGCGAATTACGAATTCTTTTCTAGCGGCTGTCCCAAATATACTTCAATTACACGCGAATCATTCTGCACTTCCTCAATACTGCCTTCACACAGCACTGAACCCTGATGTAATACTGTCACCTTGCGGGCAATTTGACGGACAAATTCCATATCATGCTCGATTACCACAATTGAATGACTTTCAGCCAAGGCTAGCAGCAAGTTGGCAATGTTCTCAGTTTCTTCATCTGTCAATCCAGCAACAGGTTCATCGATAAGTAATAAATCGGGGGACTGTGCTACTAACATCCCAATTTCTAACCGTTGCTTTTCACCATGAGAAAGTCTGGCGGCGGGAATGTTTGCACTAGCGGTTAAGCCAATGGTTTCTAGTAAACCTGCGATCGTGTTACGTTCAGTAGTAGCAGGATGCCCGAATAAAGTTGCCCAAAGATTTTTTTTCTGGTTACAGGTGAGTTCCAGATTTTCACGCACACTTAAGTTGAGGTATACCCTAGGGGTTTGAAACTTGCGCCCAATTCCCAGTCGTGCAATCTGATGTTCTGCAAGAGTGCGCAAATTACGCCCTTTGAATAATACTCGCCCTTGTGTTGGTTTTACCTTGCCAGTAATTACATCTAGAAATGTTGTCTTCCCAGCACCGTTTGGGCCAATTACTACCCTAAGTTCACCTGCATCCATGCTGAAGTTCAGTTGGTTGAGCGCTTTGAAGCCATCAAAACTAACTGTTAAGTTTTCAATTTCTAAAATTTTCTCGTTCAAGCTACGCACCTTAATAAGTCGTAAGTAGGGGCGCACAGCTGTGCGCCCGTACATCGTAAGTGGTAATTTTAAGGGCGAGAGGTGAGAGGTTTTGATAAGGGTTTATCAGTTTATACGTCATCACACTGATATGCAAGTTAAACCCGCCACTACTGAATGCCCGGCTTCATCGTTTCACTCGCCTTTAGCCTCTAAATTTTGCCGTTCACTTTGTACTTCTGGATCTTCTTCTAAGCTGGGGTATGTCAATACCTGCTTGCGCCGTCCGAGTCCTAGCTGTTGAATGCCGTTATCGCGCAGCCAACCGACTATGCCATCGGGTAAGACTGTCACAACCAGCAAAAACAGCGCTCCTTGAAAAAATAGCCAAAATTCGGCGAATTGTTCGCTAAAAAAGCTTCTGGCATAGTTGACTAGTAAAGCTCCCACTATTGCCCCCACCAGGCTGGCTCGACCGCCAATTGCTACCCAAATCACCATTTCAATCGAAAAGGCAACATCCATCGCTCTGGGTGAGACAGAGCCGCTTTGCAATGTATACAAAGCTCCAGCAATACCAGCGATCGCACCTGAAACAGCAAAGACTAGGACTTTGAATTCTGTTGGATTATAGCCCAAGAAGCGGACTCGGCTTTCATCATCCCGAATTGCCATCAGCAGCCGTCCGAAGCGTCCGCTTGTCAGCCAGCGACAAAGGGCATATATCCCTACAAGTAAAATCACAGTTAGAGTGTAAAAGACAAACTGTGTCTGTCGAGTGCCTACGGTTGCTCCTAATAGAGTTTTAAAATCTATTAGCCCATTCGTGCCGTTGAATAGTTTTTGCTGACCGTTGAAGAAGTTAAAAAAGACAATTGTTCCCGCTTGGGTGAGGATGGAAAAATAAACTCCTCGGATGCGATTGCGAAATACTAAATAGCCGAGTAGGGCAGCTAAGATTGATGGGATAATTACCACAGCTGCTATGGCGAAAGGAAAGGAATAGAAAGGTTGCCAAAACGAAGGTAGCTCGGTAACACCATAAAGTCCCATGAAATCAGGCAATTCGTTCTGCGGGACTTGCAGTTTCAAATGCATCCCGATCGCATATCCACCCAAGCCGAAGAAAATCCCGTGTCCTAAACTCAGCAAGCCAGTGTAGCCCCAAATTAAATCGATCCCTAGTGCTACAATTGCCAAAGTCAAAAATCGCCCTAGTAAGTTGAGGCGGAAACTAGAAAGAATTGCTGGCATTACGAAGATTAAAATAAGAGCGATCGCCCCGACTACTAAAACTTCCAACAGTAGCGATCGCTTTCTTCGCCGCTTCAAATCATTCATTCCAAATCCTTCATCCTTCATCCTTCATCCTTCACATACGCGGTCGAAAAGACGCGATGTATCGCGTCTCTACATTCTTTATCCTTCAACGGTGCGTCCTTTTTGTGGGAAAATTCCCCCTGGTCGCACTTGCAAAAAGGCGATAATTAACGCAAATACCATTACCTTTGCCATACTGGTGGTAGCAAAGAATGTAAAGAAATCTGCAAGCGGCTGCACGGGAGTAAGTAGCAACGCCAGCGTACCAGAACCGATCAGATAATTCACCGTGCCGATCGCTAATGCGGCGAAAATCGTCCCTACCAGCTTTCCGACACCGCCAACTACTACAACCATGAATGTGTCCACGATGTAGTTTTGACCTGTATTCGGCCCTACCGATCCGAGAAAAGCGATCGCACACCCAGCCACTCCAGCCAATCCCGAACCCAAAGCAAACGTAAGGGCATCAACTTTTTTAGTTGCAATTCCCAAACAAGCACTCATGCTGCGATTTTGTGTCACTGCACGAATTCGCAACCCCCAAGCAGTGCGTTGCAGGAATATGTAAATCCCCAAAACGCAGATAATTGTCAGTGCAATGATAAATAACCGCACATAAGGCATCTGGAAGTTACCGATTGGTAGCCCACCCCTGAGCCATTTAGGTGCTGAGACATCGACGTTTTGAGCGCCAAACCAAGGTTGAGTTACAGCTAGCCGATAAGTTTGACTCAAGAAATTAGCTGTAGCGATCGCAACTCCCAAACAAAGAGGTAATAACACTACTACAGCCCATTTCTTTATCTTGGGATTTGAGCGACGATTTAAAATCCACAAGCCACCGAAAAACAACAGAGAAAATAGGACAATAGCGATCGTCAACACCCAGTTTGCACTCCGCACGAACTGCTGCAAAATCAAACTCACACCCCAAGTTGCCAGCAGCGTTTCCAGGGGTCGCCCATAAAGATGTCGAATTACTCCCCACTCTAAAATTAAACCCACTCCAGCCGCTACTAAAAAAGCCAAGATTAAGGCAAAAAAGATATAAATCTCAAACCAAGGATCGCCTAACTTTTTGAAATTATTTTGGACAACAAAAGTCGTGTAGGCTCCCAGCATCATTAACTCACCATGAGCTAAGTTAATCACGCCCATCAAACCAAACACAATCGCCAGCCCCAGCGCCGAAATTAACAACACAGCAGCAATACTAATTCCATTAAATAAGCCGTCAAATAATCCTGCTAGCATCTTGGATTTTGATTTTAGATATTAAGCGCAAACAGTCCGATTAAAATTTGAATTTAGTATTGCAGCTATGCCCTGAGAGACTTTGCTGAGGATTTTCTCCTGCGTACCCTGTCTTCTGCTACCCATAGTTAGCTTTACCCTATCCACAATTCCCAGGCAAATCGGACACTGAAGTATACGAGCATCAGAGCGAATAAGCTGATGACGGCGTATCCCCAACGTTGATTGCGGGCGAGTAAAGTGCCAAGAGCAATCGAGAGCGACACTGTACCGTAACTGAAGCGGTCAACAGATAAAATAGCTCCAGAATAGAAAATGAGTGCTAAAGAGCAAAACCCGTAAACTACAACAATGCGACCGAGCTGGAAGCGTAAGTGCCATAACAAATAGCCACCACCGAACACCATCACAACTTTCGTCAGAGCGACAAAAACTGTACTCAAACCTTTACGCCCTAGCAAATCCTGCGTAAATAGCTGCCACCAAACTAGCCAGTTAGGGCCAGTTTTAGCTTGCCATCCTTTTTGAGCCTGGACGAACGCTAAGGGATCGCCAAACTGGATAGCGCAATATAGAATGTACAGTAGCAATCCTGTACCTGCTGTTATTGCCGCTACATATGCGATCGCGCCTCTGCGTTCTCGCCACGCCACAATCAAAAAGGTAGGAATCAGCGCCACACCGTTTGCACGAGTAGCCGTTGCCATAGCACCCCACACAGAAGCCCAAACATATTGGCTGCGATCAAATGCTCGTAGCGAAGCTGTACTCAGTAACAAAAACAGTCCTTCGGTGTAAGTAACAGTTCCAAAAATCGAGAACGGACACCAAGCCAGCACAACTGTTGTCCATCTGGCTGCTGCAATTCCCTGTCGCTCTTTCACCCAGAAGTATGCCAAGGGCAGTGCTAACAAAAAAGCTAGATTGTTTACCAGCGTGCCTGCTACTTCAAACGGCAAGCCCAAAGTCATCACTGCACGAGTAATTAAGGGAAATAATGGGAAGAAAGCTACATTATGTTGCTTGCCATCATTGACAAATTCATAGCCTGAAGTAACGATGCGGCGGTATGTATGACCGTCCCAATGGGCGAAGCTTTGCCAGCCTTGCTGTGCCACTAAACTGGGATTGTGGCGTTGCATTAAATCCGCAGGTAATAGGGGCGCTAACGACTGCATCACAACCACAATTACCAGTCGGCTGAGCAGCCACATCCCAATTACAAACATCAATTCTTGGGCGATTTTAGTTTTAGTTACTGTCTTTTCCATAACTAAAAACTGAATTTGTTATTTGGCTACCCATAAACATTGAATTGACCGCTTTGTAATAGCAGCTATTAAGCTGTTTTATACTTCCCACCTTTATTTGGATCTGACCAGTCACAACCATAACCTTTGGTTTCTTTCACAAACTGATTCCAAGGAACTGGTGAAACTGCCTTTGGAGTAGAGTAAACAATATTAAATAAACCATCATCCCTCACTTCACCAATTCGCACAACTTTTGCTAAGTGATGGTTGTTGTCTAAAGTTACTTTGCCTTCTGGAGCATCAAAGGCTTGTCCCAAGGCAGCCTTTCGCACCTTTTCTAGATCGTCAGCCGTACCAGCTTTCTCAACTGCCTGTTTCCACAGATAAACCATGACGTAAGCAGCTTCCATCGGATCGTTCGTTACCCGATCTTCACCATACTTTTTCTTAAACGCCTGCACGAATTTTTTATTCGCTGGGGTATCCACTGTTTGAAAATAGTTCCAGGCAGCATAGTGACCTTTGAGATAATCTGAACCGATCGCTCTGACTTCTTCTTCAGCAATACTTACAGACATTGAGGGATATTTATCTGGCCCCAACCCTGCCCCTTGTAGCTGTTTGAAGAAAGCAACGTTGCTATCACCATTGAGCGTATTAAAGATAACACCGCCGTTCGGCAAAGCTTGTTTAATTTTGGTAATGATGGGCGTAACTTCTGTATTACCCAACGGTAAGTAATCTTCACCTACTGTATTCCCGCCTTTGGCTGCCAGTTGCGCTTTAATAATCGTATTAGCTGTGCGAGGGAAAACGTAGTCCGAGCCAACCAAGAAGAATTCTTTGCCTTTATTTTTCAGCAGCCAGTCGACTGCTGGTTCAATTTGCTGATTTGGAGCGGCACCTGTGTAGAAAACATTTTTGGAACACTCTTGTCCTTCGTACTGCACTGGATACCAGAGCATATGCTGTTTAGATTCAAATACTGGCAGCACGTTCTTACGACTGGCAGAAGTCCAACAGCCAAAAATAGTAACTACTTTATCTTCATCAATTAGCTTGTTAGCCTTTTCCCTAAAAGTGTCCCAGTTGGAAGCACCATCTTCAACAACGGCTTGAATCTTTTTCCCTAACACTCCGCCAGCAGCGTTAATTTCCTCAATTGCTAGTTGTTCCGCGTCCACAACACTTTTTTCACTGATTGCCATTGTGCCGCTGAGCGAGTGCAAAATTCCCACCTTGATTGTGTCTCCACTTCCAGCGGTTGCACTTGCATTGCTGGCGCTTGAAACCGGAGATGAAGCCGCATTTGGGTTCGATTCGTTATTTGCACAAGCCTTCAATAAAAAGCTGGTTCCGAATGCAGCAGAACCATAAACCAAAAATTTACGTCTGTTAAATCTATCTGACATATTTATTAATTATTCCTGTCATCTCTCTATTGGATGATATCTATCTGCTTTTATAGATATAAATTGTGATAATAGAGCGATACTCGAATCAAATAATGTATTGTTGAATACAGATATTCAGTGTTCTTCACAATTTGTTTAATGTATTTGCAAGTATATATACTCAAGCGATCGCCCAAAGCACAGTAGAAGAAACAATTCTGGCAAGTATATCTTTCTATCGTTTCCCTGGTGGGCAATGCCGGGCTACTGTAAGTCAGCGAAAGCACAGATTTAGCACAGATTTAGTTCCCTGCAAACGTGAGTCCCCCAGTAGTAGCCCGGCATTGCCCACCTGTAGGCATCAGCGCGAAAGCACAGATTTAGCTTTACTGAATATATTCAGTATGCCTTTGGTGGCATACAACTCCAGCAACGGCAGATAAAACTATCCAGGCCAGGGTATTCAGCCGCAGATCGAATATTGTCACGTCAACTGTGTTAAAAAGTATACAAGCAAGCAACGCAACTAAATAACTGAAAAATATTAACTTGTCTTGCTGATCTCGGCGATTAATACTTGACCAATTCAATAACAAACGAACGCCTTGGTAAAAAATCCACAGAACCCAACCACAGAACAATAAAGTGGCTGGAATGCCAGTTTCAGTAGTTAGCATCAAATAAAGACTGTGAGGATGACCAAACCAAGCGTGCATTTGCATTTCATAAAGGGGCTGGAAATTCCGCAATCCCCACCCAGTCCAAGGGCGCTGCTGTGTCAATTTCAAGGCAAATTGCCACTGAGTTGTTCTGAGGGAAACCACAGGGCGGTTGGGATAGAGTTGATCTGTTAATCTTTGCCAAAAATAACTAGGAACTATCTGACGCAAGGGTTGCTGTAATTGTGCAGGCCCAAAAGCAGCCAATAAGACACAACTGGCGATCGCACCTACCACAGCCGTCAACCAATGCCAACGCAGGTATATTGCAAAAGCAATTCCAGCGCAAATGGCGATCGCCCAAGCGTTCCGCGAGTTAGTCAAGATCAGGGCAACCAAATTACCCAAAACTGCCACAGTTAAGAATACGCGAGTGGCGATTCGATTTTTGATTTTTGATTTTTGAGTGTTGAATTCTCTCTTCTGAAAGCTTTCAATCCACAGTCCTAATGACAAGATAAAGACAATCACCAGGTAGCCTGCTAGCAGGTTGGTGTACATAAAGACAGAAGCCATGCGACCGGGGGGATTACCTTTAGGTGCGATCGCGCAACCGAAGGCACCGAAAACACCTTTCCATGCTTCTGGAGTAGCCCAGCCCCAAAACAATTGTCCCAAACCTAGAATTACTACTGGCACGGAAGTAAAAACCAAAATCTGCGCTATCCGTCGTAGCTGTGCCGGAGTTTGGATCAGGGCGCTGAAGCCAGCAAAAAAGCCAAAGAAGGGTAAAAAATTAAATAAGCCTAAAAAAGCATCTGTGGGGCGAAAGGCAAAGCAACCGATCAGCACTAGCCAACCAGATAAGATAGCTAGTACCCAATTCAAAGGACGTTGGATAATTTTTTTGTAGTGTTGCCGCCAAGTACCTACTAGCGCCAGCAACAAACCCAACGATCCGATTGGTGTTAGCAATGGAAATAGCAGTAGCCCTAATTGGGCATACTGCCAGGGTTTTTGTAAACTTTTGTTAAATACCACAAGTTAGGAATGAGGAATTATAAATGATGAATTATGAATTAAAACTTTAACATTCAGCATTCATCATTCATAATTTTTAAGCTGGTTCCCAGCATTCAGTACGGGTGAGACGAATTTGAGCTAAAGCAAAGACGGCGGGAATGATGCGTCCGTAGTTAGTTGAAATTGCCCGCCAACCCAAATCCGCCAAGAACCAAGTCCATAATACCGGGCCAATAAAGGCAAATGCACCGCGAACGGCTCCATAACGAGCGGCATTCACAGCCATGCCTCTACTTGCTGTCTGGAGAGCAACATAATTTTGAAACTGTGTTGCTGCTACTGCACCACCTTGAATCAGGGTTTCTTGAGCAACTTGATAGGTAGCAAAATGCAATGCAAATTGCTGGGCGATTTGTCGGAGTAACATCGGCTGGATAATAGAACCCAGTGCGATCGCGCTACCACCTTTAACAAGTATTGCCAGAGGATTTTTCTGTAAAGCTAGTGGTAGAGATTGAGATTCCGATTTGGCAAGCGATCGCTCTACTCGCAGTGTTATCTTTTGTTTCTCTGATGCTGGTAGACGTTTCCACGTCCGCCCCATGAGATTTAAAAACACCTCTGCTTCTAAATCCGTAGTGGTAAAGGTATTAGAATGAGGAATCTTTAGATAACGACAGATTTTGAGCAATACTTGCCGATAGGTTACGTTCTCTGTCTCTTGCCGCAGTACGGTAATGCCATCTGCTGCTAAATAGCGAAATCGCTGCTCTAGAGCATCGAGCCAAGAGTCGCGATCGCGGCTTTGAATGTCTATCGGTTCAGGAGTGTGAACATAATCTATCGGATTAAACTTACGGCAAAATAAGATTTGTGTCAGTTGCTGCAATTCTTCTTCCGTAGCTAATTCCAGTGCCCCTCTCAGCTCGTCCAATGTCGCATCCTCCCCGAATCGAGCGTAGTTTTTTGTCAATTGATTTTATTCTACTCTTTGCTTTTAAGAGGAATACATTCATGGTTGATGTTGTTGTGATTGGTGCTGGGATAGCTGGTTTAGTTTGCGCCCAACAATTACAATCCTGTGGATATAAGGTGGCGGTGGTAGAAAAGTCGCGCGGGTTGGGGGGAAGAGTTGCTACGCGCCGCTTGTCTGATACTCGTGCCGATCATGGGGCTTGTTACTTGAGTCCAAAAGACCAGTTATTAGGGCAGTTCGTGCAGTTGTTATGCGATCGTGGTATTCTCCAAGTTTGGACTGACACTGTTTACAAATATTCAACAACACAACAGTTACAAGCAGCAGCTGGTTCTCCTCGATATATTGCCCCAGATGGAATGAGTGCGATCGCTAAGTTTCTCGCTACTAATTTAGAAATCCGACTACAGATGCGAGTAAAGGCAATTACCCCTGTAAGGGCGCACGAGCCAAGACCCCTACATTGGCATCTCTCGTTCGCTCCCAGCAATACTATTACCCAGCCACCATTAACAGCAAAGGCGGTAGTTATGGCTATTCCAGCCCCGCAAGCACTGACGATTTTGCAACCTTTGGCTGAAACTGGACTACCAGCCGTTTTTCTGGAACAATTGCGTTGTGTAGAGTTCGATCCTTGCTTGACTGTAATTGCTGGATATCCTGCTAAGTTGGATCAAGCCCCAGATTGGAAAGCTATTACTTTTGTCGATGATTCCGATCTCGGTTGGATTGGCTTAGACAGTAGTAAGCGTTTGAAACCAGGACAGTCGCTAGTGTTTGTGCTGCACAGTAGTGCTGAATTTGCCCGCTTACACCTAGAAGCCGAGGATCTCCAACTTGTTGGACGCAATTTATTAACTCGTGCTTCTGAGTATTTATTACCCTGGCTTGCCGAGCCTGAATGGATGCAGGTTCACCGTTGGCGTTATGCTTTTCCCAGTCATCCATTACAAGCTACTTATTTATCAACTACAACTCCCCTTCCCTTGGTTTGTTGCGGTGATTGGTGTGGGGGCAATTTAATCGAAAGTGCCATCCACTCTGGCATAGCAGCAGCCGAGCAAATTAATCTTCAACTGAATGGGCGATCGCTAAGTGAAGATAATTTTTTCGACTTTTTGAGTCAAGCTTAAGAGCGATCGCACCAGACGATATAGCGGTTTGCACTTTCTCTGCAATTGCATTTTCACCTCTCCCCTAAGTTCAATCTGGGAGTAAGAAAGCGCAACAAAACGTATCTACAAGAAACACAGAGCTAAAGTTAGTTTGAAACCAGGTTTTCAAGCTCTTGAATACGCGATCGCTGCGTCTTAATCATAGATAGCTCAGTCGTTAAGAGGAAACTAACAAAACTGGCAATGACAATTACGGGAACCATTGCCGTGTCAGAAAGTACGCTGAGAATAATCGAGGTACTGATCGGCGTTTTTGTGATGGCTACATTCACTGCTGCCATCATACAAACCATACTAATAGTTGGGTGAACTTGTGGAACGGCCAAGGCGAAAGCTAGACCAACTGCGGCACCAATATAGAACAGTGGGAAGATGAATCCGCCTCGGAAGCCGGAGTGCAAAGTGCAACTAATTGCCAGCATTTTGGCTAGTGCGATCGCTAGCAACATTGTCATTCCAAAAGTAGAACCTGTTTCGACAATTGTTTGAATTTCTTTTTCACCAAAAAACAGTGTTTGGGGAAAAGCCAGCGCAATTAGTCCAATAGATAAACCTCCCAGCGTAGATAGTAAAATTTGGCGGTGGGCGATGTACTCGCTCAAATATCCAATACTACGAAACACAACCACGAAAATAACAGCCACCAGCGCCCCTGCTGCTCCTAGTAGTGCGCCTTGGACTAAATTCCAGAGTTCAAGTTTAGGAATAGCGGTAAAGTGGTATATACCGCCAATTGTTAGCCCTGTATTCAATTTAAAAACGGCAAAGCTGAGAATAGCTGAAAGCACTGCTGGGATCAGCGCCTCGTAGTATTCCAATCCGCGACGATGAGGTATTTCTAAGGCAAATATTGCTCCACCCAGAGGCGCACCAAAGAAAGCGCCCAAAGCAGCACTCATACCGCAGAATGTCAAGACGCGGGTTGCAGCGAGTGATAGTTTGAGCTTCTTACCTAGCCAGCCACCAATGCTTCCATTAACCTGCACCAGCGGGGCTTCTGGGCCAGCACTGCCGCCAGCTGTAATCGAAACTAGTGAGGCTACAATCATCGCCGGGGTTTGACGCAGTTCAATTCGTCCGGGGTTATGGACTTTATCAACCACAAAAGAAACTTCACCAGGAAGTCCCATTAAGTGTAGTGTTAAGCCAACGAGAAAACCTCCAATTGTGGTAGCGATCCAAACATAATTCCATGCGGGAAAATTGTTAGGAAATAATGGTTCTATAAAGTGTGGAATTGTGTGCCAGACGAGATGTAAACATGATTCCAGCAGATAATAATATGCTGTTGCTACTAATCCCCCAGCAATTCCGATCGCGGCACTGGCAAGAATGATTTGCTGGTAAGTTAGTTCCCGGCTCTCGCTCTGACTATTTGATGATGGATCGATTCCAATATTTTGAGTTTGAACATTTGATGTCATGAAATTTCCTCAGCTTGCGTGAATAGATTCGCACTCGATCTGGAAACCCTTGTTTTCTGGCAACGAAAAGTGTTACTGAATGCACCTACGCACTCGGTAACTCTTTTTTCACTAATTCCTAGTAATCTAGTTATTTATCTGACATGAAGTAATAAAAATTACCTCACATTGCTACAAATGAATGTATATTTACAGTAAAAATTTCTATAAATAATAAGTGTGCTTACAGTTACTTTTAGACTAAAAATTAATAAAAGCTAGATAAAAAAGTTGCAAGTTTTGCATTAAATAATAAGATTGTAGCCCGGCAATGCCGGGCTACGATTTAATTGAAAGCCATCGCTGAGTTAAACAGAAATTGGTGGAAAGAAGGAATTGAGTTTATTGAATTCCTCTTTTGAGAAAATTTCAGTATTGACTGGCACAAGTTGAACGGCACAGGCTTTTAATTCTGGTTGGAGTGAATCAGGACAAGATTCAGAATGAGTCAGGGCGTTGGCTTCTGCTTTTTCAGCCCACAAAGCACCCCAGTGCATGGGGACAAAAAGTGTGCCAGGGGCGATCGCTTTTGTGACTTTGGCTGGAAACCGTCCGCTTCCTCGCCGCGATCGCACTTCTACCACTACGTTATTTTCAATCCCCAAATTCTCTGCATCGCGCGGATGAATCTCGATAAACGGCTGAGGATGCATTTGCTGAATTTTCTCAACTCTTCCGGTGCGGGTGAGGGTGTGCCAGTGTCCGTATAATCTACCAGTAGTGAGGACAAAAGGATATTTTGGATCGGTGGGTTCTGCCAAGCCGCGCGAGTGATAAGCAGCAAATCTAGCTCTACCATCAGGGGTATGAAAGCGTAAATCAGTGTAGAGTCGCGCAGGTTCACCGGGTTTGATTTCACCAGAATCGCGGCAAGGCCATTGTTTGGGGCCTTCTTTAGCTAGCTGTTCGTGACTTAATCCTGTCATCTCACAAGGGCGATCGCGTGTCAGTTGCACAAACTCGGCATAAACTTCAGATGCAGCGTTAAAACCAAACTGTGCCTCAAAACCTAACCTTCTCCCTACTTCTGCAAATATTTCCCAATCTGCCTTAGCTTCACCCATGCGATCGCGAAAAGCTGGAACTAGGGTGACACGGCGCTCGGAATTAGTCATCACGCCTGTTTTTTCGCTCCACTGCGCTGCTGGTAGCAATACGTGAGCATAAGCGGCTGTTTCAGTGGGATAGTAAGCATCTTGGTAGACTGTGAAGGGCGATCGCATTAGTGCTGCCTTAGTCCGCTCCAAATCTGGCATACTCACAGCTGGGTTAGTAGCAGCAATCCAAAGTACTCCTACTTCCCCCGTTTCTAACCCAGTAATCATATCCCAAGCAGTCCTACCGACATGAGGCGAGATTTGCCCAGGTGGCAGTTTCCAAAACTGCTCTACTTCAGCTCGGTGTTGGGGATTTTTCACACTGCGATAGCCAGGGAGTAGGTGAGCCAATCCTCCCGCTTCCCTTCCTCCCATAGCATTTGGCTGTCCGGTGAGGGAAAAAGGCCCCGCCCCAGGTTTACCAATCTGTCTTGTCATCAAGTGCAAGTTGATGATGCTGCGCACTTTAGCCGTACCTTCGGATGATTGATTCACGCCCATCGACCACAAAGACAATACCCGCTGGGATTCTCCCCAATATCGGGCTGCTGTTTTCAGATCTTCGATGCGAATGTCACATTTGAGCGCAACCACTTCTGGGGTATATTGCTCAATTAACGCCGCAAATGCCGGAAAGTTAGCAGTACACTCATCGGTGAATAGAGTATCAACGCAACCCCACTTCATCAGCAAGTGGGCTATGCCGTTGAGCAAGTCAATATCGGTACCGGGACGAATCGCTAGGTGCAAATCTGCTGCTTCTGCGGTCGGTGTCCGTCGCGGATCGACTACAACCATTTTGGCGTTGCGGTCTTGTTTGCAGTGCTTGTGCAGTCGGTTGAAAATAATCGGGTGACATTCAGCTGTATTAGTGCCAATTAAAAAGGCACAATCAGTCAGATCTAAGTCTTCATAGCAGCAAGGCGGGCCATCAGAGCCAAAGCTTTGAACGTAACCAGACACGGCCGAAGACATACACAAGCGGGAGTTGGCATCGAAATTATTCGTGCCAAGACACCCTTTCATCAGTTTCTGCGCTACATAGTAATCTTCCGTTTGAAACTGACCGGAGCCATACATACAAATGGCTTCTGCTCCCTGGCTCAAACGAACGGTTTGAATGCGGTTGGCAATTTTTTCTAATGCTTTATCCCAACTGACGCGGCGAAATTCCTGATTCAAAGAGTCTCGCACCATCGGGTAGAGCAGTCGGCTTTTCGTCAACGGCTCTGAAATCGTTGCCCCTTTGACACATACCATTCCCTGACTGGATGGGTGCGATTTGTCTCCTCGCACTTTCCAGATGGGAGTACCTTGACTGTCTCGATTGGTTGCTTTACCAAGGGCAGCTGGTGGTGAAACTTCTAAGCCACAGCCCACACCACAATAAGGACAGAGGGTTTTGGTAGAGTCAGTCATGACAGTTTTGGTGTGATTTGCCAATAATATGAGGATTTATTTTCAGGGAGTGTCGCCGAATCAACGCAGAATTTCTTGTTTTGTGCTACCGCCTTGCTTGTTAAATTTCCCATGCACAGAACTTTTTTCTTTTGTATATTGCCTAACTAAAGTTTATTGTGCTAGTCGCTACATAATAGCTTGATAAAAAATGAAATTTATTTATTTTTTTGCCTTGCCAGGTTTAGTTTTAATGTCTAGTTATTTAGTTATTAGTTTTACTTTTATGCTTGATAAGCTTTGCTTTTAATTTTTTGTTTTTTTGGATAAGTGGCGCATGAAATATTAATTTTATGCGCCACCTTTATAATAATTCCCAGTTACAAAAGAAAGCACTTACATCTGCATTTGATATGTTAGCAGCTTGGTAAGTATTTCTTCGTTCAATCCTCAGCTAAAACTGAATCTCTTTGTGGTAATGCTTTTTCTGCGCCTGCAACTTCATATTCATCTGCAAAAGAGCCTTTTGGTTCTCTCAAGAAGAAGGCGCACAAACTAGCACAAACTAGAGCGGTAATTCCCATTGCTGTAAATAGTGACTGAGCAGAGTTTGATAAGCTAAAAATTGTCAGATAAACTACACCGCCAAAGTTACCGTAAGCGCCGACGTTACCAGAAATTTGTCCAGTGGCTTCTTTTTTAATTAAAGGTACAATTCCGTAGGTAGCACCACATCCAGCTTGAGCGAAATAAGCAGATAACATCGTGACTGCGATCGCCATAGGAATAGCCCAGCTAGAGGTAATCTTGCTTGCTATCAGATAGCTAACTCCGATCCCAACAGTTACGATTGTCAACGTCCATTTGCGAGAGCCGAATTTATCAGAAATTAAGCCACCACTGGGACGAGAAACCAAGTTTAGGAAAGGGTAGGTTGCAGCAATCATTCCTGCTACAACATGAGTTAAACCAAAGGTTTTTTCAAAGAAACCAGGTAGCATGGAAACAGCAGCGAGTTCAGAGCCAAAACTGACGACATAGGCGAATTCGAGCAAACCTACCTGACCAAAGTGGTAGCGTTCGGTGGGAGTATAGGTTTTTTGACCGCTCAGAAGCTCTTTGTTCACCTGCCAAGCTTGGTAAGTTTGATAAGCAAACAATAATCCTAACAGCCCCCAAACTAGATACATTTGGCTTGGGGAGAGGAAGTGAATTTTCGGTTGTGCTAACCGCCAAGTCAGCAAGCCTAGGGCGAAAATCAAGCCAAAATTCGACACCACCATTGCATAGAAGCTTTTACGACTGGTAACTTCCAGCGCACCATTTTTCTTAGGACGCTTGTAGACTTTCCCAGTGGGCGTATCTTGAACGGTGTTGAAATAAATTACGCCGTAAATAGCGGAAATGATTCCTGTAAGAGCGATTGTCAAACGCCAGTTAGACGCTCCGCCACCCAGAAATGCTGTAGCAACCGCAATTGTTGGTAGGGCGAACTCTGCACCAAAAGCGCCAAAGTTACCCCAACCGCCATAAATACCTTGAGCCATCCCGATATCCTTCGGCGGGAACCATTCCGACACCATACGAATACCAACCACAAACCCAGAGCCAACGACCCCCATTAGCAGGCGACTCCAGACTAGCTGGTTAAAGTCTTGAGACAATGCTGTCGCCAAACAGGGAACAGCAGCAAAAACCAGTAAGCATGAGTAAGTAATTCTGGGGCCGAACTTATCCAGCAGCATCCCAATGATGATTCGGGCTGGAATTGTCAGAGCTAGGTTACAAATCAATAGAGTTTTGATTTGTGCATCTTCTAAACCTAACTGTTTTTCAATGGTGGTGGCAAACGGTGCAAAGTTGAACCAACAAACAAAGGTTAAAAAGAAGGCAAACCAAGTTTGGTGTGGTATGCGATAGCGTCCG
>QQTW01000085.1_pt1 | contig 51059 bp, 56 predicted proteins | sample 1904831 | NCBI WGS metagenome assembly QQTW01 (sample SAMN09435610, study PRJNA476489) | Subsurface metagenome, whole genome shotgun sequencing project.
CGGCCGGGCCTGCGGGAAGGCTTGACCCCGCCCCTCCGGCGTTGGCCAGACGGTCAGCATTCTTACCCTTGGCGGCCGGATCTCCCTCGTAGGCTTTAACCTTCTCTTCAAGCCGAAGGATATCTACCACAAAAGTATACGTTCTGTTCAAAATCAAAGACAGGAAGAGGGTAAACCCTGTCAGGTACAGATTTCGCTGGCTGTAGAATTTTTTGGCGTTGATGTCCATACGTTCCGATCCACCAACGACGATTTTGCTTCAGAAGATAAACGTGGTCAGCTCGAGGTTTACGGAACTTGAGTGGGTAAGGTAGCGGCGAGGAGAAGTCAGCATACCCGCTTTTGTCCGAAGTCTCGATCTGCACGCGGTAGACACGATTGACGCTGTCGATGAACAGGACGAGCACCGCAATGAAGCAGATCTGGGAGACGTAAGTCGGAGCGAAGAACGCGGCAGCACGGAACAACGAACCTTCATGCCATATTGGATCTTGGCGACGAGTGGTGACTCCGAGATGAAGACGAACAGCTTTCTGCGAATCGTATAGGGAAGGGGAAGTATCAGGAGCATGAAGAGGCCCATCTCAAATACTAGCATCCCAAATACCTTGCGCACTATTAGTCCGAAACGGTCATGGTAGAAGGGAGGGATTGGGAATTCTTACGAGACTGTAGTAGAGGGTCATTATGGCGACTCAGTTGACGAGAAACCTGCGATGAAAAGGTATGATGAGTTTGATGAGCAGAGGATGACTGAGCCGAAACGCGACGATGGATATTGAAGATCAAGCGGAGAGGGAGGTGAACGGTCGTTGTCGCGTGCGTGGCAGGATTGTCGGTTGGTGGGTGGTGGGAGCCGGTTTGACAGGTGGGATGTGGATGACGGAAGGTGGAGATGAGGCTGGTGCGAGTGGCTGAAGCTCCGAGGCGATGTGGCGCAGGCCGTTACGTCATCCCTTTCCAAAAACTCACATGAGGAGCACCATGGATAGGTGAACTCACGTGATTCACACCGCAATCCAATTGACAGGTGAATGCCTTCAATTGATTACTGAAAGATTCATTGCATTTGATGTCTCTCAAAGTGCAGCTCCTTTGACATCTGAAGACCTTTTCTTTCTCTTAGCTTCGGAATAGTTCCCTGTAGCAGTGAATCTGGGAATAGCTTGACCAGTTCAGGTTCGAAAGATGATGGTGATTCCAGGTCTGGGCTAAGCTAAAGCATTGGATGTCACCGAGCGCCTACTAGATCCATTTCTAGTAGAAATTTCCCTGTCTTGCATTTCACCTTTCGCAGCATCATGGCGGAATTCCCTCACATGTCATCTCCTGGGATCGAGGCCGCCCTGTTGACAAATGGAGAACCTCGGGAGCACGACGCCAATCAGGATGAACCTCCATCGAAACGGGTCAAGGCGTCAGAGAACAGAGATACATACAGAAAGGGTGTAGCTCCTGTGCGGCATGAGTATGCTTCAACAATTGTTTCTTTCCGATTCCGACTTCGGTAGCTCATTAGGCTACTCAGATATCTCCTCCATGCCACCAATCCGACAGCGATACCACTCGGGCCAGACCAGGACGATGAGGCGGAGGCTGCGACGTATCATAAACCGGACACTGCTGCGCCGCGTATGCGTGGTCAAAATACCCATAGGACATTCGGATCCTCGAGAGATGCCATTGAGCTTTGTCAGAGCCGTGCGCTGAGCAATGAGTTCTCGCCCCAGGAGTGTCGGTTCGATCAAGATTGCAAATTCGAGCATGACCTGAGACAATATCTGGCGGGTAAGCGTACCGACCTGGATACCCTCAATGGACGCTGTCCCGTTTGGGAGGCAAGAGGAGTATGCAGCACCGGCTGGAGATGTCGCTTTGTTGGATCCCATTCTCGGGAGACGGAGCACGAAGACGGAGGGAAAGAGCTGGTCTTGTTGGTGGATGAAACACGCAAGCCGCGTAGTCCATCCGCTGCCGCCGACGAAGAGGTGGTCAATTCCATCACGAATCAGCAAAAGATGGACCTCAGCCGACGGCGTGTAAAGACGCCCAAGGCGGAGATTTACTTGAAATGGTTAGAGGGGAAGAGCAACAGCGATGGATCAGCGAAGCCGGAAGCGACATATCTTCACGAAGGGGATCCAAGGGGGCCCAACAGGGACGAGCCAGTGCCGGGAATGGCAGATCGTGAAAGCCAACACGACAACCGGGCGCAGTATATTGAGCCTCCACTGCTTCCCAGCGAGAAGCGACGCTTATATTTCGGTCCGGAAACGCCAGTTCTAGCACCGCTGACGACACAGGGTAATCTGCCATTTCGCCGGCTGGCCGTTGAGCTGGGAGCGCAGATGACCTATTCGGAGATGGCCATGAGCTTGCCGTTAATCCAGGGGGCCAAGGCCGAATGGGCTCTGTTGAAGGCCCATCCTTCAGAAGCGCGTTCACCGCGGGTTCATGAGGGCAGTGTCGTGCCCGACGGCTACGATAATCACAAGGATATGCGGTTTGGTGCCCAGATTGCCGCCAGCAAACCATGGCAAGCCCTGAAGGCCACCGAGATCATCACGAGTCTGTGTCCTTCCCTGCGAGTGGTCGATCTGAATTGTGGTTGTCCGATCGACTTGGTCTATCGCACTGGGGCTGGTTCGGCACTACTGGATAACGCGAGCCGACTGGAAAAGATCCTGCGAGGTATGAATCTGGTTTCTGGCGAGGTCCCAATTACTTTCAAATGCCGCACCGGGACGAAAGACGCGAAACCGACCGCCATGAAGATCTGCGAACGACTCATCCTGGGTGGCCGTGATGCCGATGGCCAGAGAAGCGGACCCTCGGGCGTGGCGGCCATCACTCTGCACGGAAGAAGTCGGCAACAGCGTTACACCAAGGACGCCGACTGGAGTTACATTGCCGAATGCTCAGAGTTGATCAAGAATATCACAGACCAGCAAAATGAGGTCGCTGATACCATTCGAGAGATCGACCCCCGCGATGGCCCCGCAACACCGTCCGGCAAGGTGTTCTTCCTCGGTAATGGAGACTGTTACTCTCACGTCGACTATTACGATCACGTCCAGAACGCTGGCGTTGATTCCGTCATGCTCGCCCGAGGCCCCCTCGTCAAGCCCTGGTTGTTCGAGGAGATCGAAAAAGGACAATACCTCGACAAGACGGCTAGCGAGCGACTCGAATACGTGGAACGCTTCACAAAGTATGGCTTGGAAAACTGGGGTGCCGATGAAGTGGGCATCGGCACGACACGTCGATTTCTCTTGGACTGGTTGTCCTTCGCCCACCGTTACGTGCCCATTGGCCTTTTAGAATATCTCCCTCCGCGTCTCCAGGATCGGCCGCAACGGTATCGAGGGAGGAATGAATTGGAGACACTACTGGCGAGTGGTGATTATCGCGACTGGATCAAGATTAGGTGAGTAGGCCCTCGCTGATATCTTCTCGCATGACCTTCTTCCATTGTCAATGTCTGGCCGGCTAAACCATATGAAGTGAGATGTTCTTGGGACCGGCCCTTCCCAGCTTCAAATACGTCCCAAAGCAGAAATCCAATGCGTACGAGCCTGAAGGTCAAGGATAGAGCTAGGTCTATCCTTTTAATTAGCACGATCTATAGATGTACTGTATGAACGCAGGTATGCAGGCGCGTCAAGCACGACCGTCGTCATCAGTCCGATAAAGAGGTTCCCACTGCCATCAGTGTGGCAACGAAAAGACATTGGACGTCGTCATCAGTTTGATGAAGGGACTGGAATCATCGCCAGTTTGATGAAACGTTTATGTCGCCGGCAATTCGACGAAGGAATCGTCTATCTTCATTATCAGTTCGATGGAAGGGGCTTTCGTCGCCGTCTATTCGATGCAAGGAATTGCCAGTCCTCATCCTCAGTTTCATGATGGAATTTTCACCGCCATAAGGCCGACGAAAAGACGACATGGATCGTCGTCGTCAATTTAATGGTGGAACTACCATCATCGACAGTTTGGTGCAGCGGTCCCACCGCCCTCAGTGCGAAGACAGAAGTGCCTGCCTTCCGTCATCAGCCTGGAGGAGGAGCTGTCGGCGTCATCAGTGCGATGAAGCTACGGTAAGTCTACAGTACACGTTCTTAGGCTATGTCGAGAAAGGGATCGTCGCTCTGACGATGGGGCCAAGATCACCGTCGGTCTGACGACGCGGGTTGAAAACAACGGTAAAGCTGTGTTCTATAAATTTCAGCTTCTCGATGATTCAGACTCTATAACTGGATTCTCGAACGATATCGACGTCACGCTAACACGACCCTGCTCTTCTTTCATCCTGGTCGAGCTCTGCTAATCCGATCTACAGTTTCATGACATTCCAAGAACACACTTGAGGACGCATCGGTCTCCCCACAAATGAGTATGCGTTTCCCAGGTGTCATCCCGTCTACCGTAAGCCAAGCCATCGATGCGGCCAGATCGTCGCCGCGGAACCGGGTGCGGCAAGGACAGCTTGTGGGGTTGCTGCACTTCCCACTTCATGTCCGAGTCTATTTGCATCTCTCCTCCAATCGAGGTCTAGAGCTCCAGGTGGAGCGGTCCCACGAAACCCTCGACGGGACATGAAGAGCTTCCGGGCCGACGCCGGGCGGCTGGGCCGCCGCACGTGGCCCCATGGACCCGTCCAGTGCCTCCCTTTCGATCGCCGGGTGCCATGGCGATGGAGCGGCGTGGGAAGCGACGATGCTGGGTTGCGGGGATCCGGGCGTGCCAGATCGGCCACGCGACAGTTTCCAGCCAGACTTTGTTTTGGAGGAAGTGCCACCAACTGACGTTGATGCCTCTCGTATAGCGTTCCAGGTGGAAGCTTGGCTGGCAGCCGAGATCAAGCCAATGCCGTGCTCGAGACCGGGTCATATTCCCCATGGCTCTGTCTCAAGCTTTCCAAGTCTCCAGCTGTGCAATTGGTGGTGGCGATAGTAATCTCGACCAACCGCCAACTGCCGTCGTCGTGGCGGGAAAGGACCCTGAACGGTTCTGGGTGCCCCTGAGCCTTCTTGTTGTTGTCGCCTGGAACTGGGACGTTCCCACGGCGGAGCCCTCGGTCCGTAGCGCTAATACTAAGCGGGACTAGCGCCGCGTTTAGAGTCTGATCCGGCCCGACGGTAAACTCCGGCACCCGACGATGACCAGCAGTGCAAATCGCCGTCACCACTTCCAACTGCGACACAACCAACTCACCACCATCGACCTCCGCGTCGTCAACCTCACCATTTCACGATCCGACAGTAGATCACATATACCGACCCTCCTTTGGTGCGCATAGCTGGTTCTTACGACGAGCGATAGTACGCTTGACTTTAAGAGCGATCTGGTCCCGTTTGCAACGACATCTCATCACTTTCACGCCACCACCCGACCTCCCCCCAAACGGAGGTCCACAATATTCAAGCTGGATTCCACACAGACACCGCCACTTCTTCATTACTCGCCCGTCGTCAGCGAGAGAGGGCGCGCTGACTCGGTTGAGAATACGCCCATCAGTACGCCTATCGGGCCAGGCGCGCAAAAGCGATCCGACAAAGATCGCGAGCTACTGGGAACCGGTGGTCGACCGTGGCCTCAGCGCAAACCCGAGGAACGCGGTGGCGCGTTTGGCGACCTGCGTCCGCAGTCTCCTTGGCTGGACAGCGAGCTTGAATTCGACTTTCCCTTGTTTATCCGGTCACCTTCAGCCCCCTCGGAACTCGAGCCTGTGCCACTGGATCGTGGGGTGTCAACGTCGCCAGGGTTACATACTCGGATGTCGAACCTGACGTCGGCGTTGCAGACCGCGGAGGCGATGCGAGAGGAGAATGATGTTGCGACGACCGGTGCAATGGATGTGATGCAGGGTGCGAATGGCAGAGACGGTGGCGCTGGGCGCCACGAGTCTTTCGGTGCAGGTGCAGGTGCGAGACCGATTTCGATGGAGAGTGCGAATCGAGAACGACCACGACGAGAGAGTCAGGCCGGTAGCATGATGGGCGGCATGAGCTGGGGTGGAGTGTCGGTTGGTTCATGGATCCGCGATGAGTATGTGAAGAAGACCTCTACAAGTCCGATCACGTTGCTAACATGTCTGTCCTAGCATCATCATGGCTGGCACGTCACCCTTCTCGCATCACACGCCATCGTATCATTCATCGTCGTATCTGCCCAAGCTCGAAGCCAACTTCATGCGGGATTTCGCCTGCTGTGGAATAACTCTGCCCTCGTTGCATGACCTGTTGGGGCACTACGAAGAGTTTCATGGCCAGCAGAGGGAGGCTCTGCCTCGTCCGGTACAGTCCATTCCACAGCAATCGGGACCGCCACCGAACAGTAAGACAGCCATCGCGTCAGGCGCGGCAACGGCCATGCAGCAACAGGCGCAGTTCGGAGGTCCGCTGGGTCAGGCAGTCAATTTCGGGGCGACGGCAGTGCCCGGTGGAGCTCTCCCAGTGACCGGTCAACCTCGAGACCAGTGGCGAGGGCGAAATCGCGGGTTCAGCAAGACAGCGCTGCAGCCAGTGCAAGATGTCGATGTCGTGGGGGCCATGGAGATGGACGACGATGACGATATGACGATGGATTTCGATCGGTCCGCGACGCCCCAGCCAACCCAAGCGTCCATGGTGCCCGTGTCATCGGCAGCGACCATGTATCCGCAGTCGCGAACGAACTTGCGGCCGCAGCTAGCCCCGCTGGATCTGGTGGGAGCGACGTTTGCGCAGACCAGCCCGGCTCACCAAGGACTTCGAAACTCCCAGCCAACAACGCCATCATCCGCGCAGCCCGTACGACCGTTGCAGAATAATCCTATGGTATCCAGCGTCAACACCCCTACGCTGAGTACGCATACTTCCAGCCAGCGAACGTTCTACCAGAGCGTATTTGCGAACGACGACTCTTTCGACCGGTCATCAAGCGGTATATCGACACCTGTCGCGACTGCCGCCCCGTCATTCTGTCCACCCGACCCGTATCACAACTTCGGTGGGGCCAACAGCGGACTGGACATGTCGGATCTGTGCATCGACGAACCGGCCAAGCGGCTAGGGGGGTACTTCAATCAGACAACGCCCGGCCGACGTGATTCAACCAAGCGCGTCAAGGCATCGACTGGGGCTGAGGGTGAAGATCACAAGCCGTTCCGTTGCCCGGTTATGGGCTGCTCCAAAGCGTACAAGAACCAGAACGGGCTCAAGTATCACAAGACGGTATGTATCTCTTTGCCACTTACCCCGTTTCCGCGGTATACAGCAATTCTGACTGCGATCATTACAGCATGGCCATTCGAACCACCAACTGCACGATAACGCCGACGGTACCTTCTCCATCTTGAATCCGGAAACGTCCACGCCATATCCAAGCACCTTGGGCATGGAGAAAGAGAAACCGTACGGTTGTGATCGCTGCGGCAAGCGCTACAAGAACTTGAACGGGTTGAAGTATCATAAAGCCCATTCTTTGCCGTGTAATACCACAGGCGGGAAGACCGCCGGTGGTGGTGGTGCTGGTGGCAGCCCAAGTCGAACTGGCTCCGTGTCAGCAACCGGATCGCGCAGTGGCGCCAGCACGCCTACGCTCATCGCTGCGAAATCTGGTACAGAGTCTGGCCGACAGACTCCCATCGCTCTTCAGCCTCATCCGTACCAACAGCCGCCGCAGCAGCAACAAATTCACCAGCAGCAACAGCATATCCTCCCTCATCCCCCTTCCTGAGACTCATTTTGTTTCATTTCGTTTCATTGCAGCCTTGATGGCTTTATTATTGCATGTATAGATTCTTACACTTTTCTAATTCGCACCTTCCCAGTCGTTTTCTTTTCGTTTCGCAATCGAGGGGGCTTGTCCATCGTATACAACAACTCCACTCTTCGCTTTTCCTTTCTTCTTCTCCACTCCGTCTGGCACCGAGGTTTGGCCCTTTCTCCCCCTTCCCTTCTTCAAATTGTTTTCCCTTGTCAAGTTGTCTTAAGCCCAACCAATTCAATTGTTTCTCGCTACTTCTCTTCTCCTTCTCTACATGGCTTACTTCGTTTCATTAGTATTCACATCGGGCATGTCTTTTGTGAATCAGCGTTATGTGTGGTTGTATAGATTGTAATTGCTTTCTTTCTTTGCGTCTCTTTCACCTCCGACAGAAGTGGGTTTTCTTTTCCAGTGCTCTTTCTGTTCCTCATTTGACCTGGCGAGCTGGGCTGGGCTGGGCTGGGGTGAAGAAGACGAATAATACCCTACCCTGCTCTGTCTCATCTTTGGCTTGCTTTCTCATATACGTACTGTTCATCAGTTTCGCTTGTGGGTGAGAGGTTTGAATGATCGAAGCAACACTAGAAGACAGACGGTGTGGTGCGATGGAGTGATCAAAAGAGGCGGTTAATTAGCAAGTTAGGAAGCAAGAATACACGTATAACTCCCTTCTCGTCAATATCCTATATCCGTAACGTGTTGCACCTACATCCGAGACAGCGACTCGCACATAGAAATCTCACGATTTTGAGATTCCAACGACCATTAGTGCTCAACCACAATGAGTCCAAATGATTCAAGATTTAAGATGAAGGTCATTTAAGGTATGATCTCTGTTCGAGTGAGAGCTTTTCTGATTTTATCAAGTGGTTCTATTGTGACAGTGTAGGCTGCAAATCTCCACACAAAATATCGATGCAATTTGTATGAAGAATATCAAAGTACAGCATTCCAATGGAACTATCTAATGAAATCAAGAAAGCTCTGGCCCGGGCTGAGATTATGCCTTGTATAACCTCTATCTTCAATTTCATATTATTTAGACATGTTGTGGTTGCATACTGGTCGTCGCTGGAATCACAAAATCGTGAGATTTCTAGGTGCGAGTCGCTGTCTCGGATGGGGGTGTGTCTCGGATGTGGGTGCAACACGTTAGTCACTCCTTACGTCGTCGCCGTAATGAAGACCGATAATCCGAACCAGCATCACCATTACGAGGGAGATCTTCGTCACCAGTATGCTGGGGGCATTCACTCTCTTTCACCAACAGTATGATGAAGAATACCTTACTTTCACCACCACCGACTTTATGATAAGGACTACAATCGAATTTCGTCGTCAACAGTACGATGAATTCCAACATCAACTTCCATCGAGAGTACGACGAAGGTGTCCGTCCACATCTCCATCGACCTGGTGATGATGAAGAGGCAAATACAACGGCTACGAAAACATGCAGTTCCTATCAGCCTCTTCATACCCTGGGCTTTACTCCGGCGCTATATGAATCACCCGGCCATGTGGTGCCACAAGATCCGAGACATGTTCTGTGAGGAGGGTGCGCTGTTGGAGCCACTGAGCGTGGTGCTGGCTGGAGGGCGTCGAGCGAGCAGACGTGAAGGCTTTCTTTCTACTAGTTCACTCCAAAAGCACTGGTAAAATAAAGTAAAACCGTCGCCCTTATGATGAAGCCAACGATGCCAGGGTATCTATCTTTACCTTCTGAGATAGATATACGTTTCATGGGAGGTTGTTCTCGGATGCAGAATGAAGCAAGCCTATAACAAGAGAGTAGCAATTCCAAGTATGTAGATATTTCACTTGCGTCCACGATGCTTGAAGCTAGTTAGTCCTTGTCACGATATGGCGTTGATGACTCGGGCTCGCCCATTCACTAGCGGGTAAAGAGTTCAGAGGGTCGAGCATCCGCCATACGCTCACCCACGCTATCGTATCGAGCATCGTTAACCGGGTGGGTGATGACCGATACAAAGAAGCAGAAGGGGAGGATGCTACAGCAATCAGATCTACTTCAACCCTAGCTTAGCTAAAGAAATATACTCAGGTTCAGAAGCGCTTCCGTCGAAGCATTATATAGTTACTAGTCCTCATAGCTCATCTATTCCATACAGTCCGGTCCCGATAAGATAACGGCGTACGGGGGATACTGACCCTGTTCTCTCTCCAGCCTGAGGCCCTTGATGAGAATTGCGAATTGAGACCTAGGAATCGTCTTCTAATGTTAGATATTCTTTCATGCAGTATCCTCTTGGCGAAGCCACGCTGTACTACGATGATGTTCTTTCGACTAGCTAGTCGTCTACAGGAGATATCATTCACCTGCATCACCATCGTCAACCCTCTTTATCTCTCATCCAGAAAGAATTCATAGTCATTTGAAAGACACCTTGGCCGTCACTCTTCGAATGTATCTCCATATACACATCTATTGTTAGCTGCATGGTCATCTCATGTCATCACGAAATAGTGATATCGCTCTGAACCGACGAGTTTAATCACTGCTCAATTGAATTCTCCACCACTCATCCATCCCCTCCTTCCTTACATCTCCCTGGTACTAACTATCTAACTAACTAACGAGCTAGTTGGTAACACCTCCCTCCACCACCACGTCCTGGCTCTCCAGGAATTGCTTGACCGCATCGTACCGGGCCAATTTCCCCAGAAGCCTTCCCGCACGACGACGATGGACTTCATTAGGATCATTCTTCATGGTGAGGAGGGTGCGGACGAAATCTTCCTCGAGAAGCGTAACACCAACAGACTCCACCTGCCACTTTTCATTCGTGATATTGATCAGGATCTTGAACGCATGCTTGGCAATATCCTACTCATTGCATAAACATAATCAGTCAGCTGTTGTTGTTACTCGATATGTGTCTGGGGGGGATTACTTACGCGGTGGGGGGTCCTTGATGAGTCGTTTAAGGAGCTTTAGAGCGCGTTCCTCGTCCCAGAATACTTTGTCGTCAATGTCAGACCACACAGAGAGGTTCATGAGTGCTATATGGCGGTTGGGAACGTTAGTCAATTAACCTCCGCTACATCCTTGCTTTCGATCCATCCAGCTCGCCTAGGAGACGGGCCTCAGGCATCTCGTTCTCTATGTAATCGAGCAGCTATTGACCACCATCAGCTTGTTATCACACACACGCAGACAACTCGCACGGACTGGTGAAACTTACCCCGTCGGTGGGATCTCCCTCGGAAGACATGTTCGACACGGATTCAGAGATGGAAATTACTGGGAAACGATGATTTCGGATAATATGATGAGGGTGAGAGTGGAGTGGAAACGTGAAGCCTGCAGGAAGGAGGTGGGTGTCGGGTATATGTATATGCTGGGTCGACCATATCCGTGAAACGCGTTGTCGTAGGCGGGTAATTCCAACGAGACCAGCAAAGACCGTGACGTGTTGTTTTGATTCGCTATGTTCCAGCGAGACGGAAGGATCCAGAAGGGAATGCAACGCATGTGACAGTTAAAGAAAAGTTCAGATATCTACCGGTACCTCTCTGAGGTCGGTTAAAGGGCAACCGTCTCAAGGCATTGACGCCGAGCCAGGGTAACCCCAAATAGTCGAATCCAGTTGTGTCCAGTTCAGTCCAGTCATAGTCGTTGTAGTCGTACCTTGGGCGGAAGTTGTCGTATCGCCGAAGTCGTTGTAATCGTCGTGACCGTATCCATTGCCATTGTGATGATGATGTTCGAGAGAGATTCAGATTTTACCGCACCTCACGGAGGTCGGTCAAAGGGCACCGGTCTCAAGGCAGTGACGCCGAGCCAGGGTAACCCGGAATAGTAGTCGAGTCCAGTCATTGTCGTTGTAGCTGTAACTTGGGCGGAAGTTGTCGTATCGCCGAAGTCGTTGTAATCATCGTGACCGTATCCGTTGCCATTGTGACGATGATGATTCGGTTGGGATCCTGTAAACACCTCCATTATATTAGCTAGATGCTCTTGCAGTCGTAAGTTCTTACTAGAGGGACAATTACAAAAGAGAATCGTAGACGTACCAGTGAAAGAATAATATAAAGGAAAGGGAAGAAGTTGATTCGCCCAGTCGGGAGACTCGGGGGTTTTTTTTTTTGAGATTTTTTTTTTTTAGAGGTTTGCTAAGAAAAACAAAGGAGAGAAGAAAAGGAGTGTGTTATGCACGGTCTCACGACCAGCATTCTGAGGAAAGAAAGGAAAGGAAAAGGGTCCGATCAGGGTCAGGTCAGGTTTATACAGGGTCCAAACTAGGGATGTGCCGATGGTGGCCTCCGTGAAACAATGTGCTAGCGGCACTTCCCACCTTCATACCGAAAACGAGTATGTGGCTTGTATCAAACTTACGACGGTAGTTACCTTGTACGAGGGTACTTCCATTAAAGTCACGACGGTGAATATACTGCACCTTCACCGAACTTACGATTGATGATCCCACTCAGCCGTCATCAAGCTTGTGACGGTGATCCCCTTCTGTTTCCATCAAACTCATGATGATGATCATAAGCTACCTCCTTCAAACGCACGACGATGACCATAGCCTACCTCCGCCGGACTTACAACGGTGATGCTACTATGCTTCCGTCGGGCTGACGACAATGATCCAACTCCGCTGCCATTAGACTCATGACGGTGAACAGCTTGTTCCCCGTCAAGCTTACGATGGTGGACATGCTGTCTTCATCGAGCTCATGACGGCCTTACTCTGTCTCCACCAGGCTCACGACGACAATCATTCGCTGCCTCCATCAACCTTACGGTGATGATCGTACAACACCTCCTTCAAATACACGACGGTGACCACAATTGCTTCCATCGAGCTTAAGACGATGATTTAACTCTGCTGCCGTTAGAGTCATGACGGTGAAAAGGTTGGGCCCGCCAAACTTACGACGGTGGACAAAATTCTGTCTTCATCGGGGATATAACGACGGCCATACTCTGCTTGCACCGAACTCACGACGATGATCATGTGCTGCCTGCATCAACCTTACGGCGGTGATTAAAGCTACTTCCATCGAGCTGACAACGACGACTATGTTTTGCCTCGTGAAACTCACGACGACGGCGGTCCTGACTCGAATTTGGATAGATCTCTGTTTGAAATTTGTGATACAACTTACAAATGCAAACCCGCTGTACTATGTATTGCGCTGTGCCTTGCAGAAGTGGGTATCCCTTAAACCAAACCACCTTTTTCCGTAAAGACGCCATGCCAATGAATCCGATGAACGATAACCACCCATACCCCTCCTTTTCCCATTTTTCGTTGCTCCTTCCCTACCGGTGGTCATCATCATCATCATCGCCATGGTCATCGAGCATGCGGTTCCCCCGTCCACTGGACCGAGTGATCCACATGAATCACTTCCAGCCGCAGGCCATGTTGTTCCAGATCCGCATCGATTTGGTCATATTCATCCTCATCTCTCTCATCTCTTTCGGGAATGTACACTGCTGGTGGTCTTTGTCGTTCCAACCCTCTCCCTCCTGTTGGACGTCGTTGCGGATTATGTAGTTGCTGTTCAAGGTCGATATCCCGATCAGATTCCACCAGCCGCGTGAATGGGCCTGTCGCCTTCACTTCCACGAATGTCGAGTTCAAAGCGTTGGTAGATGACGTCCTCCGGGGCCAGGCCGATCGAGAGGGATTGTTGATCGAATTCAAAGTCCCGCTGATGGCGGATGGGTCTCGAGATTTACCCAGTGTCACAGGATGGCCTCGCCACCGTTTGTATAGGGGTCTTATCATCGGCAGGCTCGCCGTTAGAATTCCCAAGCAGGCTTCCGCATATGTCCAGGCGGCCGTTTCAAGAAGAGTCCCTGAGATGCTGCATCAGAAACATATTCGACACGTCATACGGTGCAGGGAGACTTTACACGTGAGATCGGACTGGACGTAGGCCCCCACAACAACGTAACGGAATAACCCCGCGATACAGGTGCTAGAATCGAAGCCGTCAGCTGATGTCAAGCGAACGGGGGAAAAAAAGCTCACAAAACGCCCGCCAGAAACATAGCTGATATCGCGAGCTTCTGGTGCAAGGAGATGGTCAAGCTCCACACCACAGGCAGCGGGAGCGCAAGCACCACACAATCACAAACTAAGTTGATCAACGTAAGGCTACGGAAATACACCTGTGAAGGCCTTAGCTCAGTACGTTATTGGATTCTACAGCAGGAACACACCTTTATTTTGAAGCAGGAACCGCCGGGAATCGAGCGGTCCCAGAGGAACCTGAGTGGTTGACATTGGAAGAAGAAGGTTCCTGTTAGGACGATGGTCATAATGGCGAGGAGGACGATCAATACGTTGACAATGCGGAGGAACGTTTCGGTAGGGAACACGCGGCGATAGAAGAACAGGATGGAGATTTTGTAGACGAAGATGCAGAGCGTGCAAAGAATTTCGTAAGCAAACACGGCCTGCTTCTTTATCAGCGTTGCTCGTTAGACCCCCCCACGCGTTCGACGAAATGAATGCAGGAGCCCAGCAGTCGCCGCCAACTGTCATCACCGTCCTCATGATGAAGACCGTCACTAATCTCCATCATAATGACCATGATGATCAGTACAACTTCCATCGCACTCACGGTGAAGATCCGTTGGATCCTCATCGTAATGACGATGATGGCTAGCGGTTCTTGCTGAGCTGCTCCATTTATTCTGTCACCCACGTGCCCCCTAAGAGCGACACTCACTTTGATGTTGACTTGGACTTTCTTTACGCCAATGGATAACGAATGCCTTCCGAAGCCCTGATCCAGTGCAATTAGTCCCACAATGGATAAGCCCCAGTATAACGCCTGCGCCAAGTTAGCATACGTTGACTGACAGAGGACCAGTACGCACCAGAGATAGTAAGATGGTGTAATCATCAGGTCCAAGAGGTATCCGCAGTGCTCGTCTCGACCACAATCGCAATATCACCGCCACATTCGTAATCACTCCCAGCACGATGATGGTCACCAGCAGCCGTGGTCCACGATTCGCCGTCAGATCCTGATCGAACTGCGAGAACAGTTCGTCCATCGCGGTCTCCCTCGAATCCGACCGGCCAGTTCATTCGTCTGTCGCAAAAGCCGGGTTGTCGAGGAGAGAAGGGGAGATTCCCCAGATTGAACCAGCTGCACGGGCTTTCTCTCGCGTGGCGCATCCCTTTTTACCGCTTGTCTCGGGGGGTGACTTCATCGGCATCTCTTGCAGATGCCATCTGCGAGGCCTCGTGTGCACGGCATGGCGTCTTGTGTATCCATAGTCCAGGGGTGCGCTCCTCGAAACCAGACGGGCCGACCGTTCCCTCTCCCACGCGGAAATCACGAACGTAAGACAGTTTAAAGAGGTCCACTTCGGAGGCTGGGCCAGCCGCACCCATGATATGCGGGATGTGATGTCGTGGTGGTTTTGGTGCTCTGCAGGACTTCCCGTTGTCCGTACCGTATCGTTCCGCTATCAACCCCTCAACCGTAATTAAGCACTGACCGGACCAATGACAATTTCCCTTACTGTACGAGGCTCACCTGCGCGGACTTTCTTCTCCATGGCTGCAAAGCTTGATCCGAAAAGAGCAATGGATAAGACGGCATGACCACTTGCGGTGAGATGGTGTGTTCCGGATGCCCCACATGAAGCTGAACCCAGCCCCCCGATATTGATTGATCATCCCGGTCGAGAACGCTCAACTCTATTGGCCGGACGGCAGGACTTCGAGAAGAAGGAACGAAGCTCTGAGACGAATTGCCCACTTTCCGCGTGGTTTAACCCAGAAGCGTTTTGCCCGCGAGGCCGAGGGTGCCGGGAGCAAGCCATCAGGAGTGCAATTGCCGGTCGAGTCTTTTTGTGCTGGGCGAAACACCCAGATCCAAGCCCGACTGCATCCTCCGGAGCATCAGTTATTCTTGCCGGCATTCCACTAATGCGTTCGCCCCCACCTGCACAAGCGAGAGCGCATGCAGCTTTGAATCGTGCAAGTTCCTCTCAACGGTGATGGCTCACAGGTCGGCATGCCATGCGAGCTGGAAGGACCGGTCCGGAGTCAACGTCGCACAAAGATGCACGGGTGGGAAACGATCTGCGGGTGTGGTGCACGTTCCAACGAAAGAGCATGTCCAAGGCGAATTCCCCCTGCGTGTGTGCTTTTCGGCTGCGCGACTTGTCCAGGGGGATCCTCGTAATTCAGGTCCTCGGCCATCGGATCCAGACATGACAATCCTTACGGTTATCGAACCATAGTTGTCTTCAGCCGGAAATGAAAAAGGCCCGACCACGTTGGCGGTTAATGTCGCAACGCCTTATCAGATATGGTTGATCTCGAATCTGGTTGCTCAGTCCACACCTTGTGTGGTCCTTGGCGTAAGGCTGAATGTGGAGTAGAGTCGACTTTGAATATAATTACTTTGACCGTAACGAACATGGCCCTTTATTGATTACCGGAGAGTATATGGCTAACGCAGATTCTCGCTCCTGATAACGGATTGGGCCTTGAAACGAAAGCCGTGGCTGGAATCTGGACGGTCATTACAACCAGGGTCGATCATAATGAAAAACGCCGGCAAACATGTGATGGACTATCTGAGCTTGATTCTGCTCGGAAATATAACCGGTATCTTTCGTCAACAGGCTGATGTTGTTTTCCGGTTGTTGAATGCGGCCGTAACTTAGCATAAAGACTCAATCTTCGAATCCATGCCACTCATCGTTCGATGGTTCTTGTCTGGCAAGCTTGGAAGCTGCCACGGCATGCCGGCGGTGTTCGAGCCTTCTATCGTAGCCGCTTTTCGTACTGATACGCGACTTCGATTTCCGTCCATTCTCATCTTGACCTGGGCCCTTGCCGGACACCGTTCGTCGAGACTCAACTCCGCGGCGCTGCAGTCGCTTCTTTTCGGCTTTGCTAGGCTTGGGAAGCGCTTCCAAGAGCCATTTAGGCAAGCTGTCTTTATCCGGAACATCTTCTCGCAATCTTTCAGTAGCGGCGATAACGTTAGCGACGCTCTTGACATGCGGAATATCGTCGACGGTGTACAGCGTCACCACGACGCCACCTTCGCGGCCTGCTCGTCCAGTGCGGCCTCCGCGGTGGACATACGACGCCGCCGATGTAGGTACATCGTAGTTCACCACTCCGTTGACGCCCCGAAAATCCACGCCCCGCGAGAGCAGGTCCGTCGTGATCAGTACCCAGATATCGCCGTGACGGAACCCGGCCATGACTCGATCACGAGCGGCATCCGACAGGTCCGAGTGCAGGACGGCGATGCGGCTCGAACCGCCAGCCTCGGGTGGGATGTCGTAGAGTAGTTCGGAATGCAGCGCGATGGCGCGCGAGATGGTCTGGGTGAAGACGAGGATGGGAGGTCGAAGGGGCGAATTCGAACCGGCCGCGGCTTTCGAGGGGTGTAGCAGCTGTCGTAACGCCAACAGTTTTCCCGGCTCGGTGGCGGCATAGACGAGTCGATGGGAAACGTTGGGCACGGCCGAGTCCTTGATGCCCACCACCAGCCGGACGAGCTGCCAATCGACCGAATCTCCCCCGCTGGCCCGTGTGGAGCGGATCCTCCGCTCGATAAGCTCTTCGATGCTAGATCCCATCGTTGCCGACCAGAAAGTAACACGGAGCACCGGGTTCGAACAGCGGTTCCACAGTGCCAGTGTCTGCTCCTGGAACAGCGGGTCGAGAAGGACATCTGCTTCATCGAGGACGAGATGACGAACAGACGGTAGGCGAAACGTTGTCTTAGACGCTCCTTGATCCAGGCCAAGAGCGTTTAAGAAGGCCAGGGGTGTGGTGACCAAGACATCTGTTTTGACTAGTTGTGTTTGATGATGTCCTTCGTCTATCTGGTCTTGATCCTCGTCGTCAGAGGTACCCAACTCGTCATTATTCTCGGAATGAGCTCCAATCTTCATGCCTTTCCGAACACCAGCAATCTTGATTCCGGTTCCCTTGGAAAGTTTTCGGCCCTCGTTGACAATCTGGATGACGAGCTCTTTCGTGGGCACGACAATCAGGGCCCTAATTCCTGTCGACTCTGATCTTTCGGCCTCCTGCTGATTTTGTGGTACATCGTGCATCAACCTGTTATGCCGAATCAGGTCGTCCAGAACCGGAATCATGAAGGCCAGTGTCTTTCCACTTCCCGTCGGTGCAACAGCTATCAGATCCACATGAGAATAGAGACCATCCTGGGATTCTTCCTTTTCGGATCCACTGGTTCTTGCTTGACGTCCCTCCAATAGCAAGGGTAGGCTTGCCATCTGAACTTCCGTGGGAGTCGAATATTGGGCAGATATGTGGTCCGCCAGGCGGCGCGATATGCCATACGTGCGCCGCAGTTCGTCGAATGACAGCAATGGAGTTGGATACAGCTCTTGCTTGTTATGATTCTTGACACGTGCCATGTTTTTCCCGGTTTGGGCATTCTTCGGTTTGGGGTTCTTGCCAGGGGCTCCAAAAGGCTCGGGCTGCTTCGAAGAAGCCAGCTGAATCACCTTGACTTTATGAGTCTTCAATATTCGTTTCTGATCCGGTAAGCTTAAGCTGGGGGAGATTGCTGTTGGCGACTCGGAGCTCGTGGTCAACCTCTTTCCGTTGGATGCGTGTCCACCGTGATCCACCTTGATCGTATGATGACTCTTTTTCCCGGTCGCCACCTTGGGCTGTTCTCTGAAAAAGTCCAATTCTGCAGGAAAGTGGTCTTCACTATTGCCAGATTGTTCTCTCTTTCGCTTTTTCGAATTCTCGGCCTCCATCGACTCGACGGGTATCTGCTTGTCGTGCCCGCCATATAGCTGGGGAGAAGCATTCTGCCCCTGAGAGGGTAGCTTCTTGAGCGACCTGGCTTGAGACGGAGATTCGGATTTCTTGATCTTGGCCGACCTGGTCAAGAGTTTGAACGGGTCCATGATTGATGTTGGTTAGGAGGTGCGAAAATGGTTGTGGGGGTTGCTCGGTTAACAAAGCCAGCCCGCCGAATATTGCCACGCGGGGTTTGCCAATATATTACACCCTTCTCAGTCGCAACCTCAAAAGTCGTCCCTCGCTGTCCATTCCGAAGTTCAGCTTCCGATAAAATCATACCAAATAAATACTAGTCATATTAATTGCTCTATGCCGAAAACTCGATTGAACAAATCATATTATATCGAATATTAAATTCCAAAAAACTCTCATTTTAATTACAGCTGTATACGAAAGGTCAATGAACTCTTCAGACGTCTCACGTCATAGTAATTTGCACTTTGACTGCGCCCGTCTTCGGGTCGGCCGCTGTATGAAAGGCCTCCACTGCATTCTCGATGCTAAACCGGTGCGACACCAGCGGCTTCACGTCGATGAGGCCACTCTGGACTAGGCGGATCCCGCGAGGCCACTGGTTTGTATAGCGGAACTGCGTTTTCATTTCGATCTCGCGAATTGATAACCGGCCAAAAGGCAAGCTCATCTCATCCTTGCCGACGCCAATCACAAATACGATCCCTCCGAACTTGACCGACCAGATGGCGGATGCGACGCTGCTCTCGACGCCGGTGCATTCCATGGCAATCTTTGGCTCGAGACCGTCCATGGAGGAGATGATCTTCTGAGCATTCTCCTGAGCTCCAACACCCGGCTCGATCTTGACGGTCCGGACGGACGGCACCAACTTGCGACTGAACTCCAAGCGACCTTCGTCGAGGTCGGTGATGGCAATCGGCTCCGCGCCTGCAGCGCGACAGCACAACAGCGTCACCAAGCCAATGGGGCCCGCTCCGCAGATCAACACCGGATCTCCCAGTCGGACGTCTGCTCGCTCGACACCCTCCAGCGCCACGCTCAGTGGCTCCAACAGCGCACCCTCCTCAAAGGACATGTCCCCGATCTTGTGGCACCACATGGCCGGGTGGTTCACATAGCGCCGGAGTAGGCCAGGGTATGGAGGGGCTGATAAGAACTGCATGGCTTTACATCCGTTGTATTTGCCCGTAAGACATTCCTCGCAGCGTTGACATATGATGCCAGGTTCGACGGCCACTCGGTCGCCGACTTGGAGGTCTTGAACCGAAGGATGTACGGCGAGAATGACGCCGGCGGACTCGTGTCCCAGGATGTGTTTGGGGCCTACAACCATCGGCCCGGCGCGGCCATGCCACAGGTGGACGTCCGATCTGCGCGAGGGTCAGATGAGATGAATGACACCAACAGCTGTCGCTCACCCGCAGATTCCTGTATTCTTGATAGCGAGAGTGACCTCGCCCGGCTTGAGGTCTTGTAGGGCTGCTACGCTTGGTTCGGCTTCGGCCACCCAAAGGTCGTGCTCTGGGTTGGTGAAGACGCCCAGATTGGGCTTGGTCTCTTTCATATTCTCCATCTTTGAGTCTGAAGAGTTCAATGCCAGTATCCAAGTGATGGCGAGGCTCAATCCGTCTTCCGACCTGAAGAGGGAGGGTTATCAGATATAAAGCTCGGGCGGGGTTGACAATAGGAAGTTATCACGGGTTATGCGCATGTGGCTAGTCTCGCGCACTGAATAATGTAGGTACGTACCAATCATGTTACGGCAGACTGCAGCACCCACTAGCGAGCTCCTTTCTCCCCTGCCCGAGAAATAACTTTCCGAAATGCGACCAGACACCACGACCACATCCACAAAACGAGCCTGAGCAGCTGAATTCAGCGCATTGATAATCGATCTTCTTTCGATCTGACTATCTTCACTCTCTTTAACTTCTGATATCCCTCCGTAATGCTCTCCACCACGTCTCGAGCGGCGCTGCGGCGCTCCCGATGTCCCCTCCAGCAACGACGCACCACTGCTCGATACAACTCGACCACTTCGCAAGCATCGCAAGCAGCATCAGCAGGCGCATCCCGAGCCGGCGATGCCGCGTCGACAGCCGCCTCCAAAGCCTCGGAGGGTCTGTCTCGCGTATCGAGCTCCGCGGGTCCAGCCATCAGCGGGGCCGCCCAAAGCGCTGCCAATGCCCTTCGTCGAATTGGCGGCCGAACGGGTCGACTAGTCGCGTTTGTTGATTGTGAGTGAGATTTATTCTGGAAATGGATCTTGTAGCACGCGGATGTTTTATATGACATTACTTCTTTCTTCATGAGATACTACCAACAAGCTCTATTGTGACCCCGACTGACTTTCCTGATACCTAGCTATGATCCCACCAGCGATGTATTATTCCCGCGTCGGGCTCGAGCTCGCGAAGCTTGTCTTCAGAGGCCAAGGAATGAGTCCTCCGTATGTTCCCCGTTATACCCATATACCTACCTAATCACCACTAATAATATATCTATTAGTCCCCTGTCAACCTTCCAATCATATATGCAACCTGTTCTACACGCCATGAGGCACCCACGAGATATCCTATCGTCCTCGCCCAACCCCGCCGGCTCACTGAACCCTAGTCGTCTCCTCCATCGGATTCGGAACATGAACGGCCAGGAGATGGCTGCAGCGGCGGTGGTGACGGCGGAAGTGCTGGGTTTCTTTACGGTCGGTGAGATCTTGGGCAGATTCAAGCTGGTGGGATATCGAGGAGAGAAGGAGGAGCATCATTGATCATATTATCCTGTTTTCAAGATTGGTTTTTGTACTCACCTACGTCTCCACTGTAAAAAGCCAACTGCCCCCAGCTCTCTTTGTACTCGTACGTGCAGTTTCAATTAGATTTTCGTTTCACTTAAGGCATTGCCTTACGACAGAGAGATCATCGTCACCCTTATGATGAAGATGATCTAACCGTCATTACGCTGATGATGGTGCTACACAGTTCCTTTCATCGGACGCGTGACGGAGATCATCCAACCTTCATCATGCTGATGATGATGATGATATAACCTTGCTCCCATCAGACTCACGACGAAGATCATCGTTACTCTTACGATGAAGATGCTCTAACCTTCATTGCACTGATGATGGTGCTATAGCATTTCTTTCGTCGGACTCATGACGGAGATGATCCAACCTTCATCATGCTGATGATGGTGCTGTAGGGTTCCTTTCATCGGACTCGTGACGGAGATCATCCAACCTTCATGCTAACGATGATATAACCTTGCTCCCATCAGACTCACGACGAGGATCATCTAACCTCCATCACGCTGATGGTGATGACGACATAGGACGAGTCTAATCTGAACAGTTGCGAACCTGTCTTCGTTGGTTGTTATTGCTGAGCTGTCCCACTCGTATTCACTTACCGGACACCCAAAGACTGAACAGCAATACACGAACGTTATTGTATCTACTCAATCGATGAATGGATGGACGCAAGACAAGGTACGTTCATATTCCAATATCCCGTGACACCACATATGTTGGATATATAACACAAAACCCAGCTTACTCTTTTCTCATCTACACAGTGGGGGTTCAAAAATCTGGACCCCCCCTGACTCTTAACTAAGCTGCCAGGTACAGCTGTCGCTAACAGTCCTGCCAGAGCAGCTCAATATAATGCAGTTATGCTCACCCAACACAACGTTTTCCTCAGAATTTTCAACCGGGCTATGCCCAGGGGTCTTCTGTGTCCAGTTCTAATCTACTTTTTAGAGAATATCTCTGCTGTGGTTGAGGAGGTTAACGGTGTAATGGCAGAGTGGTTTTGGTGATGTATTGTTTACTGAGTCACTTTACGAGCGCTGGTGGTAGTTTTTGTATGAGGGGGGTTCCAGACTTCCGGACCCCCATTGTAGCAAGCATCACTCCAACGACGCTTCCTTAGGATAGGAGCAATGATCATGAACTCCATCCAACACGACTCTACTTGACTTTACTTTCCTCCAGCAAGCACATAACTGATCACAAGTCGACCATGGACGCCACTCCAAGCTCAAGCACGGTCCCTATCGATGATATCTCCTCCAATCTCGCCACCGCCACTAAGTATAAGGCCACTCATAACTTCCCTACGCTAACCCACCTCACCGCCGATTCCTCTTGGCTTCTCCGTCTTCCCTACCCCGCTAGTACCAAGTCTACCTGTTCTCGAGATGAGAGCAGCAACAACGATCCCACGTCTCACCAAGGTGAAAACAGCACCCGCACCTCTTCAAACGAAGATGAACCCCGCAGCAGCAGTCCTAGACATGAAAAGAAAAAATACTACAATATCCTCATCGATTCCTGGCTTTCTGGACCCCAAGTCGATATCGGAAAATGGTTCTCTCAACAATGGCATGGGGAGCAAAGTAAATTCCCCAATATCGCTTCTGTGGAAGCGTATCTTGCTTCGTTGGATGATGAGCCTCGTCCTCGTGGACAGGGAGAGGGTGATGGGGCACGACGCAGGGATGGGCGAGGAGTCGAGCAAGACGATGGTAGTGCCGGTGGTGATAGCAAGAATGATGATGGAAAGGACAAGAACAAGTCACGCATCGATTTAATCCTCATCAGTTTCGAATTCACGGATCATTGTCACAGGGAGACTTTGGAGCAAGTAGATCCTAATGTACCTGTTCTTGCAACGAAAGTATGTCTGCCACCTTCATCTTCATCTTCATCTTCTATTTCTTCTTTGTCATTCGATGATTTCGTCTCTCAATTCTCCATGTACGGATCCGTACGGCGACTACTCCCTATTCCCGTCATTCCCCTTCCCCACCACCCCCTTTCTTCGTCTTCTAGATGAAGGAAACTATGATTATTACGCTACCCTTCCCCGCCGGCGGCGCCTCTGACGAAGAGAATCGTTGTAGGCGCCCGCTGATTTAATTCGTTCCTGGAATCACTTCACCACCATCCACGAAATGGCCGACTTCACCGGGGACTGGCGATCGACCTCCACCTCCATTAACGCTATACTCCCGGAATGGATCGGGATAGGATACCTTCGTCCTACTGGACTGGGTTTGACATACATCCACTCTGGAATCCTCATTACCTTTTCGTCTTCTTCCTCTTCTCTTGACTCCCCTTCTTCCCCTTCCTCTTCCTCCGGATCCTCATCACCCTCCACTCCTTCTGAAGCCTCAGAAGAATCACAAACACAAGCACAAGCACCAGCCCAAGCAATCATCTATACCCCCCACGGTCTCCTCCCTCGGGATATCACCTCGATCCTCTCCGCCCGCCCACCGATCCAAACGTTGGCCATCATCCACGGCGCCACCATTGTTTCCTTTGGGAGCATCTACGCCCCGATTTCTTGGGGGAGGTTTAACCTCGGCGCTCCCAATGCGTGGGAGTTGAAGAAGCTCCTCAAACCGAGGTATTGGATCGCGACTCATGATGCGACGAACTCGATGAGTGGGTTTATCAGTTGGATGTTGAGATTTAGGAAATGGAGTCGGGAGGAGGTGAAGGGGATGGTAGCGACGGGGGAATCAAAAGGAGAAGGGGAGGGCAGAGAGGAGGTGGAGGAGGAGGAGGAGGGAAGGTACATAAACGTGGAGAATGGGGGGATGGTGGTTTTGAAATACTAGTCCTTTGTAGAAATCTCGTTGAAAGGGTTTCACGGGCTTGCGTGAAATTACTGTATGAAGTACCACACGGGTGACATAGTAAATGGAACAGCTCAACAGTAACCAACCGCTTCATCGCCCTTACGACGAAGGTATCTTCATCATGAGTCCGACGACAGAGAGAATTTATTACCGTCATCAGCGTGACGAACAAAGGTTAGGTTGTTCGTCATAAGCGTGACGAAGATTCATTCCTTCGCCTTAAAGGTGACGACGCTCCCTTTCGTCCGTCGCAAGGATGACGATGATGATGATTCCTTCGCCATAACTGTGACGATGATCATTGTCGCAAGGTTGACGATGATGAACCTACGTCGTAAGGCCGATGATGATGACACCTGCCTCATAAGGCGGATGCAGCGGTTACCGTACTGTTGAGCTATTCCGTTTGCTTTGGCACTGAGACTGGCGAAATCTCCGAGTTCGCGATACTGGCCAATCTAACGAATTTATGAAACGCGATATCTTTTGATCGATTCTTTTAATCATAACACTGGTCCCATTCGTGTCCTATAGTGCTTCGGCGCTCGTCTTATAGCTTTCCTTCAGATGGGAAGGGGAGCTCTGAACCCAGCAGCGGGCATCGGAACTCGAGGACGAGTCCGGGCAAGAGATCCAATCCGTGGACCGACCTGATTCGCACGTTCAGAGACTTGCGAGGTGATGGTACCAGGAACCTCCTGCAATCGGTTACCAAGCTGCTTCCATCCAGCCTGTACCTGGTTCGTGAGGGTGATGGGATTGGCGACAAATTGAAGCGGATTATTCGGACGAATCGGTTTTGGTAATAGTTTTGGAACTCGTTGATTCTGCTCCTCTGCTGATGATTGCTGGGCTTGTACACCTTCTGGATTCTGTTGCTGCTGCGGAGAGGGAGGAGGAGGAGCATCATCGTCATTCGGCGGACTCTCTTTCGTTCCCTTTTTTGTTCCCTGAGCTTGGAGCGATTGTGCCTGGCGCTCGTCTATGGTCCTCTGTAGCTCTCTGTATTGAGCAATCTTGTCTTGAAGATCGTTGAGCTCCTTTTGAGAGACGAGCGGCTTTCGACCTTCCCGTTGGGCGGTTTCGATGCTGGCTTGCGCTTCCGCCAGATCACGCTCGGCCCGCTTGCCATCGACGTATGCTTCAATCTCAGGAACTTTGAGCCACTGTTTGGCCCTCACTTCCTCCTCGGGAGTGAACAGCCTCTTGTCTCGATCGTCCAGCCGGTACGAGCCACCCTCGGCGGCGGTCTTCTGACCTCGACGAGCGGCTTCTTGTCGCTCGTGAAGGATTTCCAGGGCATCAGAATATATTCGATTTCCCAGAACCACTTCATCAAACGTCTCCTTGGAGTGGATCTCCGGCGGGAGATCCCTGATATGCACCCCCATCTTCTCGGCATTTTTTCGTCGCCTATTATATTCGTTGTGCAGTCGGCGCCCTTTGACAAAATCGCCCAGCGAGACCAGGTCCAGCAGGACCTTGAGCTCATCGTCTTTGTGCATCCGTGTCTGGCGAATTAGCCTTGTTCGACGGGGCGGATATGCCTCGAGCGTTCTCCTCACGATGAGGGTCAACCGGTTATACTCATATCTATCCTGGTCGATTTTCCGCTGTGCGGGCGTGAGCGATTGACGTCTGAGCTGCTGGCCGACCTTGTGGCTCTCCTCAATGAGTCTCCTATATGCATTTGATGACACTCGGAGTTCCTTGTACCACTTCACCTCCTCCTCCGTTAACGCCATCCGCAGCTCGTCATCCGAATATGCAGTCGGTTCGTATTCTGTTTGGAGGAGCTGACGCGCCTTCTGGATCCTCTCGGGGATTCCAGACTCGAGGGCTTGGGCGAGCCCCTTCACCCTCTGATACATGGCCGTGCCCGGACGCAGTGGTTTCAGATCCTCTTCGGACCACGGAGGGGGCAGGCCAGCCGCTTTGGCCTTCCCATTCTGCTTGTACTTCCCGGACAAGTCCACCGCGGCGGCTTGGGCATCGTCGAAGAGTGCAAGTAATTCGTCCGGCTCGCCTGCCGCCTTCAGAACGTCCACAATCTTGCGTTGATTCGGATTCTTCGCACGCTTCAACGCCATCTCATGTTCGACGTCCACATTTGCACTCGCTTGGTATTGTTGGAGGAGATTGCGCACCTTCTGGATCTTCTCCGGGTTGCCTGACATGAGGTCGTCGGCGAGCTTGCGAATTTTCTCATACATGGTATTGCCCCGACGCACTGGTCCCAATTCCTCTTCGGACCACGGAGGGGACTGGCCAGCCGCTTTGGCCTTCCGATTCTCCTTCATCTTGTCGGCGTAGAAAACCGAGGCCTTTTGGGCCTTGTAGAAGATCGTGATTTCCTCCTCCGGCACACCCGCCGCCCTCAGAATGCCATAGATATCGCGCCGATCCGCACGACGTCGGAGTCGTGGTGGCTTGTCGGGATCAGCCTCGGTATGAAGTAGTTGTAGTGGTATATCTAGCATGATATCCTCCCCGGTTGCATCGGAGCTCGCTTGAATGACACCACTCCTACGATTATGCGTGTCGGCTGACAGTCTACGATACTTGGAATGAGCTTTCTGTAGTCCGCTCACGGGACGCCTATTCACTTACCGAGAAGGTCGAGCGAAGGTGGCCATCAGGCGCGACCGCGTGCTTTCCATCCTGCTAACCCCTCTCTGGGCAAGTGGGAGCCAAGAATGATCTTCTGGATGACGGCCGGCCGCACAATAGCCCACGCCGAGCAAGATGCCCAACGCCAGCAGCAAGGCCAACGCCTCTTGATACCGTGGACGCACCTTCATCGTGGAGATGGAGAGTCACCAGAGAGACCTAGGGAAGACCGGAAGAATAGCGCTCGAGTCCATGGGAAGGCCGACTTGATTTTACAATCAAGTCAAGGCCGATGGATATAAATTTTCGCTCGGGAAGCGACCGGGTTAAGGTCGATGAATCGACCACGTCTGATGTCGTGTGTCAATACGACCTTTAAGCTGCTCAGCCCACCTCGTCGTCGTTCGTGTTGAGTTACGAGCATGTTGATCGCCTGAAAACGAAGCACGGACAGTGACAGACGGAAACTTGATGCCGGTGATTCCATACGACATATTATCCGTACAGAGAATCAATGAAGGGAGCGGCATCCACGGTATCGAACGAAGATAATACGAGTGAGGCTGGACCTCCCTGGCTTGACTTGATAACTTACGCAGTCAGTTACGTCTGGACGAGTATCCTGTAACGTATAATCCGTGGGTCTAGGGTTTTGAGCAAAAGGAGAATCGATCGACCATCAGAACGATCCAAACAAAGGCAGTGGAGGAATTTAAAAATCTCTCCATCACAACTGTGATGGAGGTAAAGATGTTTTGTTGCATCGCTGATGCGGACGTCCATGGTGGCTCTTCTCGTCGGAATTGCTAGAGATGCTCTCCCACCCTTCGTCACGCTGATGATGAAGGGTGTTTGTCCTCCAAGTCTGGCTTGATCCTACAAGATGGTTGAATGACGGTGTTTAAGGAGTTCGTTGACCGTTTAGGACCCATTTTCGTCTCAGTGACGGTAATGAGAGGTTGCCCTTTGCGTGCTAATTAGCCCTCCCACGCGGGTGACAAAATAAACAAAATAGCTCAGAAGTAGTTGCTTCATCGTCATCATCCTGATGATGGTGATAGCCTCTCTTCCATCGGACTGATGATGAAGATTACCAGCCTTCATCGCACCTACGATGATGATGATTGCAACCCCCTTTTCGTTGAGGTCGCTGCTGAGCTGTTCTGTTTATTTTGTCACCCGCGTGCCCTCATCGCACTCGCAGCGATCGATCACCCAGATGTATTTATACGTTTTAGACCGTCGACAGATTTTTTCCAGACATTGATCGATTATTTTGACATCCTGAATTATATGAATATATCTTTGCCACGATTTGAAGATTTGAAATTATTAAAATATAAATCAATTGAAATTAATCTCCACGATATAATAACAATCCCCTTTCCAGCACGACTTCGCAGTCCACACCCCCAAATACGCCAAGACTTGGATATACATCGTAATCCCCCTCCAACCCTTCAACTCCACCGTCTTCAACGTCGATTTCCTCATGTAGATCCCAACTCCCTTCTACTTTCCCATTGCGGGTGAAAAAGACCTTGACGTCCAATTCCTGTCTTCCGGTTTCTGCACCCGGCGCCTGATGCTCGTGGTAGTAATCCGCCGCGGCACCACCACCAGGATACGCCGGTGGAAGACCAGCGGGCCTAGAAAAAGTCATGCCCAATCCCACCACCTCCCCGTCCTTGAATGGAGTCGTGAAATCCTTTCCACCCCCGTTATCGTTGACGAAGCGTCTCCCATCGTCCCCGTGAACACCTAAACTCCCCCTTTCCCAGCCGGGCATGCGCTCGGGAGGATACGGTTGTGCGCAGAACCCTAACGCCAGGGAAGCCTCACTGTTGATTTCGCCTCGTCCGATGCTCAGCACGCGGACTTCAAAATATGCGGTCCTCGAGGAGGTCGAGCCATTGAGAATGCCAGGGCCGTGATGACGTGCGGAATATAAAGGGAGATCGGTCATCAGAGTGGCGTCTCGACAACCAGACCAGGTTCGGCAGAGCCAGACGATCCCTCCTCCCTGTCCTCCTCCGCTGCTGCTGGGCTGACGCTGTTGGAAGAGAACATCGCCGATGTAGCCTCTTGGTTTGACGACCTGGATCTTGCCGGCTTCAATGGCGTTGAGTTCGGATGGTGAGAGCGTGCGTGGACCGTAGAGCGGGTATCGACGACACCACTCCTTGGCTTGGTCGGCGTCGACTTCGGGCGCGTTGCTGGTCGGGCTGGTATTGTGGCCAACGCTGGGTGGAGGAGGAAGAGTCGACGTATCGGGCACGGAGGTCCAGTCTGGATATGCTGGGGGTGGTCCGGATGGCTGGTTGGGTTGGTGAGGGTCCTGGCCTGGTGGGGGGTATGGTGGAGGTTGATACATTCTGACCGATGATGATGCTAGAATATTAGACCGGATGGATATGAAAGCGATCAGATGAAGGGTGAGTTAGAGACCAGGTTGATACTGCTCTTGAACCATGGTGGAGGTAGCCAGGTGATTGGCTGTGGCACACGCGATGTTGGTTGCCGGTGGTATTGGCGGGGTCAACGTGGGGCACAGCACTGGCTTCGAAAACGAAAAATCAATGTTCATTGAGTTTAAAATATGTATATTCTCGAATTAATCATTAAGTCGTTAAAAATCTCATCTGATCAAGGAAACGGAGGAGTGCATTATAATAGAACGACATTTATTATTATATTAAATCAGCCAAATTTTCGTTGCGAGGATCAGAGCAGAACTCTGAGCTTTATAGCACTTTATTATATTCTTTCTTTATATTAAATCTGTCAACAATTTACTAAAACTCACGAATTAACAAATCAACAAATTAGACGTGAATCTCGCAAAGTCTAGCTATCATAGCAATCCGCGAGAAGCCCGAGAAATGAAATAGAATTTATTGTGAAATTAGAACAATAGGATAGATATTGGAAGAATAAATTCGCATATCGTGTATTATCATCAAGGGCATCCCTCTAAAAAATTGGTCGGTAATGAAAAAAAACCGATCAACTCGGTGGGCTATATATCGGAACTGGGATAGATCATCTAACTGTTTAGCTTGTCCTCCGCGGCCTTGCTCAACTCCTCCTCCATTGTTTTCCCTGCCCCTCCAGCGTTATTGACCTGCGGACCATGCTCTTCCTTCGAACCATGCACTTTAGGATCACCGGTCCCAAAATGATATTCATCCAGACTAAGATGCAACGCCTCTTTGAGCATCTCCTCGTCTCGATACGCCGCCTCAACCGCAGCTATTTCTTCCTCCGCCAGTTTCTTCTTCTCCGCATCTGCCTTTCTAGTCTCGGCGATGCTAGCCTGAATCGCTCGCTGTAGGGCTTCCTGATATTCCACCTGTGCTTTTTGCGCGGAGACAAGCTCGTCCACGCTCGCTCGGATCGCACGCTCAATTAGCTCGTCTTGTTCAGGGTCGCCCTGCGAGGTTGCTCGTACGGAGGTCTGGATCGCCTCTTCGTAGTCCATTGGCTTCGCATCCTCCTTGGGTGCTCCAGGGTGGGTATGCGAGTGGTGTAGTCGCGGAAACGAAAAATGACGATGTAGATGTCCGTGCTTGTCAGGCGTGTGATGGCCCTCCTTTTCTTTCTCTTGCTTCTTCTTCTCCTGACGATGCTGTTTGTTGAGCTCCAGCGTCTGCTGTCGCTTGACTTTGAATTCGTTGATGGTCTCGTGCGTCTCCTCGGCAAAGGTGAGTCGGGCTTTCCGAATGTCTTCTTGCATGAGTTTCCATTTGCGGATGATCTCGGCGTGTTCTTGTGGACTGCTGTTCATGAGATCTTCATACCCCTGAGCGGTGCGGGCGGCAATGATGTAGTTCTCGGTGCTCGAACCAAAATGCCGTTGAATCTCCTTGTAGATGCCTCGGAAGGTGTAGCCTGGAATGCCCCAGAATGCTGGACGTGAATTAGCATCCGTTCGAATCCATCTCAACGGGACTACCCACCCGCCTGCGGCTTCAGAATCAACCCGCCGATCCCCCGACCAATTCCTTTCACCAGACCCAGCGCGCCCTCCTCTTTGGCGCCTTGAAAGGGCTGAGTCACAAGCCCTGATATGCCATCATACAAGCCTTGTCCGAACCCCTATGCCGAATTAGCGTCGCTCAAAGGATGTGACCAGGCAAACTCACCTTCCCAGCGGCTTTGAGTCCGCTCTGAAACCCCGTCACCGTCTCGGGCGAACGAACGGTCTTGTCGCCATACAGCTTGGGGGCATTATGGAAACCCCGCGCCAGAGCCAACGTAAAGTCCATGGGAGACTTCAGTCCCGCCTCGACGATGCGGCCAACGCCTTGACCGGCTTCGACGGCAACATGGCGAGCGGCTTGACAAGCGGGACAGTCGGGATGGGCACCGAAAAGCTGACCGGGAACACTAGCGTTGGCATCCACCGGGTGATTGTGCTTAGGATGATGGTTGTGAAGGAAGGAGACGCGATGATGATGATGTTCGGGCTCATCAGACGTCGGGGAGAGTACCGGAGTGTCGTGAGGCGTTGCGGTCCCACTTACGACCCCCTCTACAGGCGGGGTCGTGTCCGCTGTGGTGATAACAGCTAGCGGCGAGGATAACTCTTTCTTCGGAGTGGAAACCGGACTCTCGACGGATGATCTCGTGGCGGGACGCAACTTTGGTGAGGCAAGACTCGAATCGGTGGATGACCGACTCAGAGTCTTGAAAGTGCTAGCCCGGCTCAGATGGTCAGCACCTCGCTCGGGAGGTTTCGTCGTCAACGCCTTGAGGACCTCGACGGGGAAGTCAGCGACACCAAACATCAGACTTCCGATTGACCCGATCAAGGCAGATGCGCCGCCCGTGATGGGATCCCACGGGCCGTCCTCCGACTCGTACTCGACCGACCGGTATCTAAGGATGTTAATAGTGTTCGTCAGGGTGAATGACAAACTCACAGCTTTAGATCGTGCGAGTCAATGAGTCCCTCGCGTCCCAAGACAGCTGCTGCCAGTGCACTCAATCTGACTTTGGTCCGCTTGACCCGCCAGACCGCCACCCGTTTGGGTGCCAGGGAACATCTCAAACTCTTCATATCAAGCTGTCGGTGGAAACTCTCTGCGCCTGTCTCCGAACCCACTTCCTTACTGATTCTCGCTCCGAGCTCCGCCGCCTTAGTTTGCGTCGACGGCTGCTGAGCATATAAAAGAGCCTCGGCAAGGTTATCGGCAGTCAACTCCTTGTAAGGAATCGGCGAAGGACCAGCGCCGGCTCGAGCAATCATCGAACCCCAGAAGGCCTGATCGCCGAAGAAGGGAACCACCACGGTAGGTTTTCCGAGGGCAACACCAGCGGCTGTCGTGCCGGCACCGCCATGATGAACGACCGCCGAGACATACTTGAACAACCAGTCATGCGGGACGTTTCCCAGCATATAGATGTTGTCAGGCTTCCCCAGCTCCTCGGTACCGAGGCCGCCCCAGCCTTTCGAGACCAAAGCGCGCACGCGGGCTTTCTTGACGGCGTCGAAAATTAGCCGCGTCAGGGCGGTGGGATCATCAACGACAATCGATCCGAATCCGATATACACCGGAGGTGGACCAGCCTCTAGAAACGCCACCAGCTCTGGATCTGGTTTGTATGACGAAGCCAGAGACAGGAAATAGAAGCCAGAGATATTGATGTGAGAGCCCCAATCTCGAGGCTTGGGGATCAACGCGGGCGACCTAGGGCGTGTTAGAAGTCGCGTCTCAAAGCGTAATGGATACTCACCAGCAATAGGTATAAGGGATTCGAAGACGGCTCAGCATACCCGGAGCCCACATGATGCTCACGGGCTCTAACTTCAATGTTCGTTCGCGGAAGCGGTTAATCATATCCCCCAAACCCTGCCAGGTCATCATCTCCACCAACGCGTACGACACAAAGTTGGTCATGCTTGTGTCGGCGTTTGAGGAGACGATGTTCGCCAGCGGATGAGGGAACGCTTGCGTGGGCGACCATGGCATGCTGTTGACATTAGCCATCATCGGCAGCGAAATCCAATATGGCCACCTACGTGAACATAATGTGCAACGGAATCCCCAATTTTTCGGCGCAATGAATATGGGCAAAGCTGGGAGGATTGGCGATAATCACATCGGCAATAAAGGGTTGGGCCTCCTCGTCGACAATCACCGGAACGGTGGCGCCGCTGTCCTCCAGCTGATCATCGTTGGCGGGCACGCCGGTGCCGTCGCCTGGTTCGATGCACGACCGCCAGCAACCTTTCAAAATCTCGTAGATGCCCTTGCGGCGCTTGCCCACGTCTCCACTCCGTAACGTCTCAAAGCCGGGCATGAGACCCGGGTTCTTCACCATAAAGGCCATCAACTCAGCGGGATCGCCTCCGATGTTGAAAAACTCCAGTCCATTCTCTTCGACAAATGATTTGAACGTCGCGTGCGTCGCCAGACGCACTCGATGACCGTATTTCTTGAGCGCCTGACCCAGCGCGACGAATGGCTGAACATCACCTCGCGAGCCGACGATCTGAATGACGACGTTCATGGGCGGGGGAGGCTCGCTCGGCTTACCGGCCAGGTACTCAGGAATCGCCTGGGGGATGCTCGACGAGGACGGACTCCGCTCGCCGCCGTGCGAGCTGATGCGACGCTGAAATGCCGGGCCCAGCAAGCTCGACAGCCGTCGGTGGGGATGGTTGATGTGAATATTGACTCGGCCATCCTCTGATATGGTCAGCTCAACATTGTTAATATCGAATATAGCTGATCATACGGGCGACCTTGGCGTGCGTGGCAACGCTTTCGTCGCTCTGCGGCGTGTTGGCACCCTCGGTGTTGCTCGAGGACGGCGTCGACTCGGCCGGCCTGGGTTCTCCATTGACCTCCATGGAGGGAGCGGTGGCACCGCTGCTACCAGCACCAGCCGCTACATCATCCTTGGAGTTGCTAGTCCTTATCCAAGCTTCAGCCAGAGCTCTGGTTTATATCAAGATGGGATCCCTACGACGTTGGTACCTGATCCTGCGCGGTTCCGGCCACCACGGCGGTCGCCTGCGCCAAAGCGGCCGAATCGAGCGTGGCACTGCCTGCTACTGACATGACCGAGGATATTTCCAGTCACACTGAAGGTGGGGCCTTGGCGTGAATGATATCCCGACCAAAGGCAGCTCGGGAAGCGGCGGAACTGGTTTATATCTTGCTAGGAGGGGCAATAATGGGCTGCCTAGCGGGCGGTGACAGCTTGACCTTTGGGAAACTTGAAAACAAACCAACAGAAGCCTGCTGATGCTCGTATTCCTCATGTATTCTCCAGATGAGCTGGTCGAAGCTCACCCGCATCCGTGCCTCGCCTCCAGCCGGGCTGCATGCAACGGTATCTCCACTGGCTCCGGGCATAAACCAGGGCCGACATATCATCTGACGTGAGAGATGATATGAGGACCTCGGAAACAAGAGAAAGTACTCCTCTAGATCCAGTGAATCTAGGCTGCAGCAGATGATGCTTCATCTGCCGAGAAATAGGCCTGGTGATATGGTGCATGCGAACCTCATTGAAGACCTTTGTCCTAAGTAGTTCTACGCTAATGCAAAGATTCGGAGAATAAGCTGCGATGCTTGATGATGAATATAACTGTATAGTATATTTGGTCACTGATGTAAGTTAGTAAAGCTGTATAAGCGTCCATTCGTCTCTGTGCGAATGGACCTCTAAGCGCGACGAAGCGCTAACGATAAACGGATTCGCGATCCGATTCCCGATTGCCGCCTCTTAGGGCTGAACCAACGTCATCTACACTCCCATAACATCTGTGGGACAGCACAGCTGTCTTGATCAAAATATCAAGGCTCTGAATCGTGCCTTTAGATTTGCTAGACCATACTGAACAGTGAAAGAATCATACAATATGAGCAACAGTAAGGAAAAGCTCCTTCCCAGCGAGCCTCCACCATCATATGAGCTAGCCGCCCAAACACCGGCACCTATCACGGCGACGCGCGGTCCCATCCCACCACCACCACCACCACCACCATTAGAACTCCCCGTCTTGACGCAGTTGCGGAGTCGACGAGTCATTCTGGCCTCGGCGTCTCCACGGCGCAAGCAGCTCCTCGCACATGTACGTACGTGAGCGAATAGATGTATAAAAACTTCATACTGGGGATGCGTTACTCCTTCCAAATACACACATATGCATATATCTATATATATTGATTCATTATGAGATGAACACAGCTCGGACTCGGACATGCGCAAATCATCCCATCACGCGTGCCCGAGGACCTTCCCAAGTCGCTCTCGCCCTTCGAATACGTGCTGCAAACCGCCTCGCAAAAAGCGTTGTCCGTCTATCGACAGGAGGTCAATAATGAAAGCGCCGGTGAGCCAGCCTTGCTGCTGGCGGCCGATACGATCGTGGTCTCCCACGTGGGCACCATCCTCGAGAAACCACGCAGCGAGAAGGAACATCTGGCTATGCTGAGGACGTTGCGCGACGGACCGAGTCACAAGGTCTTTACGGCCGTGGCGGTCATGACGCCGCTCGAGAACGCCATTGCGCCGGGCTACGCGCTCGAGACCACCGTCGAAGAGACGGTGGTGTTTTTTGATTCCGCTAGTACGTATTCTCTGTAGACGTGGAGAGTTGGGCGAGATTGAGGCTAATGAAGGGTGACCAGTCACGGATGATTTATTGCTAGCCTACGTCCGCACGAGAGAGGGCGCCGACAAGGCGGGTGGATATGGTATTCAGGGGACGGGTTCGGTGCTGATCGAGAAGATAGAGGGCACCTACGACACGGTTGTTGGCTTACCTGTTCGGGCTACTTTAAAACTGATCGAGAAGGTCATGGCGAAGGCGGAGCTCTCGGCGCAAGAATTGGCCGAGGAGGAACCGTCGGACGAAGAAGAATGAATGAATGAATGAATGATATAGAGGACTGAATGATTTATATAGAGGTTCCTTATTAAACAGATATAGTGTTGATGAGGTATTGTTTTCGGATGGAATACATCATCCGCAATGTTTGTATTCGATCTAGCTGGCAGCTCATCCCTAGTTCAGACATTTGGCAATCTTATACTACCTTCTTGATGCATAGGCTAGAACAGCTGAATGAAAGCACCGCTTGCCATGATGGCAGCTTACGATCTGTATCACCAATGAGTATCATCTCAATGTATAAATGCACCACCGCCAATGCCAGCTGAAATGTATTCATACCTGCGCCTGGATTGGACTGACACTAGCACATCATGCTGTTGCTGGGGTAGTCCACCTCTTTCAGGACCATCAATACTCTAGTTCTTAATAATGTAACACCTTTTTCACAAGAACCCATCTTACCCATGTCAATCATCAGAATAACGGATTTGCCTCTCTTCATCCATCTCATCCCCGTCTCACGTCTCCTCACCCTCAACAGCCAACTTCAACTCCTCCGGCACCTCCCCTCCCAAGCTCTCAATCTCGGCAATCAACCTCCTCCGTTCCGCCACCGCCTCATGCATTTTTTCCAACGTCTTCTTGAGCACCAACCCCTCGCTGCGTCCCTGGCCCTGAATGCCCGGCACCAACACCGTCAATCGATCGAACGCATCCCGAATGGCCTGTCGTCGCTTCTGCTCCGAGGCGATGTGGTTCGTTCGACGCGCTTGTTCGGATAAGCGGGGTTTGAAGAAGTCTTTGTCTTTGTCGCGGCCTTGATAGTGTTTGCTTTTGAATTTGCCGCCGTTGTTGGTGTTATTGGTGGCATCGGTATTGGCTGGTTCGTTGCTGTTACGGTCGTCGCTGGACACCGAGGCCGAGCGAGATGCAGATGCCCCAGGTTGTGTCTGCTCTCCTGTAGCGGCGGATGTGTCGGATGCACGTCGGGGGGACATGGCGTGTTTGGACATTTGTAGATGTATTTCTTACGATGCTGTTTCGAAGTGCAATATCATCCTAGTTGACTTGAAGCAAATTGAATGTGGTTGAAAATGCTGGTAGGTGACTTGAGCATGTGATCGAAAGTGAGCTGAAGCTCAACGTGATCAAGTTAGATCAAGAAAGCTAGGAACACGACTGGATGATACTGTACGGAAGTTGAGCGAAATCGAGGGAGGAATATAATCTCAATCACAGATCTAAAATTTGATACATATGGAATAGAACTTTCACTAGTGACGATAATATTCATTGATACGCATCCGCCAGGGCATTAAAGTAGCGATGGACTTGCTCCGGTCGCAGGGTGAGATGTCGCGTGTCGACATCATCCGTCGTGGGAACTGTAACATCATCCGCGCGGAGCGTCTGCGACAAGATCCCTCGCACTCTCGACGGATCCAGGCTCTCGCTTTGTAGATCCAGACTGACGGTGCCGGCCTCGAGATCGCGACGGCCCACGACGATGATCGAATGATAACCCCCCTCTTTGGCGGCCGCGATCCTCTTCGGGAGCGTCCGATTGGTTGCGTCGAGGTCGACGGTGAAGGGGCGTGCCCCGAGTCGCTCCGGCGGCGTCGTTCCATCGACCGCCTTCCGCGGACGATGCCCGCTGAGCTGCGCGACGACCTCGGCCGCGTATTCCACCGTTTGATTGAACCCATTGACGGGCAAGACGATGGCCTGTCGCGGACTCAACCAGAATGGCCATTTTCCTCGATAGTGCTCCATCAGCAGCGCCATGAACCGCTCCACCGAGCCGTAGATGGCTCGATGGATGATGACCGGCGCTTTCGACCTCTCGCTCCTAGTGCGATACTCTAGCCCGAATCGGCGCGGCAGTTGAAAGTCCAGCTGGATCGTCGCCGTCTGGTGCTCTTTGCCATTCGCATCCGGTAAGATGATGTCGATCTTGGGTCCGTAAAAGGCACCATCGCCTTCGTTGATCGTCCACGCTTGTCCGCTCTGTTGGAGCGCATCCTTCAAGGCCGCCTCGGCTTGATCCCACTCTTCCGCTGTCCCAATCAATTGGTCCGCCGGTCGGGTGGACAGCACCAGCCGAAACGGCGGGAGTTTGAACGTGCGATAGACCATCGCCACGAAATCCAGCGTCGACGAGATCTCCTGCGCCACCTGCGACGGCCTGCAGAAGATGTGTCCATCGTCCTGATGGAATCTTCTCAACCGGGTCAGGCCGCTCATGGTCCCTGACCGCTCATTGCGGTGCAACGGGCCGTAGTCGGCAAATCGCAACGGCAGCTGTCGATAGCTTCGTGGAATGGATTGGAACAACAGACAGTGTCCGGGACAGTTCATGGGTTTTAGGCCGTAGATTTGGTGGTCTTCGTCCTCGCCATCTCGTTGCAACTCTTCCCTTTGCCCATTTGGATCAAACTTCGATTCTTTTCGCCGTTCTCGAATGAAAAACATGTCATCTTGAAATTTATCCCAGTGACCGGATTGTTTCCAGAGCGATTGCTTGTAGATGGTCGGCGTGATGATCTCCTCGAAGCCATACGTGCGGTGCTGCGCTCGCAGAAAATCGAGCAGCCGGTTGAAGATATGTGCTCCAAGGGGGGTAAATAATGGCGAACCAGGGCTCTCACTAGACGTAATGTAGAGTTGATGCTGAAAACCAAGGTCCTGGCGATCTGACAAACGTCCGACCGGATCTGGAATGGTCGATGGAGCAGGTGGTGCTGGAGGATGGTCGGACAGACCACGACGTTGGGTTGGAGTCCATACCGGTCGTCGTCGGTCTCGAATCGACCTGATGGAGCGAGCGCATTGCGAGCATAATGAGCGTGAAGGGCGCATCGAGACGGATGCGTCGATGAAATGTAGAAAGGAATGGAGTGGAATGGTTGGCGGGTATCGCATTCCTTTGAGGCGTGCGGATGGAGAAGAAGGACGAGGAAGACGCGCCTGACGCGGTTGGAAGGGCGGTTGCGTCATCTGCTTCCGGCATGCCATGGAATTCATTCTCTAAACATTGATCAACAAAGGCGCGCAACTCCTACAATATCACTCCGGGGATTTCCATCTGTTTGCATCTCTCATATACCTTTCCGGCTTACAATCGATACTGCTTTTCGTTCTGAAGTCACTTGCGAGTGACCGTTTTCATATCATCACCTCTACCATGGCGCGACGATCGCCCCGGAAACGGAATGGCAAGATCCCTCTGGAACAATCGTCCGAGAAACAACCTGAACGTGAATCTGCGCGGGAGACGACATCAACTTCGCTCGAGCAAAGACCTCGTCGGAGAGGCGAGCGACGGCGCAAGATCAAAACACCTGCGGAACCAGATCTCATCATGCCGTGGATCCAGACTGACTCGACCAATAACTCGTGGGTGGAGGCGCAAGTCAGATATAACAATCCCCCACCGAGGACGACACGCCGGACACGTGCGCAGCAGCAATATCAGATGCCAGAGCCAAGCGCATCAGAGTCCGCAAGCTCCGAGTCGGCCGCGAACTCAGACAGCGCCAGTGCCAGCTCGGAGAGCGAAGACTTTGTCTTGGAGGAGGATGGGGAGCTACAGACGAGGACGCGAGGGCAGCGGAAACTTGATGAGCAGAATGAGCTGGAGGAGAGGGCTCGCGCAAGAGGGTTGGACGATGACGGAGTCGCAGACTCGACGACCACTCAAGGATCGTCACGCAATAGGCCGACATACACTCCGTTATTCGGTTCAAATCCATGGCCCACATTCGGTGAAATCGTGGACTTCTCAAAAGACACCGAGCGTCCGACCAAAAAGTCAACGAGGACCACCAAGAAGAATGATCCACAGTTTCGGCCAATGAAAGTTGATAGCACAGCCCGGCAGGAAGCCTTCTCCCAGTTTGGAGACGGTCCGGCGAAGAAGCCCACCTCAAGACCGAGCCAGCAGTTCCAACGCGAGAGCGAACAGAGCGAGCGGCGTCAACGACAGCAAGCACGCGATTCACCGCGCAAAAATTCAAAGGACCAGGCTTCGAGACGCCGACGAGAGCCGGAACGAAGGCAGCAACAATATGATTACGTCCGTTATGACAGTTTCGGAAAACCATATCACCAAGCGGCGCACAGCGGACTGAGCGGGGCGTGGTCGCTGATTTCACGGATCTGGGGCTGGTTCGCGCCGACGGTGGTGTCGATCGCGACGTTTCTCGGTACCTTTGCCTTTCTCATGGTGGTCATCAGCTATGTCATCAACTGGGCTGCGAGTTCCGTCTCGACATCGCTGTCCGGTGTATTTGCTCCGGTGTGCATGATCCCGGGGATGTCCCTTCTGCCTCTCAACATTTGTGGACCGGGAGGCATCGGAAGCCCGGGCAAGACTCCCATCGAATTTGACCAGATGATGGACGTGCAAGCCAAATTCGAAGAGGTGCTGGATGAGCAGAGCGTCAGTTTCAATCTTCCATTAGATATGAAGCGGGGCGAGACGGCGATTCGAGATTTGCGGAATATCGTCAAATTCAGCAGTATCCCATCCAAGTAAGTCGTTTTTCGCATGGCTTCCTTTCTTCTAATTCCCTCCTCATTCCATGTATTACCGTGAATGCATTATCGCGTGTAATCTTCAAACGTCGAGTTTAACGAACTGATGGTCAATAATGATAGAAATGAATTGGTTCTTGAATTCGACAACTTCATCGAAACCTCCCGCATGGCCATCTACGACCTGACCAAATACAACAGCCACATCGGACGGGCGGTGGATAACGTTCTGGCGACGACCCGCTGGACGCAACGCACGCTAGACGACATCGGGAGTCGAGAAGCATCCAAAGGACGAATTTCCTCCGTCGCCGAGAGTCTGGGGATGTATCTCGGCCGAGGCCCGGTTCTCGAACAACGCGTGTTAGACCAATACATCACGCATGCCCGCACCGTCGAGGAAGAAATCAATCGCCTCATCATCGAGGCGCAATCGCTGTTACGTCTTCTACGGAACCTCGAGGAACGACTCGATACCGTACACGGGATCGTGACGCGGGATACGGGCGTCACGTTATCCTCGCGCGAGGACCTCTCGAGATTCTGGGCCAAGATTCTGGGCGAAAGTAAAGACGTTAAAGCCCTCAATCATCGTCTCGCATTGCTGGATCATATCGGGAAGTATCGCAAGTCGGCCATCGTTCATGTTAGTCATACGTTGGTCAGATTGCAGGAGATTGGCGCCGGTTTGGAGGATCTCAGAGAAAGAGTCGTGGCTCCTGAAGAGGCCGTGGGGAAAATGGGTGCGGATGTCCCGCTGAGTATTCATCTCGAGAGTATCGAAAGTGGTGTGCAGAGGTTGGAGGCAGGCAGATCCAGCGCGAGGAAAGTCGAAAGTGAATTCTATCGGAAATCCATCAGGGGTCATGAGGAAGGCGAAGCGGTTTATATGATGGTAGAGGGAGCAGTAGGAGGAGAAGGAGGGCCGGGCGGACCAGGAGTGAAAGGCAGACTCACGGCTGTGCCAGGGGTGGGGAGAGGACCAGGGGGACCGACCATCACTCGGACGACGGTGGTGGTCACCTAGTTGACTGACTTTCTGAGCTCGACGAGGGGTCTTGCATGGGCCGAAGTGGTGTAGAAGATCTTGATATATTTCCTTGGTTTTGTTTGGAGAGTGCATGCTCTTAATGGTATTGTCGGGTTTGGGATGACTTAGTTGCGTTACGGCAGTAAGGAGTGGCGGTGATGATGATAATCATGAGACATTAAGGCTGGGCTAGGACGATATGCGGGGAAGGACGAATATTTGGTGTGTCATGCTATGCTATGCTCTCATTCCTACAGTCTGAAACTATGAATCCTCGTTTGGCAGGTTTCGATTGATTATTGTTACTTCCTGGATAAAGGGATCCACTACCAACGTAATAAGCAAAGCATTGCTGTGCCAACCTGCCTGGTAATAATAATAGCAGTCACTGTAGCAGTATCCATCACGCCCAAGGAGCTTATTGCTCATCCGTGAATTTCTGTATCTCAGTACGGTTGGGAGCAATATGACTTGCTAAGACTGGAGTATAATATACACGGTATCATCTATGGCTATCTATCACCTCGACCGTGACGGCGGTAAACAAGTACATTCATGCACGAGAAGTAAAAAAGGTATGGGAGGGGGGTGGTCCTTCGAAACAAGCGCAAATACATTTAAGATGAAGAAGATTACTTCTCCAACCCAACCACATTCCTCAACGTCCCGAAGCTCAATACATCCCCTATCCGCTTCGTGCCCGCAAAGAGCATCACCAGGCGATCGATCCCGCACCCCCAACCGCCCGTGGGAGGTAACCCCCACTCGAGAGCCTGCAGATAACTCTCATCGACAGCATTCAAGGCAAGTCCATCCCCACCACCAGCATCTTCACCACCCTTTCCATCTTCACCACTTTTCTTGCTCTGATTATCATCCTCTCGATACTTTAATTGCTCCATGAATTTCCGTCTCTGCTCCACCGGCGAATTCTCTTCTTCATACGCATTCACCAATTCCTGACCCTTGACGAACAATTCCATGCGTGCTGACACGCGCTGGTTACTTCTTGGATCTTTAAAAGACTTGGACAACGGCGACAGACATTCAGGATGATACATGACGAAGGTAGGATTGACGCATTGGGGCTCGATGTAGATCGAAGATAACCGATCGAGGAGACGAGGGAGGGTTGGCGATGACGGGATTGTAAGTCCGACTTCTTCGAAGATGCGGAGTAATGCAACCCCAGCGTCGGGCGAGGATAAATCAGGTAAGTTCCGTTGCAGACCCGCTTCGACGGCCGGGATGAATTCCAGACGAGGGTATGGTCGTTCAAAAGACACTTCGGGCCCGGGAATACTCGGTAACATGTTGCGTCGGACTCTTTCGAATTTTTTGGAGAGCCGTAATAATAGATCTTCGGTCATGTGCATCAGTCCTTCGAGGTCCATGAAGGCTTGGTAGGCTTCGCAGACGGTGAATTCGGGATTGTGCGTTGAATCGATTCCTGGATTTTCATTATTAAGCCTTGATCCATGATTTGTCATGTAGGGTTGGTGTTCAACGGGTACTCACCCTCGTTACGAAAACATGGGCCAAGCTCAAATACTCGATCCATCCCACCGAGGATTAATCGCTTAAGCCATAACTCCGGAGCGATGCGGAGTTCAATCTTCCGATCTCCAAACTCCGTCGCGGTGGTTTGGAACGGTCGAGCCGCTGCTCCGCTTGCTCGACCGGCCATGATGGGCGTATGAACTTCGTGACTCCCGTACCCTCGAAACATCTGGCGTAACCAAGTGACGATGGATGATCGAAGACGCACGATATCCGCCATGTGTTTGTGAACAAGCAGGTCCACATGACGATGTTGCATGCGGGTTTGTTCATCGAGGAGTTCAGTCGGGAGGGGATGCAAGCATGGGCTAAGTAGCTTAGGGAGTTCGGTGAGATAGACTGATAATTCCCCCGCCGGAGTGCGGACTGGATGACCCGTCATGCCTGGGACAGAGTGTCAGTAGGAAATAAGAATATGGTGTGGAGAGATATCTTGGATAGGGGGAGGGACCATACCAATGACATCCCCCCGACGAAGAAGTCTCATAAATTGCTTGAAGTCGTCCTTGTTTTCATTTTCTTTCAGGCATTTCGAGAGATTGCATACTCCCTGCACTTTGACTACTTGCTCGATGTCCAGAAATACAAGCTTTGAGCCGGACTCTCGCATGGCGGATAGCCTGCCTGACACCATATTATTATCGGATGGAACATACATATGGTGTGTGATCTGTTATATATATAGAGAGTTGAAGGTGATGCGGATGCAACGTACCATGGAGCGTGACAATGTTGTCTTCCACCAACCCTCCTTTTTTCAGGGATTCGTGAGTAGCGTGGAAGTCTTTGCAGCTGACGAGTTTTTGATGCGTCTTGATTCGGGGATAGTCACGAAAACCAGCGCGGACGAGGTCAGGGATTCGTCTGCGCGCTTCGGACGTGAGGAGTTTAGTAGAGCTAGTATCTTGCGGTGCTGGTATGGAAACATCACTCGCGGCGGAGTAGAAGCGCGCATGAGTCGCATATTGTGCTCTGCGGGCAGAGCAGACATTTCGCCAGAAATGACTGCGCCAGGTCTGGACACTCCGGACTTTCATGACGGACCGTGGCGGGTCAGCTACGGTGTTGACGACATCGTGGGTGTTATCGGCGCATTGTGAAGTTCTATGGTAACCTTTTTTCAAGACGTTCTCTAAAAGTTTCTTTGCGCGATCGCGCGCTAAGCTCTTAACCCCATTGGGACTAGCCGGCACTCTTTGGAGCACGTGCAGCCTCACTGCCGAGATTGCCGCAATAAACGCCGAGATAGCCGCTGGTACCTTTTCCCTTGCGCGTCTGTTTAACCGCCTACAGTGCAGCTCTTCCTCCCACATACCTCGAACCTCACTCCGCACTTCTCACACCCCTCCACACCCCTCAAAATCAGCCATCATGTCATTCCTATTCGGAGGAGGTCAACCTAAACGCACGAGTGCCGAAAAGATCACGGCGGCGGAAACCGAAGTTGAGATGATCTCCGACATGTTCAACCGGTACGTTCCTGTCTTCATCTTCACATTCCATCCCACTTCATTCCGCTCTACGGAAGTACATACATCAACTCGACGTGACCCAAAAACTCATTGATTGATGCTTAATTAAAATAAACAAAAGATTAGTCGAGTCTTGCACCAAGAAATGCATTCCTCGAGATTATCGCGAAGGGGATCTCAACAAAGGGGAATCCGTCTGCTTGGATCGATGCGTGTCAAAGATGTTCGAGGTCAATGTCAAGGTTAGCGAGAAGATGCAGGAATTATCGGGTGCGAGAGGGGGTGGGGCAGGAGGGATGGGCGGGTTTGGGATGTAGGATCCATATCTGCGGTGGACCAGATCGAAGGGAGCAGGGTGGGGTGTGTGATGCGGAAGAGGTTGATTGTGTGGGTCAAAAAGGCGATGCTCCTCTATCTGAAAGAATGCAGTTTTTCTTCTTCACAAGAGCATGGCAGGACTCAGCAAGCGGGTTGGATGCATTCATCTGTATATAATTCATTCGCCACTCTTCTCGGCATGGCAGCGTTCAGTTGGTCTTGTTAAGGGATTTTGAAATGAGCCCACCGCTGGAGCTGGTTTCGAGGCCCTTAATCACGTATCCTCTGCTTTTGGCACTCATAGTGGATTTATTTCTACTTTGAGAAGATAGTCAACGACGAATACCAGCAACGATACGCAGCCCCCATTGCGGCCAAGTCTCTCGAGCTTTCTCCTCGGCATCAAACTCATGCGCTTTGCTCTCGAGACTCTCCACGTGTCGCTCAATGCCCTCGACACCATCCTCGACGTCCTCCACTTTGGCCACGAGATTGTTGACTTCGTAGTCCAACTTAGCTCCCAGCACCTCCAGATCCCGAATCGCATTCAGCAATTGCCGTCGTTGATCCGGGAGAAGTGTGTTGAAATTCGACAGAAGATCTTCATACTGACGTGAGCATTGGCGATATAACGTCTCCACCTGCTCTCGATCTTGCATGGCCTCGAGGTCGAGCGCTTCGACTGCCTCCAGACTCTCCCGCACCCAGCCGGCCACTTCCTCGTTGAGCTGCAAAAGCTGTGCGTATTTCCATCGGTCTTCTTCCGCGATGCATTCTTCCCAGCGGTGGGCTCGAGTGCTGTTGGTTTGCGTCAAAGTCGGATCGATAACATCATCCGTGAGATCCTGCCAGACGAAAACGGCCTCTTCGGCGGCGCTGAACGAAAGATGGCGGGGCCACCAGCTGTCGTGTCGTCGGCGATGTAACGTCATATCAGATGTGCTGGCGGTGCGTCGCAAGGTAATCGGAGTTGAGCGCGGGTCATACGAGGGGACATCATTCTGCCCAACGTCTCTCGACAGTGACCTCGCAGTCGCTGCGAATTCTCCATTCTTGTCCTCGTCGACACCGGTCTCCAGTTCCGGCTGATCGTCCCTCGGTCCCATAGCCCGACCCTCGGATGAACGCCGGCGCGTAGACGGCTCCGAGAGCGATGCCTGACCAGGCGTAGGTCCTAACGACGATCCCATGTCTTCGCCTTTAACTCTCATCCGCGCATCCTCCGCTTCCCGATCTCTCCGAAACGCTTCCATGGCTGATCGGAACGGCGTGGCGTGCTGCACGTCCGGTTCGCGAGTAGACACCCTGCTTAGACCCGCCTCAGACCCGGGCTCCATCTCGGTATCGGTCGACTCGACGCTCTTCAACCCCGACTCCGTGCGACCAGCATCCTCGGTGGCCGACCGCTGATGTCGACTTCGTGCGCTCGAGATGCCGACCGCGTCTCGAATTCGTTCCAATCCACGACGGGCGTCGTTTCTTCGGTGTGTCATGCTCTTGAGCGCTGCTCGTCCCAGATGCCACTCTCGGTCTCCCGTTTGATCGGTCGCGTTTCCAATCGGCTCGGACGCGGTTCGCGTGGGATCTCTCAGCTCTCCAGCGGGGTCCAAGTCCGTCGACCCACGACGCGTACTCAACCATCGAAGGCCCGCGTGATCCGTTTTCTCGTCTGGAGGAGATGTGGCACCCCCCTCCGCATGCTCCTGTGATTTTCGAGGCTTGCCATGCCACAACCACTTGCACCGCTCGCCCCGCACCAACTCCACGAAGCGGTCGTAGTTCAACGTCTCGACCTCGGCGATGCCAGGCTTGTCCTTGGCGCCCACCATGCCCTTGACCATGTCTCCGCCTTTGCCGCCCAGCTCCACCATCGTCGATTTGACGGTTTTCGGCACCATCCACCCTTCGCCGCTCGCCGCTTTGGCCGTGGCTCGGTGGAGTCGATCCAACGTCTGACGATCCAGCCGGCGGGAGACGGGCATCTTGTGCGATTTTTGAAAGTAGGCGATCCCCCGTTTGAGAGACTCGACATCAAACGGATCCTTGGCCACCGGCGCGCCATAAGCCGCCAGTCGATTTCGAGCACCCGTCAGCAGGCCCAACAGGGCCGCCACCGTCGTAGGCCCGAGGATGCCGTCCCGAGGTTCCGCATGATACGAATCGGTTCCCATCTCGGCCCACCAATCGTTGATCGCACGCTCCGTGACGTCGCACAGCAGACCGTCCCGATAGGACGAGCTCAGCTTGTCAAACATATTCAACGCGACCTGGCAGAGCTTGACGAGCTCAATGACGGCGTCGCACAGCGGGATGCGATCGCTGACTTTATACAGCTGATAGAATTTGGCCTGCGTGGCATCGGCGGGAGGGGCCAGCTTCAGACCGGCCCTACCGGAGCAGCCGAGCCGTTTGAGATCTTCATTGACCACAATATCATCGCGATGTTTCTTCACATCTCCGTCTGGAAAGCGGATAACCGTCAAGGCGGAGGGAAACCAGCTAAGGTTGGTGATCATCATGATGCCTAACGGGGTCTCCTTTCGGCGGGCTCGATGCTGCTCGGCTCCGGAGAAGTAATATCGGAGCCTCGGCGACCACGCTCCTTCGTCCATAGGAACACCCAGCACGCTGACGACCAGCGAGTGTGATGGGTCGCCCGTGTAGGTGACAATGACATAGGTCGAATGTTGGCGCTCACAGAGCCATTGCTCCACCAGGTAGACTTCGTAGCCCTGCAGCTCGCGACGACGTTCGAGCACCGTTGTCCCCGGTTCGCCCTCGAGATATCTGGAGCGACGTAAGAGTCGATCACCCACCAGCCGGCATCAACCTTACTGAAATGCAATAGGGTCCGCAAAGACGAATCGCTGATGACCAGGCTGAATCCTATGTGGCTGGTCCATACTAGCTCTGGCACTGTTCGAAGCAGACTGAGGGCCAGGTGCTCGACTGTTGACCGCCGTCACCTCCCGTCCGGAGGACGCTGCGGTGCGAGTCGAGACATGGGAGATATGTTCGTCCGACATGGACGGAACAACGAAGAGGGTGTCAAGACCTCACTCGAGCATGATAAACAATAAAGCAGCAATCATCGTTACGGTCCAGTTATGATAGGCAAGTATCAATCGATGCTTGCAGACTTGAGTAAGGGCGCAGCAGCCCACTTGTTTTCCTAGAGAAAATGAAAAAAACTACTACTGTACGAGTAGTAGCCGCGCACTTGAGAGCAATCTGGAAAATCAATTCTTCATGCTCTACAAAATTCCAGATTTGATGAGCATAGGGCGCACCTGAGATGGTTTGGTGGTGGTTGTCGCTGGGGGAGGAGCATGTGAGAGGTCAAGTCGGAATGATGCGGTTCCTGGGAGAATTGGATACAGTAGTCTGATAAAAGTCTTGATACTAAAGTGTACTACCGGCGCTCAATTTCTGAGCTGATTAATTATAAGAAGATACAAGTGACTTTTCCTGGTGACCCCGCCACTCCCGTGGCTCAAGCTCGACTCGACGGCTGATCGCATCACTGGACTTCCATCCATCACCATGTCATGCCCCCAGCAACATTATCAATGTTTACATGAACCCCCATTAACATCGGATCGAACGCGAAGTTGATGATGTTACCTTCAATCATTCTCTAAGCAAGTGCATTACTCGTCAACATGGACACGCTACTACAGGAGCATGAGAAGCTGGCCAGCAAGAGCAACTTGGCGCAGACCATCGAGGATGTCCAAAAGACTATCGACCTGCTCAGCACCGCTCGAGAATATATTACTGCTGGTATGCGATGCAGACACTGTTGTATATTATGCAGAGCTAACTCGACATCTAGACACGTCCTCGGCGTCCATCACGCTGGCCAAGCTTCAAAACCCCGTCAAGCAGTCGTTCGACAGCATCAATAGCGATCTCAAGGAGATCTACAATGGTCTGGGACGATATCAAAAAGCTCTGGACAAGGTGAGAACCCGGAAAATGCCATCGAGTTCCATCGAGGCTAATGCCACCCCAGTATGCCAAACCGATCCCGTTCCCCACCACGGACTACGATGCCCTCTCGTCGCATCCCAATTTGATCAATCGAGCCATCGCCATGCATCTACTCCGCGAGGGACAGTTCTCCGTCGCCTCGACCTTCCTGGCCGAGGCCGCTGCGAACCCACCGGCGGCGGTTCCGACCGCAGGCACGCCCAATCCGTACGATGCCTCGGGCCAGCCGCTCGATGTGGCGCCCCTCAGCTCCGAGTCGTTGCAGCAGCACTTTACCGACATGTATCACATCCTGAACGAGATGCGGAATCGGCAGAATCTACTGCCGGCGCGGGTGTGGGCGCGGTTACATCGCGAGGTGCTCGAAGGGCGGGGGAGCAATCTCGAGTTCGAACTGGGCCGACTACAGTTTGTGTGGCTCTTCATGGGACGGGGTACGGATGATCGGGCGCGCGGGGTGCAAGAGGCGTTGGAGTTTGCGCGGCAGGAGTTTGGCGGGTTTCAGGGTCGATATCTGCGGGAGATCAAGCAGCTGTGCGGGGCTTTCGCCTACCAGTCCAACCTGGAGCAGTCACCCTATCGTCACATCTTCTACGATGCATCGGCCTGGGATGAGGTCGCGAGATCGTTCACGAGGGAATTCTGTTCCGTGCTGGGACTCTCAGCCGATTCGCCCCTCTACATCGCCGCGACAGCGGGCGCCATTGCCATGCCGACCCTGCTCAAGATGGCGAGCATCATGAAGGACAAGCGGACGGAATGGACCACTCAGGACGAGCTGCCCGTAAGTACCTTTGGAATGTCCGGTGCCGGTAATGGGGCGATGATACTCATGATATATAGGTTGAAACACCACTCCCCCAATCATATCAGTTCCATTCCATCTTTGTCTGCCCCGTCTCCAAGGAACAGAGCACGGAGCAGAATCCGCCAATGATGTTGCCCTGCGGTCACGTCATCGCGCACGAGTCGCTGGACCGGATCAGCAAGGGCACTCGATTCAAGTGTCCCTATTGTCCCTGCGAGAGTCAGCCCAACGATGCCAAGCGGGTGTATCTGTGAGGGGTGGAGAAGTTCGAAATGAATACTCTCGACAATACTGTCGTTGGAGTTCGGTGCTCATTGGTGAAATGTTTGCTGGAGCGGAGATATGCATGATGATGACAACAACGACGAGCATTACGGGCGCTGTGGGAGGTTGCCAATGGAATTAGTTGAATGAGGGTCGTTAGTCGTGGTGTATCGGCGCTTTTCTGGTGGATTCTCAGATCGAGCTATCGATTACGCTGTAGATAGAAGCAGGGCAATATTCATTTCAATACGTGAGCACGAGCAGTCAGCCAAGACCGACCTGGAAGCTGAGATATCAACATGGACTTCAGTTGCGGGGTGTGGAGAGAGATCCATTTCTTCCTATATCTGTTCGAGCAGGTTTGCTTCTACACCGTCTAATGACGATTGACCTTCCGTCAACCATGTACCAAGATGGATTTTCGCCTCTGTCGACTGTCAACTGTGCAACACAATACTTTTACTATCATCGATATTATGGTTGATCGTCATCATCATTTCCGCTAGGCACTCTCCGTCGGACCCACGATAGTGGCACAATCTGTTCCGCCGTGCTTGCGTCGGTATACTTCTACTTGATGTGAACCAAGTAAAACAAAGCCACGGATGCATCTTTACTCCGAGCGACGATGTATCATCTTACAAACATTGCGTTCTCAAACCTGTCACTCCCACCGGACACCTACCTTTACTCCATCATCCCAATAGCCGGTGGCTTGGCTACCATCTCAGACAATGATTCATTACGCCTATGTGACCACACTACCCTGGCCCTCCTACCCGGCGGCTCCATTCCGTTAGGCCACAAAGGCGTGACCTGTCTACGTCCGTTTGACCAGGAGGGTCATGTGGTAGCCACCGCGGGACAAGACGGCCGCGTTCGATGTTGGGACCTTCGAAGCCAGAAGAGAGTCCTGGAACTGGGTGAGACGAACAGAATTGGCTCCACTGAGTGCTGGCTGTTAACGTGTTTGTTGAGGCTGTGATGCACCGATCCTGTCCCTCGCTGCATCCGCCAATAACAATATCGTGGTTGCTGGGACGGAGTTGAAAAGCCATGATCAAGCTCTGATCAATATATGGTGGGTGGGATCCTCGATCTCTCTGGTTTGGTGACAAATAAGCCAATAAAAGGGTTCAGGGACGTTCGATCTCCCGATCAACCTTACATACAGTACTCAGATAGTCATAGCGACGATATCACCGAGGTATGTGTGTCAGAAGCAGCTTTCGATTTCCACCTTCCAATGCAGGACAACCACTCCTCTTCATCATCTTGATGATCAATTTTCATACATACACCATGTTCACTACTCTTTCAGCTACGTCTACATCCAACCCGGCCTTCCATTCTGCTTTCGGGCTCAACGGACGGCTTGGTCAACGTGTACGACATCACCATCTCGGACGAAGACGAG
>QQTW01000087.1_pt1 | contig 50415 bp, 60 predicted proteins | sample 1904831 | NCBI WGS metagenome assembly QQTW01 (sample SAMN09435610, study PRJNA476489) | Subsurface metagenome, whole genome shotgun sequencing project.
CTACTTGCTGTCCGAACCTGTTTGAGGTCTTTCCCTAACTTTTCTTGGCTTTCAACTATCTCTACTTGGAACGGACGACCCATCACTCTTACCTTCCGCACACATTTATCTACTTTAGCGCAGCTTTATAAAGAATTGGTATCAGTAAACAAAAGCTAGTAATAATAGCAAGTAGAATAAGTAGATACTTTCTTCTGTTCTTTCTTTTTGGCATTAGTGTAAAAAATTTATCTAAAAATATTTACTGACACCACCTGACGGCGCTTGTGTGTCTTACTAATTCAATATATCTAAAACCGCTTGGTTAATCATTCGTCGCATCTCAAGCAAGTCAACCTCGCATTTTACTAACTGTCAGCTTGCTCAACTAACTAGAAAAAGTTAAGGATATCACAATGCGAAAATTACCTGAATGCCGCCGATATAAATTCTATGCTGATAACGAACTTCTAGTTTGTGCATTGCATCCAGATGGCATTGCTCAAGGAAATAATACTTGCTCAGATTTTGACACTACTAGAGATAAAAAGTACAGGGAGCATATTTATAGAGCGGAAGATTTAGACCTTGCCTCAGCACTGTTAAGAAACCAAGGATGTACCGACGAGCAGTTTTACTATCATGGCTTATCAGAGATAATGGCGGGAATGCTTTATAACCCGACTAAAGATTTATTAGAGCAGCCTTTATCGGATTTTTTCTATTATGTGCTGCGCCTATCCGAGTTATTAGCAGATTTAACTAGATACACCCCTTTACAGCTTCCTGACGACTGCTATGGGCAGTTTAGAGCAGATGGACGCAGCATTATGGTTCATCAAGCGCGGTTTTTGATTAGTCACAGTTCAGCAGAAGTTTTAACTATTGCTAGGCGACAGTTCCTTTACGGTGATGATGTGTATATTGCCAGAAGAATTGCTAACTACTTGAGCCGTGAAGATAAGTTAGCCAGAGCAGTTGAGCAGTCATTTTTGGATGATATGCTAGAACGAATTAGCTCTAATGCTAACCTACATGGCATTGAGGCAATTGAACGACTTTTTGGCAGCGATTTGTTGTTTGGCTTTGAGTATCCTCCCAGTTTTGACCTTAACAAGTGGAAAGCAAATTGGGCAGATAATCAAATAGACTTTGCAGTACCTTTCTCAGTGCCAAGAACAATTGCTTTTGTCAAACAACGGTTTGATATTACGCTCAACTATCCATTTTGACTTTAACAAAGCAATTGATTTTAGCTACTAACTTTACACTTAAGGATAATACTCAACAAGCGCTCAGAGAAGAGTTATAAAATTAGCACTGGGATACCAACGCTGGTAAAGAGGCATCACCCATGAGCCGAACTATAGTACATCACGTTATCGGGATTGACGATGCTACCTTAATGGTTTTCTACACCGAAGCCACTGCTGGCAGTTCCGGTTGATTAGCCCCGGCGGAGCAGTGTTTGGCGAGCGCAAGATTTACTACACTGCTGAAGCGGCTCTGAAGGCCGGACTAGAGTGGGTTGCTCAGGGAAGTTAGCTGTTTCTTCCTTAATTATTAATGCTATCTTCAATATTGCGAAAAGTTAAGCTAAATTGACTTAACTTTTTAGCTAAAGCTAATTTTCAATATACTCCGTTGTAATTTGCCTCCATGTTAGACTGCCTTCAAAATTATTATTCTATCTAGCGGTTTTGTAAGCTCAGTGCAATTACTGAGCTTAATTCATGTCACTGATAAATCAGCAGATTTTTGCGTAATCTCAACGATTACATTTTCTCGATTGACTAAATTAAGATATGGCAAGTAAAACTTCCTATGCGCCCGTAGTAACAATACAAAAAATTACATACTTATTACTAAACCAAAGGCAGAAAAAATGAACAACATTTGGCAAGGCATCAAAGAGATTTTAACTAACTTCTTTCAAAGCTTAGGTTGGGCTTTGTGGATAGAGGTGGTAACGCAGAACCCGCGTTGCACGTACTACTTCGGTCCATTTTTAAGCACAAAAGAAGCGCATGCAGCTATGAATGGATACGTCGAAGATATAGAGCAAGAAGGAGCAATAGGAATTAACGTTACTATCAAGCGTTGCAAGCCAGCAGATTTGACAATAGCTGAAGATTTAGGCGAAAAAACCCGTCAGAATCAGGCAGTTTTCAGTAATTAGTAGCAATTGCTTCATTCAGCAGGGGAAGCAGCAGGATAAAGGCTTTCCTCAAAAAAATTTGAATATCCCTCTTTTGTCACTTTCCGAGTTAAGTCTTGCTGTGAGAGAGTTGTAGCTATTTCTTCAGGGGACTAATTGTTATTATTAAAAAATCGAGCTATTGCCCTCTTTAGAAAGCTTCTAGGATTTAGAAATGACTAAAGTTTTCAGAGTCTGACAGAAGAGGAGTAGGTCACATCTACGTCCGACCAATGATTCATAGCGAGTAGATGAAACGTACATTTTAGTCAAAGGCAAGCAGAAATATTTGTACGGTGCTGTTGATTCACAGGGAAACACTTTGAACTTTTCACTGACAGCGAAGCGGGATGCTCTAGCCGCAAAATGGTTTTTTCGTAGGATATTGAAAGCCATTCATACTTCTCCCCCATAAGTCATCACTGTAGACAAGAATCCTGCTTATCCAAAGGCGATCAAAGAACTCATTACCGCCAAAAAGTTCCCCGAAATCGTAAAGTTGCGGCAGATTAAATATCTGAGCAATATTGTTGAACAAGACTACCCTTGGAGCGAACGATTAGTCAAGCCGCGTATGGGATTTGGGTCTTTCCATACGGCTCTGGCGTTCCCTCAGAGGGCATAAAATTATGAACCTGATACGGAAAGGACAGGTTTTAGGAGTTCCCAAGGGAGCCATCATTGAGCAGGTTCTCTTCCTCAACCGAATCTTCGGAGTGGTTGCATAATCTAACCTCCTAAAACAGGTTTTCTGTCCTTACCAAGTTTTTGCAACATAACCCCATTTTATCTGTTGCAGGCTTAGAGAAAATGTTACCAGACGGATTAAGGCTATTCATCTGAGCGAAAACTAGGTTTAAGCAGTGTGAAAATAGCTAGTGAAACTCGGTAATCAAGTGAAAGAAAAACCCCAAGAGCTAAATAAAGTCAGCTAACAATTTAGTAGAGAATGCTTCTTAGTTTTGCCCAGATAGGAAATTCGACTCTAATTTCCACTCGTGCTTCAAAAGTTGCTGGTAGGTTGCGTCACGAATTATCATCTGCTCATACATCTTGAGCAAAAACTCTTGAGCTTGTTCGCGGGACATTTGGACTACTTGATCGCTAAAGCTTCTTAGACTGAATTCTTGCTCTAATGATAGTTTGATAGACTGATCCATTACTGACTCCTACGTATGGTTGAGGTGAAAAGTGTTTGCTTGATGCCGTCTCAAATCTCTTGAGAATCCGAGTCACAGAGAAGTTGTAAGCTTTAGCTAGCAATAGCCTTCATTGGCAATGCCGGGCATTAACTGTGCATGAAGACTAGCCTAAAGTCTTAGTAATTTTGTCAACCGCGAGGAGAACGTTGAAACCATACGTCTCGGTCAAGCCCATTTTCTACACGCACTGGGGAGAGTGATAGAACCCAAACCCCCGAATCTCTACCGATAAAGACCTACCGAATTTCTTAACCGAGACGTATTGAACGGTGAAATCGTAGCAGGTAGTTTAGCCAATCAAATGGAGTACGTTGCGGAGGACACTATAGCCAGCCAAGTCCCAAAGCAAGTAAGCAAGAAAGCCAATCATCGCCAATCGTCCGTTCCAGAGTTCAGCTTGAGGGTTAAACCCGAATAGAAAAGAATTACGATCCTTGCCATTGTAGGCATTAGCAATCGGGGGTAAACCAGAAGTGCGTTCTGTCATGTTACATTCCTTAATGAACTTCTGTAACGAATCATAACAAATTGTTTTAATTTTTGCAATAATTTGCCCTACCGTCCACTGACTCGCTCGTATCCACCCCAGTCATCGCTGTCCCACTGCTACAACTGGTTTTTCCCTCAGTTTTGACTACCAGTTGGTCAATCAGAGCATCGGTGTGCTTGCCAACTCGTGCTGACACAATTAATCCACTATCACTAGCTAAACTCAGTCCAATCCAGCAGTCTCCAGCCTCTGGTTCTTGAACGAGACACTGTTTTTGTTTTTTAAGGGCAAACTGACCATAACTCATCCAAGCTCATCTCCTGTGTTTGCACTGCTTGGACTTTAGCATTATGTACCAGTTGTGCTTTTTGACTTGCTTACAATGCTGACCACCGCATTGTAAGCAAGTCTAGTAAGTCCGACTAATTCTGAGCAAACTACAGCCTTCGCGCTTGTGCTTGCAGGACTCACCCTTATTTGTTCTGGACTAACATGACGACGATAATAGAGGCTATCAAAGCCTTCGCAGAACGTTTGATGGCAAGCTAGACAGAGATAGCGTTGACCACCTTTGGGCATCAAGCCATGTTTATGAGCTTTGCTATGACCACACAACGAGCATTTCATTTCTGCACTTGAAGGACTAGATTTTCTTCTCCTCTATCAAATCCCACACAAAGTTGACGCACTACCAAAAATACTCCATCTAATCTAAAAAGCCTAGTTAGATGGAGTAGGAAACTATCATCGAAGATTTTGGAGAAGCTATTGCTTACTTATTGAATTAATCGGCACTTTTTAGCTTTCGTTTACGCAGAAATGTCAATAAACTAAAAGCACCTAGACCAAGTAATGTAGACGGTTCAGGAATTGGTTTGGCGGTCAAGGTAGTAACATAATTAATTGTATCTGCCGCCGGGTCGCTATTTAAAGCAGTTTCATAGCTCGCTTCAATTGGTCGTAATCCTCCCTCTCCAACTAAAATTGAGGCTATACCGTTTTCGTCCAGGGTTAGTGTGTTGCCTTCGTATTCCACTAAAGCATCCTTAATTAAGTTACCCTGATAGAGAACTTGAATCGGTAATGTTTCTCCTATCATCAACCCGGAAGGGTTTTGCAGAGGCATAATCTCAAGCGGTAGACCAAAGGGCTGAGAAAGTTGATTAGACCAGTCATAAAGCGCTTTAGTAGACTTGACATAATGACCAACTTCATAATCGGGATTATAAGTTTGTGCCTCGGTTTCTGAAACTTCTTCAAAGTCACCCGCAGATTTTTGCACGTAGAAGCCATTATCTAGAAAAGCTGTTAGAGCAGCAAATTCGCCATCTGGGTTGACTATTACAGGATCTGACTGCTGGTCAATTTTAACTGGAACTAATTGTTTAGTTATATCGTAGGCTGTAACTCCCCGAAACTTAGCAGAGTCGTAAGGTTCTGCGCCTTCTTCTGGATGACCAAATACTAGCTGATATTCCCCATCTTTATATTCAAACCAAACAGCGTGAGCAAACACAGGTTGAATCAAAAATGGCACAAAAGCAAAACCTAAAAGCAACTCGCGAATCTGTCTGAAAATCATATTGTTCCTCACTTAGGATCTCTGTATGGATAAGGGCGCAAACTTTTTTGCACCAAAGTATTTGTGGTCAAGTAGTATTACAAAACAGGATTTGGCATTACACCTCAGTAGCTACAATTGTTTAGATTAGTATTACGTGCGGAGTCCCCCAAGTATCAGAGGTACGTCAATTTCCTGTCCAGGTTACTGAGTAGAACATTGCCATTCTCTGCTTGAAAATACAATACCTGGGGAGGGCATTAACTGGTTGCTTTTAAGAAAAATCAGAAAGATTTTAGATTTCTACTTAAACTAATAACTAAAGAACCCATTTAGGGTCTTTTCTTGGAATATAAGGCAGACAGCAAAGCTGTTTTCAGCAACCCAGTGGACACAGGGGACAAAATTATGGAGCAATGACAGCAAAAGACATGAAACCTAGATGGGCATAAGGTTTGCAGCTAAAAGCATAGATATCAAAGTTAATAAGCCTGGCTTATTTAAATTTACACTGCCGCCAAACATTCCGGAATTAGAGATAGGTAAAGAATATTGCTGGACTGTTAGCTTAGTACGCAATAGGAAAAGACCTTCTAGAAATTTTTATGCTTATACAGAGATAAAGCGTGTTGCTTTGCCTAATGAACTGAAGCAAAAGCTATCCACTACTACTAGCAAGTTTGAACAGAGTGCGCTTTATACAAATTCAGGCATTTGGTACGATGCTTTAATTGCAATTCATTGCATTTCTAACCAGGGAAAAGCTGTTCAACTTCAACCAGTGCTAGAACAAATAAATTCTGGGGAATCAATGTGGTTAATTAACCAACTTCCGATTGCCAGCTTTGTGAGTGATCCTTTTGGTGCAGTTACAGCAAGGGGTTCAAGCTGTAGTTAGTTAGAATTGTCATACTAATTATGTAGGGCGATCGCATGAGCAAAACTACAATCCATCAGGTTGTCGGCATCGACGGTACTACCCTAATAGTCTTTCACACCGAAGCCCACTGCTGGCAATTCCGGCTGATTAGCCCCGGCGGAGCAGTGTTTGGGGAACGCAAGATTTACTACAGTGCTGAAGTTGCGCTCAAGGCGGGGCTGGAGTGGATTGCTTAGGTGGTCATCGTCAACTAGCAATTATACAGTAATCCTTCAATTACATGGACTTTTTGCTCTATCAGCCACCTGTGTTAGTTTCTTCTCCCAGAACAATGCTTTGCCCATCTGTGGATTTAACTGATAGCCACTGAATCCGAACGCTTTGTATGCTGCTTGTGCAATATGGTTTCCTTCCAGTACCTCTAGTGTGAGTTTGCAGCAGCCCAAATCTAAGGCGATTTCTTCAGCTTTCTGGAGCAGCAGTTTGGACAACCCTCTGCCACGATAGGGCGAAGCAACAATAACATCATGAATATTGAGTAATGGTTGGCAGGCAAATGTAGAGAATCCTTCTAAGCAAACCACAAGCCCTGCGGGTTCGGCATCGGCGAATGCGAGAATGACATAAGCCGATTTTCTTTTGGCAAGCTCTGTTGGTAGATTTGCCTTAACGTATTCAGGCAGACCTTGACCACCACCCATTGGGTCGAGGGCATAGGTATCCATTAATTGAACCAGAGCTTTTGCATGAGCAGGTAAACTAAGATCCGCTTGGATAATTTCCATGATTTAGTAGTAATTTTTTTGCTGTTCAACCCTCAGCATATCGCCATAAATATTACTGTTCAATCGGTACAGTATATGTTTTTGCAGGAGATGACCTGATTGTAATCTCGGATGCTCGAAGTCGTCAGCTACTTGATGAGTCATACCAAGTCGTTTCATGACAGCGATAGACCTCAAGTTTAACTTTGATGTAAATGAAACAATTTCCGGTAACCTTAAAACGTTAAAGCCATAACTGATAGCTTTTTTAGCGCCTTCTGTAGCATATCCCTTGCCCCAATAAGGTCTTGCTAAACGCCATCCAACCTCAACAGTTGGAGTGAAATGTGCCTGAAAAGATGGCACGTTTAAGCCAATAAATCCGATGAAGATTCCTGTTAGTTGCTCTTCTGTTGCCCATAAACCAAATCCATGAATTTGATGATGAGCTTCGATCCGCTCAACTAATTGATTTGATTCTTGCCGCGATAAAGCTGCTGGAAAATATTTCATGACCTCACAATCAGCATTCATTTGAGCAAATGGTTCTAAGTCAGAGGATTGCCAGTTTCTTAAGATTAAACGCTGAGTTTGAAGCATAACGAAATCTTCCTAGAAGGGTGCTAGTTAAGTTACTATACATTTTGTGATTTAGTTTGGGGGCAACAGTTTACGCAAGTAGACGGAAAAGGTTAGCGCTCGGCGTGACGACCGCAACCTCTCTTGGATTAAAAGATTCTTTTGAACGTAAGCTATAAAGGTTGTATTATTTCATTCAAGTTACTACTTCCAGTGCAAAACTCCACTTCCTCTAATCCCACTGTTGCCAAACTACTAGAAGCTGACGCTGACTTAGCAGCCCAAGAATTTGAACTGAACGCTCAAATTCAATCGATTCACGAGAAACGCCACAGCCTGAAAACTGTGATTAATATGTTTGCTCCTGTAGATACCGTCACTACACCTATAGTTACACCAGCACAACCACCAGAAGCTGTTGCTGCTCAACAAGTAAAATCGGCTCTACTAGAGCAATCACCTGTTGTCCAAGATGTGGCTAGTCCAGAGCTAAACGATGCAAATGTAGATAATACTGAAGCTCCAACAGCGTCAACTCCTCTCAAGCGGCAAGCGAAGAAAAACTCATCTTCAACTACCAGCAAGCAGAGCAAGAAATCTGCACCTACTCACAAGCCTAGTAAAGCTCCAGATACTTGGCAACAGTATGTAAAAGATGAGTTTGACAGCGCTTCTTTAGCTGAGGCTATAGCGGTAGTTATGCAACAGCATTCAGGAGAGGTATTGGAGACTGCCACGATCGTAGATGCCATCTTTGCCAATGACATCCCTAAAGAGATAAGAAGCACAGCGCGAGAGCGTATCTCAAATGTTCTCTCGGTTGGTGCAAAGAGTGGCACGTGGTATCGAGGCAAATTAGGCAAGTACAGTATGTCAAAGGCAGCAGTTGAGGGTTAGCTTAAGGATGTAGCCTAAAGCCATAAAGGATGCTCGGCGACCCATCCTTGGTACTAAACACCCAAAGGCGCTGCAACAGCTTCGGGCATTAGAGCAAGTCTAGCAGATTCCCGCGATCGCCCTGGATGCCTAGGCTGGAGAAGTGGATCGACAGCAGGCTATTCAAGGTAGATTTCAACAGCCTCTGAGCAAGCGCTTGAACCTAATGAGTTCATTAAGGTAATTAGCGCTTTAATTAACTCGAAGGAACCGCCAAAAAGATTAAACCCATTGACGAGAACTTTATTCATTTCTCATTCCCACCCCAATCGAGATCCAGGGCCTGATTAATTTCTATGACTGACCAACTGCCGCAAAAATCTTTGACTATACCTATTCCTGCAAATGAAACCGAGCGGTTGGCAGCACTGCATCGTTATAAGATTCTCGACACTCCTCCGGAAGCGGCATTTGATCGCATTACCACTCTGGCAGCGCGGCTGTTTCAGATGCCCACTGCGCTCATTTCCTTAGTGGATGAATCTCGCGGTTGGTTTAAGTCTCGCTATGGCTTTGATTGGCAAGAGATGCCGCGTGATGCGACTTTTTGCAGCTTTGCGCTGTTAGATGATGATGTGTTGATGGTTCCAGACGCTCAACAAGACGTTCGCTTTGCCTGCAATCCGTTTGTGCAAGGTGAGCCAGGAGTGCGGTTTTATGCGGGTGCGCCTCTGCTTAGTCATGACGGCTTCAACCTGGGAACGCTCTGTCTGCTCGACAGTCAACCGCACAACTCGTTCAGCGCAGAGCAGCAGGCGACGTTAGTTGACTTAGCCGCAATGGTGGTCGATGAATTGGAACTGCGATTGGCAACCCATAAGATTGCCCAGTCCGAAGAAAAATACCGATCGTTGTTTGAGTCGATTGACGAAGGCTTCTGCATCTGCGAAATGCTGTTTGACGAGAACAGTAATCCGATTGATTATCGGTTCCTCGAAGTCAATCCCCTGTTTGAGCCAATGACAGGACTGGAACAAGCAACGGGCAAAACGATCCGGGAACTCGTGCCCAATTTTGAAGCCGATTGGTTTGAGATTTATGGTTGCGTCGTGCAAACAGGTGAACCAGTTCGGTTTGAGCAGCAGTCGATCGCCCTGAACCGTTGGTTTGATGTCAACGCCTTTCCCGTCGGTGAGCCACAAAATCATCAGTTTGCCGTTTTGTTTACCAATGTTACCGACCGCAAACGAGCCGAAGCCGCCTTGCAGGAAAGCGAAGCGCAGACTCGGAATATTCTGGAGAGCATTACGGATGCCTTCTTTGCCGTAGATGAGAATTGGCAGTTTACCTATGTGAATGAGACTGCCGAATTGCTGGTCAATCGGACTGCGGATGACTTGATTGACAAAGTTTTCTGGGAAGAATTTCCAGGGATAAATGACAGCGCGTTTGAGCAGATGCACCGTCGCGTCATGCGTGATCGCCTGCCTGAATCACTGATTGAGTTTTACCCCGACCACAACCGATGGTACGAAGTGCGTTCCTACCCAGCCGTGAACGGTGTCACCATGTATTTCAGAAATGTCACCGACCAAATTCAAGCAGAGGAAGCCCTACGGGAGAGCGAGGAACGCTTCCGTACCCTGGCAGATCAAATGTCTCAATTTGCTTGGATGGCGGATGCAAACGGCTGGATCTTTTGGTATAATTGCCGCTGGTTTGATTATACAGGTACCACGCTGGAGGAGATGCAGGGCTGGGGTTGGCAACAGGTTCATCATCCAGAACACGTCGCTCGTGTGGTGGAGCATTTCCGCCATTGCCTTGAAATTGGCGAACAATGGGAAGACACCTTTCCGCTACGGAGCAAAGATGGCACCTATCGCTGGTTTCTGTCTCGCGCCATTCCCGTTCGAGACGTAGCGGGAAACATTTTGCGCTGGTTTGGCACAAACACGGACATCACTGAGCGCTTGCAAGCCGAGCAAGAACGAGAACAACTGCTAGAGCGAGAGCAGGCAGCCCGTTCAGATGCGGAGGCAGCCAACCGGATCAAAGATGAATTTTTAGCAGTGCTGTCCCATGAACTACGATCACCCCTCAATCCCATTCTGGGCTGGGCGCGGTTACTGCAAACTGGCAAACTCAACGCCGAGCGTCAAACTGAAGCATTGGCAACGATCGAACGCAATGCCAAACTCCAAGCTCAACTGATTGAAGACTTACTCGACATCTCTCGCATTATGCAGGGCAAGCTGTCCTTAACTGCGGCTCCTGTCAGTTTGACGTTTGTGATTTCTGCTGCCCTTGAAACCGTGCGGTTGGCAGCAGAGGCAAAGAATATTGCGATCACCCTTGACCTAGATCCGGTGATCGCCACCATTTCTGGTGATGCTACTCGATTACAGCAGGTAGTGTGGAATTTACTTGCTAATGCAGTCAAATTCACACCCAATGGCGGACAAATCATCGTTGAACTGCGGCAACTCGATCGTCTGGCTCAGATTCGGGTAATTGATACGGGCAAAGGCATTGCTCCCAATTTCTTGCCCCATGTGTTTGAGTATTTTCGGCAAGAAGACGGCTCAACGACGCGCAGATTTGGGGGCTTAGGATTGGGTCTAGCGATCGTGCGACAAATCGTAGAGATGCACGGTGGCACTGTTAAGGCAGAGAGCCAGGGCGATAATCAAGGCGCAACCTTTATCGTGCAATTACCTGCCATGCAACAGGCAGCGCCGTTCGTGCCTGAGCCAACCATAGCCCCAGCAGACACAGCAGCGCCTTTAGACAAAATTCAAGTTTTGCTTGTTGATGATGATCTCGATGCCCGCGAATTTCAGGCATTTCTGTTAGAACAGAGTGGAGCAAAGGTAACAGCCGTTGCCTCTGGTTTGGAGGCATTGCAAGCTTTGGAGCAATTTATTCCAGAGGCGATTGTCAGCGATGTTGGTATGACCCAAATGGATGGTTATACGCTGATCTCTGAGATCCGCTCTCGTCCACCCAATCGGGGAGGAACGATTCCAGCGATCGCTCTTACCGCCTATGCCGCAGAAGTTGACCAACAAAGAGCAATTGGGGCAGGATTTCAAGCTCACATCACCAAACCTGTAGAGCCAGATATATTAATAAAAACTATTATAAGCCTGCTCAATCGCAACCAACAATAGGTAGAAAAAATCTCTCATTCGTTAGAGGTAGGAAGTCAATGAAACGCAGAAAATTGAGTAAGTTCGTCAAAAAAGTTAACTGCCTCCTGTCCTTAATTAATGATTGATTTGCCTGCTGAAACTGCCGCCCAAGTTGACCGCATCTTGGTCGTTGACGATCTTCCTGATAATTACTTTTTACTGCAAACACTTTTAGAGAGTGAAGGATATTCTGTTGAAGTTGCCGATAGTGGTCGCTCCGCACTAGAAAGCATTGCCTTCCATCCACCAGACTTGGTATTACTCGATGTGATGATGCCAGAGATGAATGGGTTTGAAGTCACTCGTCTGATTCGTCAAAATCCCGCTTTACCCTTTATCCCCATCTTCCTAGTTACAGGCTACAACGAACCCACGCCTGCGGATGGATTTGATGTGGGAGCCGATGGATTTATTCGTAAACCGATCGATTTTGACGACCTGCTGAACCAAATTCGGGCAATTCTACAGCCTAGAAACTTGATTGAGCCACAAAAGTAAAATGGCACGTTTCAAGTAGCGATTGCATGAGCCAAACCACAATCCATCAGGTGGTCAGGATTAACGGCACTACCTTCATAGTCTTCCACACCGAAGCTCACTGCTGGCAGTTCCGGCTAATTAGTGCTGGTGGTGTGGTATCTGGAGAACGCAAAATCTACTACACGGCTGAAGCTGCGCTGAAGGCGGGGCTGGAGTAGATTGTTTGGGGGAGTTAACAGTCAGTTTGAAGCTATGCAAAAAAGTCCCTTCTGTAGTTGGAATGGTAAGTACGATTTAGCGGTTGCCCAGGTAGAACAGACGGCGAACAAGCTAGATAATGCGACTTCTCATTTGCAGCAAAGACAACACAAAATAGGGCAATGGAACAAGCTGGAAAGGGCTTACTCTTTGTGGGATAAATCACCTCAAACAGTGGAGATGCGGAGTCTTGCTAAAGGCTTGCAGTCGCCTCAATTGCAAGAGCGACTAAACAGCATTACTAAGGTAGAACGACAGGAAAAAGCGCGTGGTTAAGCTTCTAGTGGGCGGCAGGCTGGGTTATCAGCCTAAGTGAAAGATTCTCTATTATTCCAGAAGCCACACTATATCTGGAAACTTCTCTGCCAGTTTACGGTCGAACGTTATAACTTGAACCTGCTCCCTAATTGCGGCTGCTATAAATAGCGCATCATAAAATGGATGGCTTGCCCGGACTGCTAACTCCAAAGCAACCTCTCGAATATAAGCGCTAGGGATAACCTTATCTATTAAAGCCTCGGAATCTTTTAGCACCTCTAGCCCCGTTTCAATCGGTAATTGCCGAAACTGAATCCATTGCCATACTACGTTGCCTAACTCGGCGAATAACGAATCTGGCACTATTATTTGCTCTGCTGTTTCTAAAGCTGTAATTGCCTGGTTGTACTGACCTTCTACCCTTAAGAGCGTGTAGGCAAATACCATCGTATCAATCACCATTAAGGTCGCCCTTGCTCTTTCCACTCTCGCAGTTGACTGGCTGCTTGGACGGGTAAAGTCTCAGAGCGCTGGCGAATACGTCCAATCGCTGCGCTACGTTGCACATAACGGCTCTGTAGCAAATCGCGAACTTCCTGTTCCATTGAAATTCCCTTGTGTTCTGCAAGCTGTTTAATGCGCTCGACTAATTCATCTGGCACATTGCGAATTGTAAGTGTTGCCATTTTTCTTCTTCTGGAAAGATATACCCACGATTATGCTAGCAAATTGCTGTCACTTATGGCATGGCTAAACAGTTTTCGACGATTCTATTAAACTTTACGAAACTCTATAGCGAACTAGCGTAATCAATGTTTAGTACCCCCAAGAACTATATGTAAATTTCATCTCTTTCTTGCCAGATAAGTCAACTTGCTACAAAGCAAGCCAGAGAGCGATAGCAAGTCAAATTTGATGGTTGGATGCTATCAAATTTGACAATTTCTGAGTTAATAACATGATTACACCCGTGATTGGCTGTACCAACCGGACTTTGTTTTTATTAAATTTACTTAGAGGTGGTTTCTAAGAATTCTTGCCACCAACTATTACGATTCTTGACTAATTTAACGTACTCTCTTATGGCTTCAAGATGTAAGTCTAGCTCCTGCTGATGCTCAACTCCTGCTAATATATATTCCTGCATGGAATTGGGAGCATTTTTTTGAGCAGCTAAGGCATGAGATTGAGCAGCTATTGCATGAGACTTTGCAGCTAGTGCGTACTGTCGAATTAATTCTGCCGATGATGCTGCATTTTCACCTTGTTTACTAAGGCTTGCAGCAAGCTGCTCTTCTTTTATTGCCAAAAGTTCTGAACTTTTAGCATGGTTAAAAGCAAGCTTTGCTTGTTGCTCCAAATTCAAATACATAAGTTAACCTCAAAACTATAAATTAGGGACACTGTAATTAAATTATTTTGCTAACAACAATAGTTAAAGATGCACTACTTCTAGAAAAATAGTTTTAGTCACCTAATAACAATACTTCGACTTATTGATTAGCTGCTAACTAACCTTAAATATTATGCTGATGACTATAATCGCTCTTGAGAAAGAGATAACCTCCAGTTTAGTTAGTAATTTTAAAAACAATGCAACTTAATAAATGTCTAATACTTAAATGTAAATATACCCTTATCCCTCTTCGGTTAGACTCCAAAAACTTCGGTATTTCTAAATTACCAAATATCTACCTAGAGAAGGTTATGTCAGTTTTTTAATGAAAAAATGAGAAATTATAGCTTAAAGGCTGAGATTATCTCTCCGTAAGGGTTCATCCAGAAAGCGGCAGAAAAGGGTTGTTTACCAACTAACTGGAGTTATAGGAGTGGTAAAAAGAGCAGGCTTCTGACATTGAGGGCATCCCAGCCAAGCCAGACAAGATTTGATAACTATGCAGCAGAGTTTGAACAAACTAACCCAATAAACATTTCAATTGTTGGTAGGTGTTTGACTCTTACGCCCAAGGGAGAACTTCCCTAGGCGTTCGCGTGTACTTGCTAGGGTGGCCCGTCGCTAGTAGTTCATACCTTATTACAATGAATCATTATTGATTTAGAACTAACCTTAACTGATAATAATCAGGTGATTTTTAGCATCGAATCTGATTTTACCTTGCTTTTGTAAGGTGCCGATTAGCCGCGTGATGGTTACCCTAGTAGTACAACAGGCATCAGCAAAGTCTTGATGGGTGAAACGAACGCTTAAACGAGTGCCTAGTTCTACTGCCTGACCAATTTCCTGTTTCATTAGTTGCAACAACTGGTAGAAACGCTCTGGGACTCGCCTGTGTCCTGAGATAGCTAATAGCATTTCTGTTTGTTGTAGACGCTGAGTAATTTGAGTGAACACACTCCTAGGTAAGTGAGGAGCAGTCGTCATATCAATGGACGAAAAAGACAATAGCTGAACCTCTGCGAGGGCTGTAGCTTGATAAATTGGCAGTGCAGTAAAAGTTGCACCAAACACCATTCCCGAATTTATCAATCCCACAAGCACCTCCGAGCCATCTTCACACATGGTAGATAGCTTAATTACACCCTTGCAGACTTGCCAATAAGTCTGAGGGACAATCGGGATAATTTCACCTTTGAGATAAGTTTGTTTTGGGCGCTCTGCAACGGAGTTCAGGTCGTCCTTTGGTGTATCTAGTCCTGGTAACGATGAGTGTAGCTGACAGTCAACATTATTAATAGGACGTAGGCACATCCGTAGTCCAGCTAGATTACCTTGCCCATCACTGACTTTAGCTACTGTCAAAGCAACGTCTAATGGCGAAAGATTTCGCCGTAAAAGGCGTAACGTCCATCTTTGCTGTAGCGGATCTCCTTGTTGCAGTTGAGTAACTTGGTAATGAAAATTTTCCCGTTGATCTTGTGTAACAAAAACAACTAATGGGTTCCCCACTAGCAAGTGTGGGGAGACGTTAAGTAGGTCAGCCGCCGCAAAATTAACTTCAGTAATTGTACCTTCAGTGTCTGTGACTATGTAACTAGCCGGGGAAAAATCAAACAGTTCTTGATAGCGTTGATATTGAGTCTCTAGAGCTAATTTTGTTATCTGTAATTCTTCATTTTGCTGCTGTAACGCTTCTAAAGCCGACTGCAACTGTTCCGAGACAATGCCAAGTTCTTTGAGGACAGTAGGCATGATTTCCACTGGTGGTTGCTCCGCAGTATTGACGTTCCTGTATAAAACATCTAACCGCTTGTGCATTCCAGCTATCTGATTAGTAAAGGTATTCATATTTAATTTTTATGTTTAGAATAATTTGAGTATTGGCTGAATTTCAAATTTAAAGTTTAGTTAGTTGAACTAAAAATTTAATCAGGACAGAGCGCTAGAAATCACCAATAAATAAAATGCAAGTTAAACTTTTCTAACAGCAGTGATTTAATTAACACCTCGGTTCGCCAGGAAATATGTTAGTTTTGAATATCTTCCTTCATAATCACTTTCATTAGTCAATACCCAACTATCGTTCCCACATTGCTTCTACTTTGACAACAGTAATACTTTTAACAAGTATTCGTCTATCCGCTAACCTACCTCATTCATTTTTTGTCAATCCTCCGCAATAATTATTTACATTAAGTAATTGTACAAGATTGTGAGCAAAAGCGTCTGTACGTTAGTACGTTAGTATGCAAACAATCTTTTTTACTGTTTCTAGTTATGCGTGTTATTAGGTAAGAAAGCTTACATAGTTTTTAACTAAAAAATTCATCCCGTGCCAAGAGTCCTCACCGATGCCGTTGGTTGTTTGCTTTTAGCAACACCAGTTCGATGAGGCTCGTTATGTCTGTATATTCAAGTTCCCGTAATCCGGTTGGCAATCGCCTTTTAGCTGCTTTGCCCCAACAGGAGTATGAACGTCTCCTGCCTAAGTTTGAAGCTGTCTCTCTATCTGTCAAGCAAGTCCTTTACGAAGCCAACGAACCGATTGAGTATGCCCATTTCCCTAATAGTGGTGCTGCCTCTATGCTCAACTTGATGGAAGATGGTCAAACCATTGAAGCGGCTACCATAGGTAAAGAAGGAATGGTTGGCGTTCCCCTATTGCTAGGAACAACTCAAATTCCGCTTCAGGTTATTGTCCAAATTCCTGGCGATGGTCTGCGGATGAAGGCAGAAGTGTTCAAAGCCGAAGTCTACTGGGGTTGCCCACTGCATACCTTGCTGCTACGCTATATGCAAACGCTGATGAACCAAATCTCCCAAACGGCGGCTTGCAACCGTTTTCACTCTGTGGAAGGGCGATGCTGCCGTTGGCTGCTGATGACCCACGACCGCGTGGAGAGTGACTGTTTCCCCTTACCCATGAGTTCCTCTCCTATATGCTAGGCGTGCGCCGTGCTGGTGTAAGTGAGGTTGCTTCTATTCTGCAAAAGTCGGGGTTAATCGAGTACCATCGGGGTCAAATTACTATCCGAGACAGAAAAGGTTTGGAAGCATCGGCTTGTGAATGCTATCAAAGCACCAAGCAAGAGTTCGAGCGCTTGTTGGGCTGACCATTGAGTGTCAGCAGTAGCTATAGTTCAGGGCAGATAAACTATTAGCAACCTTAATAAAGTTAATAATTGTCCTTATAAAGCTAGAAGTCATGTTTAAGCAAGCGCAAAGTTTGATTTCTACACCCAATGGATCACCAGTGCCAAGCATCTGATGAAAAACAAACTTTTATCCGCCTTATCTAAAGAAGAGTACAAACGCTTGCTGCCGAATTTAGAGGCGGTTTCCCTACGTTTGAAGCAAATCATCTACGCGCCCAACCAACTCATTGAGTACGTCTATTTTCCTACCGATGCCGTTATTTCCCTAGTCAACGTCACCCAAAATGGCGGCATAGTTGAAGCGGCAACAGTGGGCAATGAAGGTATGGTCGGCATCCCTGTATTACTTGGAGGCGATGAAATCATAGGTCAGGCGATTGTGCAGGTCGCTGGGGATGCAGTGCGGATGAAGACAGGTGTATTCAAGCGCGCTGTCCCAAATGGTAGCCAGTTTCACAATCTGCTGCTACGTTACACCCTAGCATTGATGAATTCAATCTCCCAATCAGTCGCTTGCAACTCCCTACACTCGGCAGAACAGCGTTGCTGTCGATGGTTGTTAATGTGCCAAGACCGCGTGCAGTCAGATTCTTTTTTACTTACCCAAGAGTTCCTCGCCCAAATGCTGGGTGTGCAGCGTCCAACGGTAAGTGGGGTTGCCACCATTCTGCAACAAGCGGGATTAATCCGCTACAGCCGAGGCAAGATGACTATCTGCGATCGCTCTAGGTTAGAAGCTACCTCCTGTGAATGTTATGGGGTTGTCACTCAAGAGTTGGAGCGCTTATTCCAAAATACTGCCCAAAAGTTGAAGGATAGTGACAGAAACGGCAACGGTCTATTTACTCAGATAGTTCAGCCGCAGGTGAATGGACAACTTGAGCATCCGCATTGACTTAGAATAGCGTTCATGTTTTGTGGTACAACTCTTACTTCTTTTGTGCTGGAGTCAAATAGTACGCTTAACTTGCGCCTATCGCTACTTGCAAACGATAAGAGCGAAAAGTCTTGTTAGTGCTGTAGAACAGGAGCTTAGTTATAGATACTTTTAATGACTCCCTGCTCTATCCCTAACCGAGTAAAAATACTTATTTTTATTTTTGTTCTCTTCGAGCCTTGATTTTTCGCCATAGTTGAAGCGCTATGTCTATTTGTTCTGGGGTCAAGGGGGGAACCTTTCCCGACCATAACTGTTTTAACTCGGCTTGGGTCATGTTTGCCTCATCATCAGATGACATAAAATTACCTTGAGCAAACTTTTTGTTTAGAATCAAATCCACTACAGTAAAACTGCTCTTCTACAAGCGTTCTGTACGAAGCTGAACTTTTCTAGAACTATTGCATAATTATCTATTTTATTCTTTGTGTAAGCTAGTTTATATAGCTAAGGGAAGAATAATCCGTAGGAGGGAATGCCTGTGAAGCTTGCTGGGAGAATATAGCTGGTTAAAGATTTCTCATCATTCTATTCCTTTGGGTAGGGCAGATTGATTGACCTAGTAATTGCTCAAAATTAACCAGAACGAACCTACCACCTGACCACCACTGTCGATCTTGCTGATTACTAGCGCTTAATTGATGCCTTAGCTGCTAACTTCCATAAACAAGCAAGCAATTGAGGCGTGGAATTAATCTAATCGCCAATTATAGAACTTGCGGCAACAATTGCAGGACAAGCTTTCTGCTTAACTATCACAGTAGGTTAATCCTCTTTAATGACTTTGAGAAAAAATTCCGGTCTACTCTAAACCTTAGATACAATCATGAATCTAGCGATCACCTTTGAGCGATTACCTTTGCCGTTGGAGTTCGTACCGGGTTTGAGATTTTGCCCAATCAGTTGACTTAACTACAAACCCAAAAGCAGCAACTAGACAGCCTAAATATATCCACAAATAGAAGGCTGATCCATCTTCTTGAGTAAGGGCAACCTGCATCTTTACTACTGACAAAATTTAAGCTGAAGCGTAATTTTATGAGTAATTGATGGTAGCTAAAAAGCTTTGTATTAGGGAATTACATATCCATCTAGAGGTGAATAAATATTCGATTAGAACGGAGTAAAAGTAATAAAATGTAAAGCACTTTATAAACTCCCAGTAGTATGCCCTTCCACCAAGAATATGTGGGTATCGAACAGCCAGTAGTTAGTCAGTTAATCCGAGAACTACGGCAAACCTTAAAACTGACGCAGGAGAAGTTTGCCGCTCAACTAGGAGTCACGTTTCCAACGATTAATCGTTGGGAGAAAGGACGCGCTACACCTTCTCCCTTAGCACTTAAGCAAATCGACACCTTACTCAAGCAGCTAGGAGAATCATCAGATAAAATATTGAGCGAACGCAGTAAGGCAATACAAGCAAAATACTTCTCGGCAAAAGAGCCGTAAGTGTCAGTACAAAGTAATTAAGGACAAATTTGCAAGACCTTGGTGCTAGTAACAGAGCAATAGAATGTATTTGACCAAACCTCATGACTAACCCGCTTGAAGCAATGACAACTCCAGCCCCAGTACCTAGCAACGAAATTGAACGTTTGGCGGCGTTGCGTCGATACAATATTCTCGATACTCCTCCGGAAGCAGCCTTTGACCGGATTACTTCATTGGCAGCGCGGTTGTTTGAGATGCCAATTGTCTTAGTTTCGCTGTTAGACGAATCTAGAGCCTGGTTTAAATCTTGCTATGGCTTCGACCAGGGTGCAGTGCAGAGGAGCGCGAGTATTTGTAGTTTTGCTATATTATCTAATCAGGTACTGGTAGTTCCTGATACTCGACAAGACGTTCGCTTCGCTTGCAGTCAATTTATGCAAAGCGAACCAGGAGTGCGCTTCTATGCGGGTGCGCCGTTATTAACCTCCGATGGATTTAACATAGGAACATTGTGTTTAATTGATAGCAAGCCGCGCGCTCCCTTGAGTGACGAGCAGCAAGCAACCCTAGCCGATCTAGCGGCGATGGTTGTCGATGAACTAGAGCTAAGATTGGCGGCGCGGAAAATTGCTCAGATTGATGCGGCATTGTTAACAGTCAGCCAAGGTGTTTCAGCCGTGACTGGCGAAGCATTTTTCTTGGTGCTAGTGCAGCACTTGGTAAAGACTCTGGGGATGGACTACATATATATTGGTTTATTTAAGGAAGATAACCCCCAAGCTTTAAGAACCATTGCTGCTTGCGCTCAAGGTCAAATCATTGACAACTTTGAATATTTGCTGCAAGATACCCCCTGCCAAGAGGTAATCCGGCAACGGAAAATGTGTTGCTATCCTAGCGGGGTTCAAGCTCTGTTTCCCAATTCGCCACTATTACTACCCTTAAACGTAGAAAGCTATATAGCAATTCCCTTTTTTGACTCTAGAGGAACTGCATTAGGATTGCTGGGTGCAATGGGTCAAGCTCCTCTAGAGAATATGCAGCTTGCAGAATCTCTGCTCACGCTGTTTGCCCAGCGAATCGCTACTGAATTGGAGCGGCAGTGGGCAGAGGAAAGTATGCGCCAGCAACGAGAGCAGTTGCAACTTTTCATCCAGCACGTTCCGGCGGGGGTTGCCATGCTTGACCGAGAGATGCGTTACTTGTATGTAAGCGCTCGCTGGCTAACAAGTTATGGGATTAGAGAGGCAGAGGTGATTGGTAAATCGCACTACGAAATCTTTCCCGAAATCTCCACTCGCTGGAAACAGATCCATCAGCGCTGCCTGGCAGGAGCTATAGAAAAGTGTGAAGAAGAGGCTTTTCCCCGTGCCGATGGTTCGGTTGATTGGATACACTGGGAGATACATCCCTGGCGAACAAATAGCGATGAAATTGGCGGGATAGTCATTTTCTCAGAAATAATTACCGAGCGCAAACAGGCAGAAATGTTACTGCGAGGCAGCGAAGAGCAGTTTCGTAATATGGCTGACAATGCCCCTTTTATGGTTTGGGTGACTGACCCGACAGGTTATTGTACGTATTTGAGCCAAAGCTGGTACGATTTCACGGGACAGACTGAAGCAACAGGCTTAGGGTTGGGATGGATAGATGCTACTCACGTAGAAGATCGAGAGTATGCCAAAAATGTATTTCTGGCAGCTAACGCTTGCCAAAAAGCATTTCGGTTAGAATATCGGCTGCGCCGCAAAGACGGTGAGTATCGCTTTTGCATTGATGCGGCAAGCCCCTGGTTTGGGGTAGATGGTCAGTTCAAAGGATACGTTGGTTCAGTCATTGATATCACCGAGCGCAAACGTGCGGAAACGGAGGCAGAAGAACACCGCAGTTTGCTGAAGGCAGTTACAGATAATGCCTCGGTTGCTCTATTTATCGTGGACGAGCGTCAGCAGTGTGTATTTATGAATCCCGCCGCCGAGGAGATGACAGGATTTACGCTTGCCCAGGTTCAAGGTCGAGCGCTGCACGACTTAATTCATCATACGCGACCTGATGGCAGTCATTACCCACTGGCAGAATGTCCCATCGACCGGGCATTTTCACAGAACAATCAGGAACAAGGAGAGGAAGTCTTTGTTCGTAAGGATGGTAGCTTCTATTATGTCAGCTATACTGCAAGTCCTATTCGAGATGCAACAGGGATTCGGGGAACAATTATTGAAGTCAGGGACATTAGCCAAGAAAAGCAGGCAGAAGAGCAATTTCGCCTGATGGCAAACTCTATCCCACAGCTTGCCTGGATGGCTAACCCCGATGGCTGGATCTTCTGGTACAACCAGCGATGGTATGACTATACAGGGACAACCCTTGAACAAATGCAAGGGTGGGGATGGCAGAGCGTACATGACCAGAGCGAACTTCCCAAGGTAATAGCTCAGTGGCAGCAATCAATCAATACGGGTGAGCCATTCGATATGGAATTTCCGCTTAGAGGAGCCGACGGCGTATTTAGGTGGTTTCTTACCCGCACGAGGTCGATGAAGGACGCGCAAGGTAAGGTCTTGCTTTGGTTTGGCACTAATACCGATGTCAGCGAACAGCGTCAGCTTGTACAAGAGCGCGCCGCAGCCTTAGCAACGGAGCGTGTTGCCCGTGAAGAAGCGGAAAAAGCTAACCGTGTGCGCGATGAATTTCTAGCTGTTCTTTCCCATGAATTGCGTTCTCCGCTTAACCCGATTCTTGGCTGGGCTAAACTGTTAAAAAGTGGCAAGCTAAATCCCCAAAAAACGGTTCAAGCGCTAGACATTATTGAACGCAATGCCCAGCTTCAAGTTGGACTGATTGCCGACTTGCTCGATATCTCCAGCATCCTTCAAGGTAAACTGAGCTTAAATGTATCTGTTGTAAATCTGTCTGAGATCATTGCCGCAGCTATAGAAACCGTACACTTAGCAGCCCAAGCCAAAGCAATTGAGATATGTTCAACAATTGATTCTACTATGGGGCAGGTGATGGGTGATGCCGTCCGCTTGCAACAGGTCGTTTGGAATCTATTGTCGAATGCAGTAAAGTTTACCTCCCCTGGTGGGCGAGTAGAAGTTCGTTTGACTTGTATAGGCACTGATGTTCAAATCACTGTTAATGATACGGGCAAAGGGATTGAGCCAGAATTTTTACCATACATATTTGAATACTTCCGTCAAGAAGATGCTTCCATAACGCGAAAGTTTGGCGGGTTAGGATTGGGACTTGCAATTGCCCGTCAAATTGTAGAAATGCACGGCGGGACAATTGCAGTGGATAGCGCAGGTATGGGGCAAGGAGCTACTTTTACTGTCCTTATTCCCCTTGCGCCCCGGTCCCATGCAATGCTGCCATTAAAACAACCATTAGAACCCACATCCGATTTGAGTGGGATGAAGATTCTGGTTGTCGATGATGAAGCTGACTCACGGGAATTAATCTCCTTTGTCCTAGAGCAAGAGAACGCGCTCGTCACTGCTGCTTCATCGGGAATTGAAGCACTACAAGTTATAGAACGCTCTATTCCCGATTTACTCATCAGCGATATCGGGATGCCGGAGATGGATGGCTATATGCTCATGGGTCAGATCAGAGCTATACCTCAAAGCAAGCAAATTCTAGCCATTGCTCTTACGGCTTATGCTGGAGAAAGGGATCGGCAGCAAGCTGAGGCTGCTGGCTTTCAATTGCACCTAGCTAAACCAGTAGAGCCAATCCAACTACTTGAGGCTATCTCTAATTTGATTAAGAGTAATCAATAATATTTAATCAATCATAATGGCTATAGAATAGCAGCAGGGTAGTAATTGGGGTAGAGCAATCGCCATGAGCCAAACCAAAATCCACCAGGTAATCGGAATTGGCGGTACTACCTTAATGGTTTTCCACACCAAAGCCCTCTACTGGTAGTTCCGGCTGATTAGCCCCGGCGGCGCAGTGTTTGGGGAGCGCAAGATTTACTACAGCGCTGAAGCTGCGCTCAAGGCGGGGCTAGAGTGGATTGGTCAGGGAAATTAAAAATCCGTTTGAACACTAAAACCTAAGTCTACCCCGTGTCATCAACTGAAACCCTCCTGTTAAAGCAGTAAAGGCAACGGAAAAGCTTCATAAGCTGGTTGGTTTTAAGATAACGCCGCCACTTAAAAATACTAAAACAGTATCAACACCCAATAACATCCAACCAAAGTTTCCGGTTTGCCTAGGGCAAAACACCAACCTGGATAATCCCACCCATAATTGTTAAAACTGAACCAGTAGCCAGAATATCTCGCCGAAAGTAAGGAGAGTAACCATTAGCAAAAATTATATTTTGCCCTAAAAAATAAATTCTTGAAATTAGTAATGCTGTTACTAAAAAGTGACTTGGCAACTTGTAAGTCGTTAGTCCCTCTAGCATTAATCAAGAGTTTGGTCTTCAGTATTAATACGGGTAATTCTAAGGATTAGATAAAGAACTACCGTACATTTGCTATTTTCTTTTTTAGAGAAAAATTATATTCTAGAATCCAATTAAAATCAGCAGTAAGGGCAAGCTTGGGAAAGTCTTTGACTACAGGTGTAATAAATTAAGTTTTTGACTACAAGATAATATCTTGACCACCCTGGGTTAGGGGCAACGAAAAGTAATGGCAGAAGCAGGAAATGGCACTATTCCAGATTGTCCCAATAAATATTCAACGTCGCTTAACCAAGGTATTCGTACTGCCAGTAGTGCTGATGCTAACCTTAGCAGGGGTTTTATCATGGCAGATTAGCCGCTTGCTTGAGGTAACACAGTGGGTGAACCATACTAATATAGTGATTGCTCAAGCAAATTTGCTCCAGAAATTATTGGTAGACATGGAGACAGGTCTACGCGGATATTTGGTTACAGAAAACCCAGATTTTCTTGAGCCTTACACGCAGGGAAGTTTGTTAATCGACCCAGCATTCAACGAGTTGGCGCGTTTAACTTCAGACAATATTCAGCAACAACAGAGCATTAGAGAGCTACGTCAGCATTACACTAGGTGGAAAAGTTATAGCAGTTATATGCTAAAGCTAAAGAAAGGTAGTGAGGATTATCAGACCTATTCTATCAATGCTGTAGGCAAAGAGCGGATGGATATAATGCGGCGTAGAGTCACGTTGCTGCTCCAAACAGAGGAGAAGCTACGCGACCAAAGAACTCAAGCAGCTACACAGACAACGCGACTGATGTTCTTTGGTAGTACGGGCTTATTGCTTTTAGTAGGGAGCGGGATTGCGTTGTTTACTAAGCATCAACTTAATGTAGTGTCTAGGAACTACAAGTATGCGCTTGATAGCGTCCAAGACCAAGCTGAGGCACTAAGAGTAAACAAACAGCAGCTACAAGCTATTTTAGATGGGGTAACGGCAGTAATCTATGTCAAAGATATAGAAGGTCGATATGTTAGTGTTAACCGCCAATTTGAGAGCCTGTTTCACCGCAGTAAAGAAGTGGTCAAAGGGAAGACAGACTACGACCTCTTTACCCAGGAGATAGCTGATGTATTACGAGAAAATGATCGAAAGGTAATAGAAGGTGGAATTGCGTCAATATATGAAGAAGTTGTGCTTCAAGACGGCGAACTACGCACTTACCTATCTAATAAATCTCCCTTGAAAGGCTATGGAAATGTTACCTATGCAGTCTGCGGCATTTCTACCGATATCAGCGAACGTAAGCAAGCAGAAAAAGCAAGACTCAAGCAAATTGAGCAAGAGCAGACAATAACGCAGCTAAAAGAACTCAACGACCTCAAAGATGATTTTCTCAATACAGTTTCTCACGAACTGCGAACTCCGATTGCAAATATGAAGATGGCACTGGTGATGCTCAAAATCTCTTTGCCCGATACCAACGAACGCTCTAGTCAGTATCTGGAAATTTTGCAAGCTGAATGCAACCGTGAGAGCGAGTTAATAAGTGAACTGCTAGACTTACAACGGCTAGAAACTGGTGCTTATTCAACTTCACCTATCGAGACTGTAAACCTGGAAGAAGTTTTGCCAAACATCATTAAGCCATTTCAAATTCGCTCTAGGCAACGTCAGCAAACTCTAAAAATTGATTCATCTTCGCCTTTATCCGTAATTTTCTGCGCTCGTCCTAGTTTAGAGAGAGTCTTAGCCGAGTTACTAAATAATGCTTGCAAGTACACTCCTGTTAAAGGTGAGATCATCGTCAGGATTTGCTATGAGTCTACTGAAGCAAAAACTATTTTTACTATAAGTAATTCAGCAGAAATTCCCGCAGACCAACTACCATATATTTTTGATAAATTTTATCGCGCGCCTGGAGGAGATCCTGACAAACAAGGCGGGACTGGGTTAGGACTAGCTTTAGTACAAAAGTTAGTTGAGCAAATGCAAGGAAGCATTTTGGTAAAAAGTTCTGGGGGCTGGACTAGCTTTACCGTTGAGTTAGCTGATAGGACTTTAAAAGAGGTGTCAGGTATATTAGCCTAAATGAATTACACTTAGACAGTTTTACGTCGCTTTTGAGAATGTCAGACCAATCACCTGAAGCTAACTCAACAACTCTTTTTCCACCTCTAGCTAATATTGAGCGATTGGCAGTGCTTGGGCAGTATCAAATTTTTGGCACCGCTTCTGAAGATACCTTTGATGAGATTGTGCAGTTAGCAGCACAAATTTGTCAAACACCTGTAGCTTTGATTACATTAGTTGATGAGGAGCGCCAGTGGGTTAAGGCAAAATACCAGTTTGGGGCAACAGTAGCTCCTCTAGAGACCGGGTTTTGTCCATTCGTCGTTCAACAGGAGGCTATGCTAGTTATTCCTGATACCTTAGCTAATGCGCAGTTTGCTGCTAATCCTGCGGTCACTACTCATCCTGGTGTGCGTTTTTATGCAGGAGTACCTCTAGTTACCAATCAAGGATATGTACTAGGCAGTCTTTGTGTCATAGATTATGTCCCACATCAACTGACCGCGCACCAAGTTGACACTCTGCAAGTTCTCAGTCGCCAGGTTATGGCTCAATTAGAGCTACGATTAGCTTCTCGTCAGCTAGTAGAAACGGACCGAGCGTTGCTCGAAGTGACTCAAAGTATTTCGACTAGCGTAGGGTCAGCATTCTTCCACTCGTTGGTGCAGCATCTAGCAAAGGCTCTAGGAGTTGATTATGCCCATATTAGTCAAATAGTAGAGAATGAACCGGACACGGTGCGGACGATTGCCAGATGGGGTCAGGGACAGATAATGGACAACGTGAATTACTCGTTAAGAACTACCCCGTGCGGTCATGTAGTTGAGCACAGAAAAATTTGCTGTTACCCGCATCAAGTTCAAGCCTATTTTCCCGATGCTGAGTTGTTGCAAGCGCAGCAAGTTGAAAGCTATGCCGCAATTCCATTCTCTGACTCTACAGGTAAAATTTTGGGTGTACTAGCACTAATGAGTACCAAACCATTAGTGCGAGTTAAGCTGGTCGAATCGCTGTTAACTATCTTTGCGATTCGGATTGCTACTGAACTTGAGCGTCAACAGACGGAAAAGATGTTACGTGAAAGTGAAGAATTTAACCGTAGCATCTTTGAAAGTAGTGCTGATTGTATCAACGTTTTAGACCTTGATGGTTGCCTGCTATCGATTAATTGCCCAGGGCGGTGTTTAATGGAAATAGAGGATTGCACCCCTTTCTTAGGCAAGCATTGGGTTGAGTGCTGGCAAGAACCCTATCGACAGGTTGCCCACAATGCGATTAAGACTGCTTTGGCAGGAGGGATTGGACGCTTTAGTGGTTACTGTCCGACTGTTAAGGGAATGCCTAAGTGGTGGGATGTGGTTATTAGTCCCGTTTTTGATATCCAAGGCAATCCTAAGCGCTTAGTAGCAATTTCACGAGAGATTACTGAGCGCAAGCAGGCGGAATTAGCATTACAAGAAAGCGAGGAGCGGCTAAGGTTAGCTTTAGAAGCTGCGGGGATGATTACTTGGGACTGGGACTTACTAACCAACAAGATCACTTGTTCCGATAACTACGAACGATTGTTTGGTCGCGTTCCAGACAGGTTTGTCAAAAGTTATCAAGCATTCTTAAGTTGTATTCATCCAGAAGATATTCAATCAGTTACTGAAGTAATAATCCGTTCTTTAAAGGACAAGGTATGCTGCGACCACGAATTTCGAGTTGTGCGTTCAGATGGTAGTATCAGTTGGCTGGTAGGAAAAGGTCAAGTCTTTGAAGATGATGCTGGTAAAGCAATACGCATGATAGGCATAGCGATGGATGTTACTGGTCGCAAACAAGCCGCCGAGCAAATTAAAGTATCGCTGCAAGAGAAAGCAGAGTTACTGAGAGTTAGTCAATTGAAGGATGACTTTTTAAGCACTGTCTCTCATGAGTTGCGGACTCCGATGGCTAATATGAAAATGGCAATTGCTTTACTTAAAACTTCCCCTACAGTGGAGCGCAGTCAACGCTATTTAGAGATATTGCATAATGAATGTACTCGTGAAATTGAGTTAATTAACGACCTTTTAGACTTACAGAGACTAGAGAGTGCTTCCTATCCTAGCTTACTGATTGAAGCTATAAATCTCCCGGAACTTTTGTCTACTCTAATTGAGCCATTTCAAGACCGAGCCAAGCAACAGCAGCAAAATTTACGTCTATCTTTACCTCCAGACATCCCCGCGCTGATTTGTGACCGTAATACCTTGGAGAGAATTTTAGCAGAACTACTAAATAATGCTTGTAAGTATACCCCTGGTAGTGGTGAGATAGTTCTCAGTAGTTGCTACAAAACCCTTGAAGCAGTTACAGTATTTACCGTTAGTAATTCCCTAGAAATTGCCGCAGCCGAATTACCACGCATTTTCGAGAAATTCTACCGCGTTCCTCATGCTGACCCCTGGAAACGAGGTGGTACAGGACTAGGACTTGCTTTAGTTAAGAAGTTAGTTGAGCAAATTGGAGGCATAGTCTTTGTCCAAAGCTCTAATGGTTGGACTACCTTTACTATTAAGCTACCCAATCAGCTAAAAACTTAGGGCTGTAACAATCCTATCTAACCCTTTACCGATGCACAAACACAGTCCTATACAGCAGCCTAAAAGCTAGGTAAATCTTACACACTTAACCCCAAAAATACTTTTGGGATCTGCGCCTGTCCTCTTGAGCCACTTTAACCTTCTCCAACTTTTTGTAGTTTTGTGAGTAGCTGCTTGGAAAAAAAGGATACAAATTTATTAATGCTTTGCCTCTAGCCTCGCAATCGCCACCCCTGGATAGTACACTCCCAAAATCTGCCGATAATCCTACCCCTGACTTGCATAAGCATACGCCCCCGTCTGGCTCATGCCTGCTCCTTTGTGTGCTTTATCGACGATCGCTTGGGTTGCCGCATAAAGGGATTCAACTACGCCCCCCTGATAGCTAAGGATTTCCCCAGTGGTTTCGCTAACCCCCTGATGCGTGGTATCGTATTCGGTGGCAATTCCTTTGTATGCCTGGTGTCTTTCCCCAGAAGTTACGTCAAACCACTGACTGGCTGGACGGAAAGTATGCACCAAAGCATAAGACCTGGCAGCGACCGCTTGGGCTTTCAATGCCTCCATCGGTGCGGCAGCGCTCATTTCACTACCGACAACCGATAACAGGTATTCTTCTAAATTCACGTAGTTAATAGCAAGTAGCTTGTCACCCTGAGCTATCAATAGCAACTTGCCTCTGTACCAACTATTGCCGACGAATACCACCCCGCCGTCTGTTGGCTCAATCCACAAGGTCGAAGGTAGCAAATCTTTTTGGAATAAGATGTTTGAGCCACTAACAGATATTTGAACTGCCTCAGATGGCGGCAATTGCTCTAGAGCTTGACCGTTGCCGTCGATAATGCTTGCCTCTGTTGAGGATGCGAAGCTCTGCGAGCGCGCTGGCGCTATCGCAACCCTAATCTCAATAGCTGGAGCGGTGTAGGGGCGCGTAATTGCTCTGCTTTTTGCTTTTGGTGGATGCTTTCGAGCTATTACTTTTTGAGGCTGCTTTTTCGCTGAAGTTGGCGGATGGTCAGTGCTGGCGGTGGAAACTAAATTACTGCCGCAGGTGTTATGGAATAAGTTAAGCAAAAAGTAAAATGGAGATTCTTGGTTTCCTGCTTGGACTTGGTTGCCTAGTTTTAATTGTTTGGGCGATGGCTGCGCCCGCCGTACTCGGCATCGCGTTGTTTGGTAGATTAATTGCTGATGAAAGTATCGGCATAGGAAACCGCTCACTTGAGCAACTGCCGGGTAAGCCTTCAGAATCCAAAGAGTAGGAAACATCTAAAACTAATCCTGTAGCACCAGTTCCAATCATCTCCATGAGTTTTGCCGTATCTGATGAATTAGGAGTTGGTGTACTCAATTGGTAAGCTTAGAAATATTTTAAAACTTAGGTAAAAGGAGGCAGATGAATGAGCGCCTACCGTCGCTCTGAAGAGGATAAGAAAGTCATCTCAAAAACCCTTAGTGCAATTCGGCTTGCCTTTGGAGAATTTTTGACCATCCCGACCTGTATCATTATCGGCTTCCTCGTGCTAGCAACAGGTTCCTATGTTCTGGACAGTAGCGAGTTAATCTGGCTCGAACCGCTCCGCGATGCTTTAAAATTACGTATATTTGCCGATGCAAATGCGACCAGCAGTTTGCTTGGCACAATCTCTAGCGGCATTATTACAGTGACATCGATCACAATTTCACTGCTGCTACTGGCATTACAGCAGTCCGCTAGTTCTTTTAGCACTGAGGTTTTCGACCAATTCCTGCGCCGTCCGCTTAATCAATTTTACTTCGGTTTTTTCATTGGTCTGGCGCTTTACGCCCTTGTCACTCTTGCCACCGTTAACGAACCTTTTAATCCAGTGTTCGGAGCATCCCTGGCGCTTCTGCTTACCATCGTCGCCCTTTATCTGTTAATTCTACTGCTGTACACGACTATGAATCAGATGCGACCCGTTGTAATCGTTGAATCAATTCACGATTTCACTCTAACCGCGCGTAAACGTCAACTGTACCTCATCCACAAAACTCGGCGGAGTTCATGCTACGAAGGAACCGTTAGGACTTTAATTAAGGCAACAAGGCATGGGTCTGTAACGAGTATCGACATTGATGCTATCGGTACTGTAATTAAGCAAGCACGGGGTGAAGTTGAAATTGTCTTACTGGTGTCAATCGGCTCCTATGTGGCTTTCCAAGATGAGATTGCCCTTATCAAAGCGCAAACAAATGAATTCGAGGTCAGGATTAAAAATTGTTTGCTTGATGCCATTCGTCTTGAACACCAGCGAGACATTGATACTGACCCAGAGTACGGAATTGAACAGCTAGCGACAATTGCTTGGACATCAATCTCGACCTCAAAATCAAATCCTTTTCCAGGGTTGCTAACGATTTATAGTCTTCGGAATATCCTTGCTCATTGGTCTATAGAGCAGGAGGAAGATTGCGTTAACCAGCCGCTCGCGGTAGTTTACACAGATAATGCGTTCGCGCGGTTAATGGACGCTTTTGAGTCTCTAGCAGTTGTCTCCTCCGAGTCGATGCAGCACCAAATCTTTACTGAGGTTATTCATACGTTTGTCGTTATGTTCGACCGTCTACCTCCCAAGCAGCAACATCGAGCAGAGAACCTTGTACTCCTCATCATATCAGCACTTGGCGACCATGTTTTGACTGCTCAATTGGATGCCGCGCTTGCCGCTTTGGTCTGTACACTAAGAGCGTCCGCGCGTCACGACACCGCCGAACTGGTTCAGGTGGCGCTAGATGAGCTTAAGTCTTCTATTGGTAAACTCAACTCTCGCTCAACACGAGTAGCAGGTAAAGGGTAACAACAGACTCCTAATAATAGGAGTGATTTCTTCTGGGGTTGTGTTCCAAAAACTTTTTAAAGAAAGCTCTGCCCTATTAAATTAAGCGCATGGATAACACTACCAAAACTCTAATTTTTCCTTTCAAACCTTTATTCCCCCTTAATATTGTGGCGGGACAACAATTGAATATCAGATCGTAACGCTGCGATCTCAGCATGGAGAGCTTTGATAGATTTTTCGCCTGCTATCTCTGCCTCGTCATTTTCGGCATCGCGACCTAAAAAGAATGTAGCAATCGCTGCTGTTAAGTAGCCAAATACAGCAAAAGCATAGAGCGCTAAAATGAAGCAAAGTACCCTTCCTTCTGGAGTCTGCGGCCAATACTCTGAGCCAAGGGTAGTCATCAGCATAGCCGTCCACCATAATGCCGTGCCATAGTCATTTAAGCCTTTCCCATTTGAGGTTTGGCTTTCAAATGCGTACATCCCCGCCGCTCCCACTAGGTTGATAATCAGCGTCAGCGATACAACGTAGCCAAAACCACGACGACTTAAGCTGGCATTGAGCGCTCGCATACCTCGATTAGTTCGAGTTAATATGCGAACTAACTGAATTCCACGACTAGCTCGTGCTGTACCCAAAATCCGTAAAACACGAGTGAATCGGAAAATACGTAAAGCTGGTAACATGAGGGCAATCGCAGTTAGCCAGTTATTCCTGAGATAAGGGATTTTGCGCGGAGCCAGAGTGAACTTCAGCGTAAAATCTAATATAAAGATTATCCAAATAACTGTACCAAGCACTTCCAGTAAGGGACTTAAACCCCAGGTTAGTTCAATAACAAACAGCAGTAGCCACGCCACTCCAAGTACCAGCATTGGCGTTTCCATCCAGTCTTCAAGCTGTTCGAGAACCTGCCGTCGTTCTTGATTAACTACCTGTTCTTCTAGTGGATTTATATTGCTCATTCTATTGTACATTCCGCCCGTTACTTACTACTCCAACCACTTAAGCAAACCGAAGAAAGTAATGTCTCCTACTAAGTGAGCGCCAATGCGTCACAATTGGTGCTGAGAGTACAGTGGGTTACGTGCCAACGTTTGTAGTTTTTCCCCAAGGCGCTCTAAAAGCTCATCGGATTGTTGGAGGCTATCATTTGCAATGGAATCCCAAGTATCCAACAAATCTAACTCGGTACGAGGGCGTTTAACAACTGTTGCTATTAATGCGGTTGCCTCTGCTGACGGCGCTGCTGTGCTTTTGCTTTAGTCTCTTGTACATCCAGAAGCGTCGCCTCGCCGCTATCCAATCCTGCCTGAATGTCTTGCTGCAATTCCTGTAATCGAATCTGTTGAATCTGCTCCCGCTCTCTTAGCAGGCGCAATCCCTTACGGATAACTTCACTAGCGGAGTAATACAGACTGCTTGCAACCTTCTGTTAGACATACTGCTCTAACTCTGGGGTCAAAGACGAATGGCACTAAGTTAAGATGAGATCGTTGACTGATAAGGGCTGGAGAAAATGAATAGCTTCGAGAGCGGGAGAGTCTGGGACTCAGAAAAACCTCCACTTCCCAGCTATGTGATCGCTACTTCATGGCTCTCATTTTTTCAAAGTGCTGAAAACATTTGAAAATACGACATTTGCGCTTATCTTAGTGCCATTCGGCTTTGACCATCTCCGAAACATTGTTCTCAATTTAGAGCAGAAAAGAGATGATTTCTTGGATGTTCTACAATTTTTGTCCTGTACTTAGGCTCTGGTTAGTAAGTAGTAATTAAGCATCAAAACCAATCACAGCAACAGCTTTACGTTAGGAAAATGAATTTTGGATTAACTGTTTGTTAACTCCTGGCTCCTGGCTCCTGATTCTTTAAAATGGCTTCAAACCGTTTCTCCCAGCTTTGGTAGTTTGATTTAGCTTCCCGAGCAAGGGGTGATATGGCAAGTATTCTTCCCACTAACCAATTTAGCAGAGACAGAGGAAACCTCAATGGTCTAGCAATAGCCAGAAACAACACTGCGCGGTAGCTATTTGTATCGTTCCAAACCTCGTGGAAGAACGTGTCATCAAAAATCAGGCTCTTGCCTTCCTCCCAATAGACGGTTTTGTCTCCAATCCGCATCCGACAGCCGGATTTGGGTTCTGGCACAACTAATCCTAAATGGTAGCGAATTAGTCCCTTATGTTGACCTCGGTGTTTAGGGATGTGCTTGCCAGGGGCAAGAATAGAAAAAAATGCTACCTTCAGTCCTGGAATCTGCTGTAAGAGTCTCCAGGTTTGGGGACACCTTGCACAATTTTTTTTAGCTGTGAGGCCAAAGGCATGGAAGTAGTAAGTCTTCCAGCCATCGTCCTGGGTGAGACGTTGCTGATGTGGCATGATCTCTTGAAAGTTCGGCAAGGCATGAGTATATTGAAGAACCTGTTTAAATTCCTCCTGAATCACTTGCCAGTTCGCTTCCAGTTCCTTAATTCCGGGAAACTGATTTGGCTCAAAAAACATGCTGTCTCCGACTAAAGAGTAATTTGACACCAAATTCTCCAGCTTCTGCCGGATTAGGCTTTTAAGAATTGCACTCACGACATCTTTGTTCATTACCTTACTCCAAACTGTTTGTTAGTAGGATTCCTATTCAACAGTACTGATAAGTGTAGCAGCCAGCAATAAGAAAGCCTTTGACCTGCAAACAGGATTGTTCCCAACCAGGATTATGGGTGAATGGCACTAACATAAGTGTTATTCGCTACTTTAAGGGAAAGAAAAAATCTTTTTAGTCCTGTAAAACAGAATTGTAATTTAGAGATTCTCAATGACTATCATTAATATTCCTAAGCGAGTGCAAATCCTCAGACAGAAGTTTACTAATAGCCTTGGACTACCTTTTCAAGAACTATTACCAGAATCTATCATTCAGGAAACATTAAAGGCTGAAAAGATTACTTATCGTAAGCGTTTGTTTGACCCCCACCATTTGGGCATTTCTGTCACAAGCTCTAGATAAATCTTGTGCTAATGCTGTTAGTAGAATAATTGCGTGGTTAGCTAACGAGAATGGTCTTATCCCCTCAGATGATACCAGCGCTTACTGCCAAGCGCGTCAACGATTACCAGAGAAAATGCTGCAACAATTATTTAGCATCGTTGCCCAAAAACTAGAGAGCAAAACTACAAAAGAGCATCTCTGGTGCAGTCGTCACGTTAAGGTCATTGATGGTTCAACCGTCTCAATGCCTGACACTCTGGAAAATCAGGCGGCTTATCCTCAGCCCAATAGTCAAGCCTTTGGCTGTGGTTTTCCCATTGCTAAAATTGCAGCCTTATTTAGCATCGCTACAGGTGCTGCTGTAGCTGTAGTTATTGATGTCCTAAACACGCACGATATCAAACTAGCAAGGCTTCTGTACCAATTTCTTAATCCCGGCGATGTTCTGTTAGGCGATTGCGCTTTTTGCTCTTACGCAGATATGAGTTCTATTCAAAACCACAATTGTGATGCGATTTTTCGCCTCTCTCAAGCTCGAAAAAATCAGGTAGAACGCGGTAGACGCAAACCAATAAGTTCTTTTGAATCAATTGAAGTCTGGCACAAACCGTCTACACGCCCTAAAGGGCTTACACCAGAAGAGTTTACTAAGGTTCCTCAAACTTTAACTGTCCGGGTCATCAAATATTACATCTCCAGTCCTGGCTATCGCACTAAATACGTTATTTTAGTCACAACTCTCTTAGACTCAGAAGTTTATCCTACTACTGAAATTATGCGTTTGTATGGTCGACGCTGGGACGTAGAGCTTGATTTGAAACATTTTAAAACCTTAGAACATCCTCAAGCATTACCGCGTACTCCGTGTCGAGCATCCTTAAGTCCTCAATATAAATACTATCGCAGTCGAAAGGCAACGGAACCACATTGGCGTAACCAAAAGTACCAGCTTCCTCGTTATCCTCAGCAATGCAGACAATTGTTGCTCCTTGCGGATAATCATTAATTCTATCAACAGCATAAGGCAATCTAACAGCTTTGGCATAACCTGCGGCGGAGGCTGACTCGCTTGGACTTTCGACGATTAGCTGGGGCGGTTCGCATTTTGAAATGGGCAAGTAAATATAAGGGAGATTTTTAGCTACGGAAAACCCATTACCTTTTTTCGCCACAACAAATTGGTTTCGGTACTGGCGATTGCAGTTCAAAGTCCGAAACCCGTGAGTTGTAAAATAGTCTATCCCTCCTGCTGATAAATCCTCAATTCCCAAAAAATTGTCTAACTTTTCCGACTTTGCTATTTCTTTCAACCTATGAGCGGCTATTTTTTCTCGTTTAAAATCTAAATAAGTTAGAAAAGTTTGGAAAGCTAAGTGTAGGTTCAAAAGGATTCTCCGTTGGGTTCTTGAACGAGTTTAATAATTCGCACCAGCCTATTCAACTGATACAGCCGAAGTTGGTTGTGGAAAGAGTAAATACCAAAAACTGACCAGAAAAGCAACAGTAGTAAAAGAAGTAACTGTTTATCGGGATTGATTTCTACACTGAAAATAAAATAAGCTCCACCTACCAAAACTGTCGATAAAATAGACAGTAAAGCAATTACTCTTTCAATACCAAGTCCTTGCCAAAACTCCTCTGACTTCAAGCCATCCCAATAAGACACCTGAGAATTTAATATTTCAAACACTTCATCTTGTTCTTTTGTCATGACAGCCTTTTACTATGCCTAAGTTTCAATAAGTGTATTACTCCTGCGCTACTACTGGCAGCAAAGTAATACACTTATTGTATTTAACTAACTGACCAACGCTGCCTCGAACGCCTTCATAACTTTTAACTGTAACGAAGTTTCTTGCCGCAACTTGCTCTTTATTTGACTGACCAAAAACGCGACCTTCTGACCTTTACCATCGACTTTCTGAGCTATCCCCAGCAGCTTCGCTATCTTTCTAGCCTGTCGCAATTTCAGATTCTCTAAGTCTACCCCTCTCAACAAATCCTCAAGTTCGGGATTAGAAACATTAAGGGCTTTAGCGGGAGGTAGCAATCGTAAATGCTTTTGTTGTTCGTGAGTCAGCAAGATTGTGGATGCTATCTTTGCTTTGTCCTCCCCTTTTAAAAACTCTGTAGACGGCATTTGCAACAGTAAAGGATTTTCCTCTACTGGCAATAACCAAGGGTCGGGCAGTTGACCTAATTCTTGTGGTTTTACTGCTATAGGTAATTTGCTGATTGGCTTTTGGGTAGAAGTCGAGGGCGAGTCTAAAGCGATGGAAATTTGTTTGTAGGCAATAACTAATCTTGTGCCAAAATCTATTGATGCGATGGTTATGAAGCCTAATGCGATAGCGCAAGCGCGCACGCAGGGCTTCGCGTTAAACAGAAACGTCAGTAGTTCTTGTGTAGACATGATAGAAATCCTTTTGTTTAGTTCGGCGTGTAGAGAGTGCCAAGTTTTTGATGTCGTATCTTTCCTGCGTTAGTAGTTCTAAGGAGTGATGCTATTAAGCTACTGAAACTTTAAAACTTACTTGATTTAATAATACAATGAATCAAGCTATAAGTCAAGTATTTTATTATTAATAATTGCGTACAAAACACGTGTTAATAATAAAGATAGACCTTAGTTAACTTGTCTAATTGTCAAGTTTAATCTCCCGCCATCCTTTAGCAAATTGCTAGTATTGGGGACAGTCCCCTTGAAAGCGTGGAAAAAGTTTCGACTTTCACCACCCAGGACGATTATGTTTCCGCTGCAAATTGCTAGTATTGGGGACAGTCCCCTTGAAAGCGTGGAAAAAGTTTCGACTTTCACCACCCAGGACGATTATGTTTCCGCTTTGGACAATATACTGCTTAGTTTCGTCTGTTCGCATAAGTCCGTCTAAAATAAAAATTCCGCTATCCCCTAAGCTAATGGAAATTATTGGCGCATTCTTACTCTCCTCAGTATTATCCTGATGCAACCCTAATTTTTCGCCCTTTCGGTACAGATTGATTAGACAGGATTCGGGATAAAAATTATCGTTTCCTGTTTCTTTAGCTAAACTAATTGCTAATTCACGAATTACCTGGGGCATAGGCGGAAATCTCTTTCTAGTCTCTGGATAATATTGCTGATAGCGGTACCCACTCCTATCCGCGACCCACCCTAAATCGCCGCAGTTAGTCATTGAATAGTTGAAAAATTGACCACTTGGCATACTTGGTCGAAACAATGGCGCTTGCTTCACAACTGCTCTAGCGGCTGCTAGAATTTCTTGTTGTGTAACTTTAGTAAGCTTTGATTTGAGTAGAAAAAATTCTTTACTCGCTGGCATATTATTAGCCTGCAACTATTACTAAATAGTAGCATTAATTAGTAAGCAAATCAAGCTATATATTCATACTTTTTAGGTTTGGCTGTTAAACCTTTTCAAATAAAATGCTATTTTTCCAAGTAGCTATTTTATTTAAAAACTATGATTAATAGCTAGTTAGAACGTGCTTACTGCTTCAAACTATTTTTACGGCGGTTCTGTTTGTTTAAGTGATTTGGGTTAATTGATATCGGAAAAAAGATGACCTAATCAAGGAACAGAAAAAGGGCGATCGCAAGTGTTACATAGAGCTTGTACTTCTCCCGATCCGAAACTAGTACCTGAACCAGTGAAGTAGGATATTAGACTGAGATGATATGAATAATTTGGTGAAGGTAAAACTATCATGTCCAGTGTAAAAAAGTTTGTTAGTGGTTCATTAGTAGTAAGTATCGGTTTGATTGCGGTCGCTCTTAGCGCAATCACGCCGCCTAATTCGCAACCTACCCAAGCGCAGACCCAAAACTCAGGACAGCAAGAAATAAACAAACTCCTAAAGCAAGCCGCGCAACAGACACAGCAAGAGAAGCCCACGGAAGCGATCACAACATTACAACAAGTTTTGGTACTTGCTAAGCAACTTAGAAATAAAAAAGCTGAAGCTACAACACTAAATAATATTGGTTTTGTCTACGACAGCATCGGGCAACCACAAAAGGCGTTGAAGTTTTACGACACTGCTCTGCTAATCAGCCGAGAAGTAGGTAATCGCCCCCAGGAAGCGACAACATTAAATAATATTGGTGCAGTCTACGATAGGATTGGGCAGCCACAAAAGGCGTTGGCTTTTTACAACGCTGCTTTGCCAATTCTCAGAGAAGTAAAAAATCGCTCAGTGGAAGCTACAACACTAAGTAATATTGGTTTAGCCTACGATAGGATTGGGCAGCCACAGAAGGCGTTGGCTTTTTACAACGCTGCTTTGCCAATTCTCAGAGAAGTAAAAAATCACCCCCAGGAAGCTACAACACTGAGTAATATTGGTTTAGCCTACGATAGGATTGGGCAGCCACAGAAAGCGTTGGCGTTTTACAACGCTGCTTTGCCAATTCTTAGAGAAGTAAAAAATCGCTCCCAGGAAGCTACAACGCTAAATAGTATTGGTGTAGTCTACGGCAGCATCGGGCAACCACAAAAGGCGTTGAAGTTTTACAACTCTTCTTTACCTATTAGCCGAGAAGTAAAAAATCGCCCCCAGGAATCTGCAACACTAAGTAATATTGGTTTAGTCTACAGCAGCATCGGGCAACCACAAAAGGCGTTGAAGTTTTACAACTCTTCTTTACCTATTAGCCGAGAAGTCGGCGACAGATCGGGCGAAGCCATAACGTTAAGTAATATTGGTTTAATCTACGGCAACATCGGGCAACCACAGAAGGCGTTGGCGTTTTACAACTCTGCTTTACCAATTCTCAAAGAAGTCCGCAATCGCTCGGTGGAAGCTACAACACTAAATAATATTGGTTTTGTCTACAACAGCATCGGGCAACCACAGAAGGCATTGGCGTTTTACAATGCTGCTTTGCCAATTCTTAGAGAAGTCCGCAATCGCTCGGTGGAAGCTGCAACACTAAATAATATCGGTTTTGTCTATCGAGATACGAAGCGCCCAACCCAAGCCATCAAAAATTTTGAGCAATCGGTAGAAATTATTTTACTTCTACGCGCAGGGCTTGAGCGCTCAAATCGACAGCAATTTTTGGAGAGCAACCAAGCTGCAAGCATTAGCTTAATCGATTTATTGATTGCTCAAAAACAGCCAGAACGTGCATACCAGTGGGTAAACATTACTACTACCGCCGATCTAGCTGACTATTCGCGCCTGATTGGTGCAAAAGTCACTAATCCCCAAGCACAAAGCGCAATTGGACAATGGAATCAATCAAACCGCCAATTGGAGAGCTTACGTCAGCAATTACAAAACAAGTTTTCACCTCAGCTATCAGCGCAAATCAATACTTTGCAAGCACAGGTTAATCAACAAGCTGAAACTATCTCCCGCCAGTTCCCAGAAGTTGCCGAATTGTTTGAAACCAAGCTTACTGATATTGCTAGGTTACGAGCTAATAGTCCTGCGGGAACGGTGGTTATTCAGCCTGTTTTACTAATTGGAATCAATAATGTCCAAGATACGATGGCATTGTTTGTCCTCACCAAAGATAAACTAACAGTCACGCAACAAAAAATTGACCCTAAACTATTTGATGAGTTAGTTACCCAATACCGCCAACAGCTAACCGATGGCAGATTCAATAGATATCGTGCTACTAGCGCCAAGCTCTATGACATCCTGATTCGCCCTGTAGAAGCCCAAATCGCCGCCGCTTCTACAAAACAGCTAAGTATCATTGCTACGGGCAAACTACGCTATATTCCCTTTGAAACCCTCCTTGATAGTAAAACAAATAAATATTTGATTGAGAAATACCCCGTTAACAATCTCACTCGCCTTTCAGGTCGTACATTACCACCGCCAAATAAGAACAAACAAACGTTGTTAGCTCTGGGCAATCCCTTTCCTAAAGATGGACGTAGCCTACAAGGAGCCGAAGATGAAATCAGAAGTATTACTCCACTGTTGCCAGGAAGTGAGGCGCATTTAGGCACTCAGGCTAAACTGAACACTTTCAAAACCCAGGCTCCTCGCTTTCCCATTTTGCACCTAGCTACTCACGGTTGTTTCCGTTCCCAAGGCTGTCCTGACTTGAAGTTAGAAGCTAACACTATTTTGTTTCGCGATCGCAACCTCAATATTGCTGATGCAGCTTTATTAGGGCTGAAGAACACTGAGCTAGTTGTATTAAGTGCTTGTCAGACAGCAGTTCAAGCCAACTCTAGCGGAGAAGAGTTTGCAGGAATTGCATACCTATTTGAACGTGCAGGGGCTAAATCTGTAATTGCAAGTCTTTGGTTAGCAAAGGATGAGGAGACAAAAGACTTGATGATTGCGTTTTACCAGAATCTCAAAAAGGGTATGACCAAGGGAGAAGCGTTGCGTCAAGCAAAGTTGAGCTTGATTGACAAACATCCTTTGTACTGGTCGCCGTTTATCTTGATTGGTGATGCGAGTTAGCGCAGGGCAGTTTATCCGCCCCAACGCTGTAATTATCATCTTGTGTTTTCCTACTGTTGGTCTTGAGAATCTTTTGCTCAATATGATTGGGATTAATCGCCGTTGGAAACACCAATCTCGCCTCTAGGTTTTCCCGCGCCAGGGCAATTGCGCTCTGGGGACGCGCCAGTTGTAACAAGTACCATTTTCTGCCATCTTTTTGCCAAACAGCAACTAAATCAAATCCATCATAAGGATTAATTGCGATCTCTTTGTACAACATATTTTGCCTCAGCAATGAGTTAACATTTTCGTTTTGACGTTCCGCCGATTTCTGGTAAAAACCTCAACACAAGTGATCGCCCTTTGACACTGCCGAATATCGAACATTGCCACATGAGTTTTTTCCAAAGGTAATTTCATTGCCTTCGACAACCACTTGTAGGCAGCTTGGCGGTTAGGAAAAACACCAGATTGCCACAAGGGATCGAACTTGCGATGCGCCAAACTACGCCACTTCCGCAATTCCTTATCGGCTAGAGTTCCCATCGGAATAATTGTTTTAGGATGACAACGCACACGAGCGTCGCAATGGGGAAAGCGATCGCACAGGTAAATAAATCCTTGGCTACAATCGAAGACTTTAGCACTATCAATCAAAGACACACTGCTACGACAAAAAGGACACCGCCCGTGGTTCATCGGCTTGCCCCCTGCAACTGCTCTAGTACCGCTAGTTCTTCAGCTATCGCTCTAGCAACAGCTAAAAGTCCTGGTTTGGATAGGTCTTGGAGTAAGGCAATCGCTTTGTTGAACTTGGGACAGCAATTGCAAACGTGATCGAACTCGATGGCGCTAGGTTCGGTTGCTTCATAGATAGCCGCCATAGCAATCGCTGCTTTTTTGTTCTGGCTTAAGTGGTGCAGATGGATTTCTAGCTGCTGCAAAACTGGCTCATCTTTTAGGTTAAACGAGTGGCTGGTTAAGTTGAGCATGGCGTAGGTTTAAGTAGGTAAAATAAAACTAACCAGTTGTTAGCTGGCGGAGTGGGTGTAATTAGATTGGAACTACTGGGAAAAAGATTATTGAGCGATAGTTCAGGCGGCTAGTGGATTGGATTTACGCCGATAGGGTTATCACTCTGCTGCGGGTATTCCAAAGAGCAATTGCTTCCTGTTTATTTGCCGCGTGGCTTCCTTGTGCGCCACATTTGCACCAAACCCAAAAATATTTTCCCTGCTGGTAGTCTTCCTTCTCCTGTCCCCCGCAGAACGGACAAGGTAATGGTTCCATCGGTGTTGCTTGGGATTTAACAGGTGTTCGAGTGTTCCATAATGCGATCGCGGCTTCCTCATCCTCCGCTTCACCTGCTTGTGCGCCACATTTGCAATACATCAAGCGGTGCGGACCGTCATAGTACAGATCGTAAATGTCTTGGTGTGAACTACCGCAAAAGGGGCAGGATAAAGTTTTCAATTGACACCTCTATTTTTCTGTTTCAGATACTTGTTGATTCGCAGCAGTTGAACTACTGGCAGAAGGCTGAACTTTTGCCGATACCACCGCCGTAGATGCCGCCCTATTGAAGTGCTGGCGAAATACTGGTAGCGACTCGATAAAGTTGATTGTGCTGGAGCAGGTGTTGCAACTCCTCAAGACTTTTTTTTTGGTGAATACTGGTTCTATCATTATTAGCTCTCTCTCTTTCATTACAAAGTGAGGGCTAGAACAACTGTCTAGCCCTAAACAAAAACATAGGAATTTTGGGGCAAAATCTTCTGGAGTTACCGGATTAGTCTCGTTGCTTTATCCGAGATTGGTTCTACTTCTACTTTCTCTAATGACTTAAAGGTACATAATCGCTCGTACTTTTTTACCCCTTGCTCGTCGTTACCGATACAACGGCTGAAAAACACAACTGCCCCGTATTTATTCGTCGGACTTCGCCTTAAAAACTGCTTTCCTTGCCAATTTAGAATAGCTGCTCCTTGCCCATCCGCTCTTTCTATCGTTGCCCCTATCGATGAAAAATCAAAGGTTGCAAATTCTTCTAGGTGTAGTTGGTAATTGGGTGCTTCCTTTCGGGCTTCTGCTTCCTCCAGAGATTGGGCTACTCGCTCTAGCAATCGATTGTTATCTTGCAATAGCTTGTAGATTGCCCGTAGCCCGTCAGTCATTGTCTTTTCAAATTCTTCACTCACGATTTTTCAGTCCTTTTCAAAGGTTTCTATAGCTTGCGAATCTTGCCGCAGCCACCGGAACAGCCCAGGCATAGACTTATAGTTCTGCTTGAGAAAATCTTGATACCGCTCAGGTAATCTACCAGTGAGGCACATTAGCTCCTCATGGTCTAAGCTCAAGTAATGCGCCAATTGCTGAATGACATACTCTTTTGGCGGATACTCAGAGCAATCACTTTCCAGTTTCGACAAGTAAGTAAAATCTATCTCTACCAGTGCCGCTAGTTCACGCTGGCGCTTATCCAATGCTAGTTCGTGCAGTGCGGATAAGTTGACCGAAGGTTGTAGTCATTCATGTATTCCTACTAGCACTACGGCTTCCTTTTCACTGGAAGCTTTTATCAATTCAACTTTTGCGATCGCTAACCGTCTTTGTACCTGTACTTCCTTTGCAAATTCGTAACCAGCACGTTCTACAGCATCGTCTAATGACAAGGTTATGTTTTGCTCGTAGTGTTGCCCAAAGATAGCTTCACCACGCTGAAAGTTTCGTGCTATGGCAGCTTTCTTCTCCGCTCGATGGTTTACGACCGAACAGGTAAATCCCCAACAAATAGCTTCCGTATAATAAATTGAAGTGGCAATGAAAAACTTTTCTTTATAACCGTTATGCTCGGCAATAATACTTTTTTCATTGACTTTAACAATTGTGTATCCATTAGCCAGTTCCATGCCTATTTGAGCGTCGATTCTACCGAGTTTACCGATTCCTTCATTGTTGGTATCTTTGATTACTCTTAACTGCATAATTCCTCACTCCAGTAACGCAAATCTTCCGCTCGTAATTCCTTCGCTGGCATCGTGCTTGTCAAATGCCTTTTGCAGTATGATTTGTGCTTGTTCTTCGCTTAAGGAAGATGTCTGTTCCTCGTCGTCAAAATCGTCTTGAACACTATGAACATCCTCAGTTGTCCAAACAACAGCGACTTTATCTGCCCAGTATGCTGATAATACAAGTTCTACCTGCTGGCAGTCTACAGCTAGTCCTGCTTCTACTAAACTTGAAGCCATCTCTTTGATGTGGTCGTACATTATTTTCTATTGCCTACGACGCTCACTGTCATCTCTAGTGGAGGAAGTTGCACCTGGTCATAAGTCCTCTGTGGCGATGGTTGTACCAAAGCTTTGCTACAGTTAACTTCGATGTGGCGATCAGCTAACAACTGTACGGGAATTGAAGCCGCTAAATTGTTAGCTATCTTTTGGCACTTGACTAGATCAATATCTTCACTGATAACGTCAAGTTCCAAGATGATTTTGTGAGAGTGTCGTTTCTTAAGGGTTATACGTTCAAAATCCATAGTTGGTTGCCTTCTTTTTCTTAGTAAGTAGTTTGCTCAGATTGACTCGGACTATCGGTTTTTAATTCCAGAATGCAATAGTGCTTTGAATAAAACAATCTGCGCCACTGGAATTACTGAAGCGATTGCACTCATTAATAAAGCTGGAAGTATGCTACAAGCCATATATAAACCTATGATGATTATTAAAACTTCAGCATCAACTGCTGCCAAGAATTAAGCTGGCGGTTTATTCGCCAGCTAGGAATCACAAGTTACTTCGCCATAGCAATTTCTTTCCAACTAGAGGCAGGTAACGAAAGCACCCGGCTACCATCGCGTTCTAAAGCTGTGGCTCTCTCGTAATCCTCTAAGTCCTGACTCGTGCGAGTAATTGCATTTAAGATCCCGTAAGCGCTCAAATCACCCCCCTGGATTAGGTGTTGCAATATTCCCGAACTTTCCTCACCGTTGTAGCCAAAGCTTTTCGTTAGCAGTTCCACAGACTTAACTGGGTTGCCCTCGATCTTTTGTTCTGTCGCTTCCCGCATCCGCTCGACGATTGTTGAAAATTTGGTAATGTCTACCGCCGCTCTTACCGTATCCTGCACTTTGAGGAAAAAGGCGTGGTCGTCGGCTTTAATTGTCTCGTCCCTGAATAATTCGTAGGATTCTCCTTCTTCGGCGTTGCGCCCTACGTGGTAACGCTTCTGGGAGTAGTCTTGAGCGATCATCCCATTCGTGCAAATCAAGCGATAGATTAGTGGTTCTACTTTGAGCGATCCTAAACCCACCTCAGAGTTAGAGATGACCATCCCAGCTTGTACCACATCACCTTTTTTTACCTCCATCTCCAAGCGCTCGTTGATAACTTTGATATACATTCGAGCTTCTGTTAGCTGAGTGCTGACAATCTTCAACCCCTCACCCATTTCTTTGAGGACTGGCAATACTGCCTCTGCTAGATCGTAGTTGTCCAATGGTCTATAACGTTCACTCAAGTATGCTCTCATCCGCCCGTCGAGCGTCCGCACCATCCTCCGCTCTGGTTTTTGGTGGAACCACTGGTTAACATTCGCTGCCAGTAGCTCAGGCGCTTGATCGCGCATTCTTTGGTAATACTTACTTGGTATGTCTAACCTTGCCGCTATCTGGCTGTGGGCGTGGTCTGTGACTGCAAACTCTTGGCGGGTGTCACCTTCTAAGGCAATCTCACCCGTGTCTGTCATTTCTAAGACTTCGGTACTAGCAATATAGTCTTTCTTCGTTTCTGATTGTCTTTCCAGTTCTATTGCTAATTCGCTGAGTGTTTTGCCGCTTTTCATGATGTGTCAATCCTTTGATAAGTGTGTACAAAGGCGCTCTCTGTAGAGTTACGAGCGCCTGATGCGATTGATGAATGCTGGTAATTAGTCACTGTAGGCGGCTAAAACCCGTTCCCGATGCTCTTGCCAAAACTTTTCCCCAGCGATGTACTTCTGTCCAATGCGCTCCGCTTCTTCATGGTCAAATGCTCGACCAATAGCGCGATCGCCCACCCAAACTACATACCATTGCTTCGTTTGGTCGTAGGTACATGACCAAGTAAGGGGTTTAGGAGCAAGAGTTGGTATATAAGGTTTGGTATGTTGTCTATGACCCTCTACATACCCGTGGGAATAGTCGCACTCTGCTTTGGTATACAGTGGAATAAACTTGTCTATCGCATCCAATCGCCCATGATTAAATCCTTGCTCAAACTCATTAGGGGGCGGTGGTAGCACATCGTCTTTTTCTCGGTCTAATACCCACTCCTCCGTATAACAAGAAGCGTTTGTAGGTTTGACCTTTAGCCACACTCGACCATCGGTGTAAACGTCCTTGTTTATCACTTCCATTACAGGTGTAAATGGAGCGTGGATAGTATCGCCAATATTTGCTTTAGTTGTGGCTCTATCCCAGATTTTCGGGGTAGAAGCTTGAAGTGATTGCTTTTCTTGCGTTAACATTAAATTCTCCTGTGATAAGGAAACCAAAGCCTGCAAGCGATCTCCCAGCCAAAGTTGATGCGCTTGTAGGCTTTGTCATTTGTACAAATTGTCTAAAGTAAATTTTTCTATCCGCCAGGGCATCTCTAATCAGCGTTCATCCCTACCGGGCTACCTGGTTTGTCTCTCGTCTGGGGGTTACAGGCAATGCCTTGTTTCCAGTTCCCCTGTTGTCTAGCCAACAGCAACCTTATTTCTTTGTTTGGAATTGTGAATCGGTCGTTGAAGTGTAACTCTTTATTTTTTGTTCTCGGTGAGGCGGTTTGCTTTCCTCATCCATAACTTAACTATAACATCATGATATCATGATGTCAATATATTGATAACATGATATAGTGGTATTATTAAAACAGCTAATCTATTGAGGTAGTGATATGTTGATATTCGTAATGAGTAGACCAGAGCGTGCTGAACCAGGTGCTTACGGTGAGACAAAAAAACCAAAACAATTCATGATTACTGATTGGGCATCTGAGCAATTAGACAAACTTGCAGAGGAATTGGGAACTAGCCGTTCTGAAGTTATTGAGCGTTTGATTCGCTGTGGGGGTTTGGAAGCTGCAAGAAAGTATGAGACTGAAACAGGTCAGTGTAAAGAAAATTGCTCTTAAATTTAAGTACAAATAAATTATAAAAAATCAATTTTGAGAGGTCGATGAATGATTGTTGAGCAATATCTTAACTTCCTTTTTCCAAGTAGCCTCTTAATAAAATTTTTAAGTTTAAGCAGTAAGTGGAGTTATCAGAGTGATACATAAACTCTGGCACTCTGCCTAAAACACAAACACTAAATCAAGGTGAACTGACAATGGATACAAAATCGTTATTAATTCAAGAAATTGAACAAACATCAGAACCCATACTAGATGAAGTACTTGACTTCCTACGTTTTCTCAAAGCAAAACAAGGGCAAGAAAAATTAGAGATCCAAGCTGATCTAGAAGATGCTCGTGCTGCTCTTGAGGAAGCAAAGCAATATGGCACTACATCTCTTGCCGATCTCAAACAAGAAATCGGTTTGTAAAACATGACTTACCAAGTTGAAATTACTCCGGCTGCCAAACGTCAAATAAAGAAACTAATTGCGCCCACACAATTAGCAATCGTTGAACGCCTTGAGCAACTGGCAGAAGATCCGCGTCCTCCTGGCGTACTCAAAATGCAGGGGGAAGAAAGTTTGTACCGCATCCGAGTAGGAGACTATCGCATCATCTATGAAATTCAAGATTGGACACTTTTAGTTGTTGTAGCCAAAGTTGGACATCGAGGAGATGTTTACCGCCCATGACAAATTTTTGAGTAATACAAACACCCTAAGAGGCTTTATGAATACCAAAACCTTTACAGCCGTCATCCATAAAGAAGAAAACCTATATGTAGCCCAATGCCCAGAAGTTGGCACAGTCAGTCAAGGCGAAACTCTGGAAGAAGCGATCGCTAACCTCAAAGAGGCAACAGAGCTTTATTTAGAGGAATTTCCCCGGCTTCACGATAATTTGCCCATTACAACTACTTTCGAGGCTAACTATGCCCAGACTGCCTAGAATTTTAGGGCAAGTAGTAATACGTGCTTTGGAGCGTCTAGGTTTTGTAGAAGTCAGGCTTCGAGGTAGCCACGTAGTCCTTCAGATATCGATTTCTAAAGGTAGTACAGTCGGCTCTACTGTACCCCTAAGCCAGCAACTAGCAATAGGAACACTAGCAGGTATTCTCCGCCAAGCTCAAGTTACGCCTGAAGAATTTATTGCCAATCTTTAAAGCGATCGCACCGTCTGGAAAACTAGCGATCGCCCTGTACTAAACCCAAGCTATTTAACAAAAGGTATAGCCTTATGAAATTTTCCCATGAGTTGGCACTAATTATAGTGCAATCAACTGAGCAGTTTCCTGTAGATTTCGACGCTGCTTGGCAATGGATAGGTTACTCAACCAAGCAGAAAGCAAAAAATAAGTTGATTAACAACTTTGATATGGGCTTCGATTACACTCTTACCCAAATGGTTAAGCGTGTAGAAGGTAATAGAGGAGGCGGTTCTGTCCGTTTTGAATCTATCAGCTTAACCCTCGATTGCTTCAAGTCTCTAGGAATGATGGCTGGAACTGGACAAGGTAAAGAAGTACGCTGCTACTTTCTTGAGTGCGAACGGGTTGCTAAAAAAGCAGCAGAAATTGTCCCTGCCCAGTCCCAAGAAATCGAGCGCCTTAAGCTGGAGCTTCAAGTTGCCCAAGCCCAAACAGCCGCCGCCCAAAGTCAAGAACGCCTAATGCAAGTCTCTAGCGCCATCGTCACCATACACGGGGCGGGAATGCTGGGGTTAATCTTGGGTAAACCGGAGGCGATTATCAGGCAACGACTATTGGGCGAGTGACCGCATTCTTTTTCCAAGTAGCCAAATTTTTCTACACATTCAGAATTAGGGTAATTTTATGTCACCTTTCTTGAACGAACCTAGCGACCATCGCCAGATTTTAGATGCGCTAACGGGCGATAGCGCCTATGATTCACAGAACAATCGCTGCCCCAGGTGCAATCGCTTTAGCGTTGTCTCTGACACGCACGACTACTACGGCACAATTTACCACTGCGCTTGTAAGGATGTCTTTTGGGTCATCAGTCCCGAAACAGGTAATAAGCTGGAGGGAGGTTGAGCTATGACATTTACCTCAGCAGTTCTAGGTCAAGTGCAGCACCCCACTAATATTTTGACCGAATACCTGGGCAGGTTCCGAGGGGTTAAGAAATTCAAAGCATACATTTTATCTTGGCTGGACGGATGGATTCACACCAAGCTAAAAGAAGGCAAGCCGCCTTGGGTCTATGTAGTCACCCAAGAACTAGCCGAAGCGCTTGGCTGCTGCCGAGACACAGTTTTCCGCCACCTCAAAGACCTTTGTGAAATGGGCATACTGAGAAAAACCCCATACAAGCGTTGGGCGACTGACAATATTTGGGCGTATACCATTGATTTCGATAAACTCAAGCAGGAACTAGCGCCTTTTACCCCTACCGAAAATCAGACAGCCGTGAGTCGAAAATCAGACAGCCGTGAGTCTGATTTCAGACAGCCGGGAGTCGGAAATCAGACAGCATACAGAAGTCTTACTCTTACTCCTTCTCAACAACAAACAGAACACAACCTGCCTGCTGTTGAGGAAGAAATTAACCAGATTGAATTACCCGAACAAGAATCTGCTGCTGGGAAAAAAGCAAAACAGGATAGTTCACCTCAACGCGAACAAGAATGCCCTACCAAGCCCACTAAGGAACAGCTACTTGCTGCTTGTACCCAAATTTCGAGATTATCCCCAAATGTTCAAACAAATTCACAGGTTAAAGCCGCGATCACACAGTATTGGGCTAATTTTCCGGCGGCGCTTGAAAGGCTGAAAATTGCAGTACAAGAGAATTGGCGGTGTAATTTAACAGGAGTATTGGTCAAGGCTTTGAAAGAGGGTGTACCATCGGAGGATGCTGCCCCACATTGTGCGTTTTTTGGCTGGAAGGAATGGGCAGATGAGGCAATCAAACGCCGATTGATGCAATACTCGCATTCCCAGGACGGCGATATTATGGTGCATTTGGTTGGCGGCAGTCAGGCATTGTGGAGTTGGTTGCGATCACTTTCGTGGTCGGAGGTGGAGCGCATTGCTAATGGAGGAGAGATACGATGAGCGATAGCGCAAGCGCGCCCGGTTACGGGCTTCGCACTTACCCACTCAAAAAGCGCATTGCCCCGTTGGAGGCAGAATTACGAGAGGTGCAGAAACAAGCTCAAGCTCAACGCAGCCCAACAAAAACGAACAACTTTATATTAATGCAAAGGACTAATACAAAGTTGTTCAATTCTTATTGCCCTAGATTGCTACGCAGCCCAGCGATGTCACGGTGTGGGGGAATACCGAATAATTTTTTATATTCCCGGCTGAAATATGACGGGTCTTCATAACCGACACGAAAGCTGGCACTCGCCACG